>Ga0272441_10006939_pt1 | contig 18668 bp, 15 predicted proteins | sample SSMProp6N_FD_193582 | JGI IMG/M metagenome (GOLD analysis project Ga0272441, IMG submission 193582) | Marine sediment archaeal communities from Little Sippewissett salt marsh, Falmouth, MA, United States - SSM-Prop-6N | ecosystem: Environmental > Aquatic > Marine > Wetlands > Sediment ... | reverse complement strand
CGGATTGGGGCAGAAGGGGGGATGTTTCATGGCAGCTCCTTGGTATGGCGAATGGGTTCATTACCAGTAACAGCCCCGCGTGCCCTGATGCTTCAATACAAAGAACAATTTTCGGAACAGTAGAAATTTGACACTCTTAGATTTTATCTATATTATGCCCCATGGCTAGAATTAAATCATTTTATTACTTGATCGATGGATTGAATGCTGATAATGGAGAAAAAATCCGGCAAAGCCTCAAAGCTCTACCGGATATTGATGATGTCAGATATAGTCTGACCCATGGTTTTATAGAAGTCAGATCAAAAGGCGAGATGGAAAGCCAGGTTCGAATGGCCTGCCAGGTTGCAGGAACAGGATTTCGAACAAAAGTAAAGAAAAAAGATTTGTATTAAATTAAAATTCATCAAAATCATCCTTAATTTCTTCAATCTCTTTTCCCACAGCGACAAGGACGGGTTTTTCAATTTTTTCACTGTGCCCATTATTTCCGTCATTAATATTCTGTTGTTCTTTTAAAGGCATGTCCTCCTTTTTAACTGACGCAGCAATTTTTACATTTGAATCACTGAAATAACCTACAGCATCAGTTACTTCCTGGGCTTGTCCAGAAAGTTTTTCCGCCATGGAAGCGAGTTCCTCCGCTGCTGAAGCATTCTGCTGTATAACAGTGTCCAGTTGTACCACAGCCTTATTTATCTGCTCTGCTCCGGAATTCTGTTCCGCACTGGCCGCGCTGATTTCCTGAACCAGTTCCGCAGTTCGTTGAATATCCGGAACAAGACGTTTCAGCATTTCGCCGGCTTCTTCTGCAGTCACCACAGTACTTGAAGAAAGTTTACCAATTTCTTCCGCTGCCTGTTTACTTCGGGCTGCCAGTTTTCCGACCTCTGCGGCTACGACCGCAAACCCTTTACCCTGCTCCCCTGCCCTTGCTGCTTCTATAGAAGCATTAAGGGAGAGCATATTCGTGCTCCGTGCGATTTCCTCTATAATAGAAATACGGTTTGCAATCTGTTTCATTGCTTCAACTGCCTCACTTACGGATTTCCCGCTTATCTGGGCATCTTCAGCAGCCTTTTGAGCAATTTTTTCCGTTTCCTTTGCATTATCAGCATTCTGTCTTATGTTTGCACTCATTTCCTCAATAGAAGAGGAGACTTCCTCACCTACTGCTGCCTGCTCGGTGGATCCCTGGGAAACCTGCTGTGCTGTTGAACTTATTTCCTGACTTCCATTCAATACACTGTCGGAAACACCCTTTACTGTATTAATAACTTCTCTTAACTTCTCCTTCATACGCTGCATGGCATCAAGAAGCTGTCCGGTTTCATCAGTACTCGTATTATGGATATCAATGGATAAGTCTCCCTGGGCTATGGCTCCGGTAACAGAAACAGCTCGTTTCAATGGCTTAGAAATTCCGCGGGAAAGGAAGTAAGTAATCAAAATTGCTACGAAAGCTGCTGTGAGACCAATTATAATGATAAATCTGACAATACTCATTCCCTGGGCTGCCAGGGTTTTTGTCGGTATGTTTACCGTAACCATCCATTTTGTACCGGTATTGCCTATTTCTACGGCTACGCCCTCAGTGAGGACTTCTTCACCAAGGAGCTGTGAAACTCTTTTTACATTAAAATCCTGATTGCCCGCAACACCGTCTATTATCTCCTGAACATCTGTTGCATTTCCAACAAAATCACCGATTGAGTCTGTATTTTTGCTTGCTACAACGATGCCCCCTGCTGAATAAAAAGTTACATACGCATTTGGAAAACCTTCGATTTCAATTTCTGAAACAAGACGCTGAAGGGAATCCAGGGTCAGATCAATACCGGCAATACCGATAAATTCTTTATTTTCACTCCGCACAGGAACAACAAGGGATGTAAGAAGCACATCCTTGCCCTGAATCGGGTAGATATAGGGATCCAGAACAGATTCCTGATTTCTTTTTTTCGGAATTTGATAATAATCACCCTCACCTTCCACACTGTAATTAAGAAGAGGTTCTAGAACTCCTGTTCCGTCCTCGCCCCTTGTCCAGTAGGGAATGAATCTGCCGGTTTCATCATGGCCCAGCTCGCCGATAAAATTGATGTCTTTTCCGTCAAAAGCATCCGGTTCAAAAAGCACATAGGTTCCGAGAAAATCAGTTCTTCCCTCGATGAAATATTTGAGTATCATATTGGCTTTACGTCGGGTGAGCTGAAAACCGTCTACATTAGCTGCAGATTCAAATACAACAGAAAGAGCTCTGGCTTCATCCAGAGCAACTTCGAGCTCTGCCTTCACAACGTTCGCATAATGGTGAGCTGTTTCGTGAGCAAGAGTTGCCGCACTTTGTTCATTACTCCGGATAACTTTCATTCCGGTAAATACACAAATCGCCGCTATTGCAGCAATTACCAGGGTTGTCATTGAAACTATCAGCCTGGTGCCTATTTTCATTTTTATTTTCATGATTTCCTCCTTACCTCCGTTCCCAGCGGTCGAGACTGATACCAAAGGTTATGGCTCCGATTGCCTTGGAATTATCCATTACAGGGACCGAGATTTGCACGATGATCTCATCTACACTAGGGTCATATTCAATATCACCATAGTGAATTGCGCCTGTTTCGTTTTTGTAAGATTCGGTAAATTTTGATTCATCTCCCTGCCAGTAATCAGAAGTTTTTCTTGTCTGTCCCACATTCGCACCCTGATTGTCCATAACAAAGGTTTCAACAATAAACGGATATTCGATTTCAATATTCCAAAGAGCTAACGCACATTCATTGCTTATTTTCTCCAGCATGAAACGATTGACTCCCGGATAATTTTTCCATTGGTTATCAATTTCCTGCACTCTGCTGAGAGGTATATTCTGCTGATTTTGTGCTTTTACAGAAGAAACAATGATCGGGTCTCTGCCGTACGCTGCCAGCTGATTTTCAGCAAAATCGATAAGTCTCAGGGGTAATCCGCCCTCAACGCCATACGTGATAAACGGGACTATAAAGAAAAGAAAAATAATCCCGGCAAGAGTAAAGAAATGGTTTTTTCTCATATAACCTACCTCCAGATTGTATCTGGAAATAAGTCTAGTGTTTTTGATTTTAATCTCAAGAGAAATTATTGTTTTTTAGTTAATTGACTAAATCAATTTAAATAGAGTTATTTATTATTTTGGAATTATGCGAAAATATCTTTTTTTCCCAGCCCTCAGCATAAGTTCTCCTTCTTTGAGCCATTGCGCGTCAATTATTGTATCAAAAGCGTCAATTTTCTTATCATTTATACTGGCGCCGCCCTGTTTTATAAGGCGGCGGGCTTCTGAATTCGAACTGCATAGATCAGTTTTGCCGAAAAGACTCATTGCATCAATTCCATTTTCAAGCTCGGATAGGGGCAGGTCCATGCTGGGGATGGCGGATTTGTCCTGACTGCCGCTGGTTCCTCTTGCAAATGCAGCCCTGGATGCTTCCTTTGCTTTGGAAGCCTCTTCTTCGCCGTGGACAATTTTTGTTAATTCAAAGGCAAGTACTTCTTTGGCATGATTTATTGCTGAATCTTTAAGGCTGCCTAGTTCTTTTGCCTCATCTGCAGGCAAAAAAGTATAAATAAGGAGGAATTTCCCTACATCCGCATCCGGAACATTCCGCCAGTACTGGAAAAACTCATAAGGAGAAACCATGGAGGGATCCATAAAAAGGGCCCCTTTTTCTGTTTTTCCCATTTTCTTCCCGTCAGCACGGGTGACAAGGGGAACGGTGAGTCCATAAGCCTCATTGCCTTCAACTCTCCTGATGAGATCAGCCCCGGCTACAATATTTCCCCATTGATCATCTCCTCCTATTTGAAGGGAACAGCCGTAACGCTGATTAAGAACCAGGAAATCGTAAGACTGGAGGAGCTGATAATTGAATTCGAGAAATGAGAGTCCGGATTCCATACGCATTTTATAGGCTTCAAAACCGAGCATCCTGTTTACCGAAAAATGCCTTCCGATATCCCGAAGGAATTCGATATAATTAAGGTCCGCAAGCCATTCTGCATTATCAACAAGGATGGCATTTCCGGCATCGAAGTTGATAAATCTGCCGATCTGTTTCTTCAGACATTCAGTATTATGCTGTATCTGCTCTATAGAAAGCATTTTCCGGGTTTCTGTTTTTCCGGAAGGATCGCCTATTCTTGCTGTGCCTCCGCCGACAAGGGCTATTGCTTTATGCCCTGCCTGATGGAGGTGGGCCATTGCAAAGAGTGGGACCATGTGCCCTGCATGCAGGCTGGCAGCTGTAGGATCAATTCCCAGGTAGAAACTTACTGTTTCCTTTTCCAATTTTTTCTTTAGCGTTTCTATATCTGTACATTGTTTGATAAACCCGCGTTCCTCAAGTACTTCCAATCCGCTGCTCATTTTTCTCTCCTGTATTCTCCTGTTGCTTTGCGGATGACTTCCGGAATTTCCGCAATTTTTATTCTGACTTGCTCCATACTGTCTCGAAACCGCAGGGTAACAGTTTGATCATCTTTTGTCTGATAATCGATGGTAACACAATAGGGTGTCCCGATTTCGTCCTGCCTCCGATAACGGCGGCCGATGGCTCCCCCCTGATCGTAAAAGGATGCAAATTCAGAACGGAGATCGAATTCAATTTGCTTCGCAAGATCAGCAAGGCCGTCTTTTTTCACAAGAGGGAAGACACCAAGCTGAATGGGAGCTATCCGCGGATGGAGGCGGAGTACAGTTCTTGTTTCTTTTTCGTCAATCTGTTCTTCTTCGTATGCATCGGAGAGAACTGTTAGAACACTTCTGGTCAGGCCTGCTGATGTTTCAATAACATAGGGGGTGTAGCGCTCTTTTGTGCTTTCATCAAGATATGTCAGATCCTTACCGGAAAATTCTCCATGGCGCCGGAGATCATAGTCAGTCCGGTTATGGATGCCTTCTAATTCTTTCCAGCCGAAGGGGAATTCATATTCAATATCAAATGCATCTTTTGCGTAATGAGCTAATTCGTTGGGACCGTGCTGATGAAATCGGAGTTTTGATTCACGGATACCGAGTTTTTTGTAATATTCCCACCGCTGTTCTTTCCAGTAGTTGAACCACTTTTCATCTTCCGAGGGGTGAATAAAAAACTGCATTTCCATCTGCTCAAACTCACAGGTACGGAAAATAAAATTCTTTGTTGTGATTTCATTCCTGAATGCCTTTCCTACCTGGGCAATTCCAAAAGGCACTTTCTGCCTGCTTGTCTGCATGACATTCTTAAAGTTGACGTAAATACCCTGGGCTGTTTCAGGCCGGAGGTATACTATCGAGGACGAATCTTCAACAGGACCGAGGCTCGTTTTAAACATAAGATTGAACTGCCGCGGTTCGGTCAGCTCCCCGCCGCACTCAGGGCAGGTCATGGTTTTCTGATTTTCCTCCGGCAGATTATCTTCTCTGAAACGCTGTTTACAGCTTTTACAGTCCACAAGAGGATCGGAAAAATTTTCCACGTGGCCGGAAGCTTCCCAGACCCGGGGATGCATCATGATGGCTGCGTCAATGCCGACGATGTTATCATACATGCCGGTCATCTCCTTCCACCAGAAATCCTTAATATTGTTCTTCAATTCAACTCCCAGAGGACCGTAATCCCAGGCCGAGCTTAATCCTCCGTAAACTTCACTTGATTGAAAAATAAATCCCCGGCGTTTACACAGGGATACAAGGGTATCCATTGTTACTGTCATTCTTTTACCTCTTTCAGAAGTGCAATTACTCTATCAATTCGTTTTAATGCTGCATCTATTCCCAATAATCTGATTGATTCAAAAAGGGGCGGAGAAACCGTTGTTCCAGTCAGGCTTACCCGTACCGGCATAAGTATAGCCCCAAGTTTAACGCCCAGCTCTTCAGCTGCATCGCGGAATAGTACTTCACTTTTTTCATCATTGTTCTGCTTCATGTTCTCAACTAAGGTTCTTGCGCGCAGCAGTACCTCCAGAGTTTTTTCCCTGTCAAGCTTTTTGGGGATTACCTCGTTTATATTGTAGGATTTAACGTCGTGGAAAAGAAAACGCACCATTTCCGGAGCTTCACCCAAAGTTTTCAGCCTTTCCTTTACAATCGGCATCATTCCTTTAAGAATCGCTCCTTCTTCCGGTGTTGGAGGGCTGCTGATAATCTCTGCCGCCGCAAGCCTCGGAACAATAAGATTGCGAAGTTCACTGTCATCCATTTTCCGAATATACTGGCCGTTAAACCATTCAAGTTTTTTATAGTCAAAAACACCGGGGGCTTTATTCAGCTTGTCCAGGGTGAAAAGAGATTCTAATTCCTCTTTTGAAAAAAACTCTCTGGCATCATCATAAGACCAGCCTACTAAAGAAACATAGTTTATCACCGCTTCAGGCAGGTAACCTGCGGTTCTGAATTCCCTGACACTGGTGGCGCCGTGACGCTTGGACAGTTTTTGCCCATCCTTGCCCATAACCATGGGAAGATGGCAATAGATAGGCGGCTCCCAGCCGAAAGCTTTGTACAGCAGTACATGGAGAGGTCCTGACGGGATCCACTCCTGGGCACGGAGAATATGGGAAATTTCCATAAGACGATCGTCTATGACATTTGCCAGATGGTAGGTCGGGAATCCGTCGGTTTTCAGCAGGACCGGGTCCGGGCTGATATCCTCATTTTTTCTCTTTATATCTCCAAGGAGAATGTCGCGGAGGAGAGTACTGCCTTCCTCAGGAACTTTGAACCGGATTACATGAGGAATGCCTTTTTCAATTTTCTCAGATGCTTCTTCCGGGGATAAATTTCTGCAGTGCCGGTCATAACCGATGACTTTTTTTTTCTGTGCCATCTGCTCCTTCCGGATAGAATCCAGACGCTCAGGAGTACAGAAACAGTAATACGCATAGCCCTCTTCTATTAATTTCTGCGCATATTGCTGATGGATCTCCACCCTTTCGGACTGTATATAGGGACCGTATTTTCCTTCCCTGCCGGGGCCTTCATCCCATTCAATGCCCAGCCAGGCAAAGGTATCAAGAAGATCCTGATATGCTTCATCAGAATAGCGCTGTCTGTCTGTATCTTCTATACGCAGGATAAATTCCCCGCCCCTGGACTTTGCAAAGAAGTAATTAAATAATGCCGTCCTTACACCGCCGATATGCTGAAGCCCCGTAGGGGACGGTGCGTATCGTGTTCGAACACTCATAAGTTATACCTTTTGGGAAGCTTCCTTCTCCGGCTTTTCTATATCCTTTAATAATGCCGGGAAGGTCAATTCATGTTAATCCTCGGAATTATATAAGCTCATACATACAGGGTCAACACTAGTTACCGGACTGGGCCTGCATCTTTTTTTGTATCTTTGCCCATGTATCCTTAAGCGTAACTGTTCTGTTGAACACAAGAGCTTCAGGAGAAGAATCTTTACTGTCAACACAGAAATAACCAAGGCGCTCGAATTGGATAAGGTCTCCGGGTTTTGCATCCTTGAGAAAGGGCTCTACTTTGCACCCTTTTTTCTTAATTAAAGATCCGGGATTCAGGAATTCCTTAAAATCTTTTTCCGGATAAGCGGAAAGGTCCGGAACTGTAAACAGGTTTTCATACAGCCGGACTTCAGCATCAAGGGCATGAGAATCTGAAACCCAATGGAGTGTTCCTTTTACTTTTCTGCCGTCCGGGGCATCTCCGCCTTTTGTTTCCGGATCATAAGTACAGTGGATTTCCTTTATTTCACCGGCTTCATCCTTTTCAACACTTGTACATGTTACGAAATAAGCGTAACGGAGACGCACCTCCCTGCCGGGAGCCAGGCGGAAAAATTTTTTCGGCGGGTCTTCCATGAAATCATTCCGTTCAATGTAAATCTCCCTGGAAAAAGGTACCTTCCTTGTGCCCGCGTCCGCATTTTCCGGATTGTTGACCGCATCAAGCATCTCCCCGGAGTCAGGGGGATAATTATCTATAACAATTTTGACAGGATCGAGTACAGCCATAACCCGCTGGGACCGCTTGTTAAGGTCCTCCCTCAGACAGTGCTCAAGCATGGCAAGGTCTACAAGACTCTCACGCTTGGCAACTCCTATCCGTTCGGCAAAATCCCTTATCGCCTCCGGAGTGTAGCCCCGGCGCCGGAAACCGGAAATTGTCGGCATCCTCGGATCGTCCCAGCCGGAAACATATCCCCCCTTTACAAGCTCAAGAAGTTTGCGCTTGCTCATAAGAGTGTATGTTAAATTAAGACGGGCGAACTCAATCTGCTGGGGTCGGCAGGGAACATCAAGTTCTTTAAGAAACCAATTATACAGGGGCCTGTTATTTTCAAATTCAAGGGTACAGATTGAATGAGTTATTCCTTCTATTGAATCTGACAGACAGTGGGTAAAATCATACATGGGATAAATGCACCATTGATCTCCGGTACGATGATGAGAAACTTTGCGGATGCGGTAAATTGTGGGATCCCTCATATTGATATTCGGTGAAGCCATATCTATTTTCGCCCGCAGGACATGACTCCCTTCTTCAAAATCCCCGTTTTTCATTTTTTCAAAGAGATCCAGGTTTTCTTCAGGGGTTCTAGTACGGTAAGGACTGTTTTTACCGGGTTCAGTCAAAGTACCTCTGTACTCCCTTATTTCATCAGGACTTAATTCACATACATAGGCTTTGCCCTTTTTAATCAGCGCACAGGCATAATTATATAACTGATCAAAATAATCGGACGCAAAGAACATCCGGTCATCCCAGTCAAAACCGAGCCATCTGACATCCTCTATTATTGAATCAATGTATTCCTGTTCCTCTTTCGTCGGATTTGTATCATCAAACCTGAGATTGCAGAGACCGTTAAAATCCTCTGCTATGCCGAAGTTGAGACATATTGATTTTGCATGGCCGATATGAAGATATCCGTTTGGTTCAGGAGGGAACCTTGTATGTACTTTTCCCTCGTTTTTATTTTCTGCACGGTCCTGCGTGATTATTGTGCGGATAAAATCTAATGATTCATTATTTACGCTCATTATCTTACCTTCCGTCTTTATATATTAACCCTGTACATAGGTTTCCAGAAATTCTCCCAGGTCTTTCATAGCCTTTATAATTTCTTCTTCTCTTGGGAGAAAAACTATTCTGAAATGATCCGGTTTCTTCCAGTTAAACCCGCTGCCCTGGACAAGGAGAATTCTTTTTTCCCGCAGGAAATCAAGAACGAACTTCTGATCATCCTTTATGGAAAAACGGTCGACATCAATCTTCGGAAAAAGATAGAGGGCCCCTTTCGGTTTAACACAGCTTATGCCCGGTATTTCAGAAAGCATGTTATAACATATTTCCCGCTGCTGATAAAGCCTGCCTCCCGGAGCTGTATATTCCTGAATACTCTGGTATCCCCCTAACGCTGTCTGAATAGCAAATTGAGAGGGAACATTGCTGCACAACCTCATATTTGAAAGTATGTTCAGTCCTTCGATATAGCCTTCAGCTCCTGTTTTCTTCCCGCTGAGGACCATCCATCCGGTTCTGAAACCCGCAGCCCTGTATACTTTTGATAATCCGTTAAAAGTGACCTGAAAAATATCATCCGCCTGGGCAGCCGCGCAGATATGACGGTGATCATCATAAATTATTTTATCATATATTTCATCGGAAAAAAGGATAAGATCGTTTTCCCGCGCAATACCAATAACTCCGTTTATAATATCCTCCGGATAAACACTCCCTGTGGGATTATTCGGATTGATAATTACCAGGCCTTTGGTCCTGGGTGTAATTTTTGATTCTATATCTTTAAGATCAGGGTACCATTCCTGCTCCTCGTCGCAGAGATAATGCACAGCGCTGCCGCCTGCAAGGCTTACCGCTGCCGTCCAAAGGGGATAATCCGGAGCCGGGATAAGTATTTCATCACCATTATCGAGAAGTCCCTGCATGGCCATAACAATGAGCTCACTCACCCCGTTCCCTATGAAAATATCATCTATTTCAACGCCCTCTATTCCAAGACGCTGGCAATACTGCATTACTGCCTTGCGGGCTGAGAAAAGTCCCTGGGATTCACAGTACCCCTGGGCATTATGCAGATTTATAATTATGTCATGAATCATCTCATCGGGAGCCGTAAAATTAAAAGCCGCAGGGTTGCCGATATTCAGACGGAGAACAGTATATCCTTCTTCTTCAAGACGTTTCGCCTCCTCCAGGGCTGCTCCCCGGATATCATAACAAACATTATCCAACTTATGAGATTTCTCAAACATCCTCACCTGTTTTCTCCTCCCCTGATGCCGCCGGATGCTCCCGTATCCAGTCTGCTGCTTCATTTACGAGTTTTGAAAGGATAACCACCTCAATATTACTTCTGCTTCTTTCTAAGATCTTTTCCCATTCTGCGGAAGAATACCGTTTTTTTAACCGGTTTCCGGATTCACTGATAATATCCCGAATCTCCCGGTCTTCATCCGGAAAGGTATTCAGCAGATAGAGGGTTAACAGGAGCAGCGTCGGTTCTTTCCCTTTCTTTGAAAGTTCCTGCTCCAGGGTTATCAGCACTTCCCGGGCTTTATCCTTCTTGCTGTTAAGGAGAAGAGAAAAAGCATAATTCCAGAACATCCACAGTCCGTCACTCCCCCCTACTTTGCCGCTTTGTTCTTTAAAATATTTTTCCATTTCAAGGGGTTCGTTTTTTAAAAGATAGGGTATACCGAATTGAAGGGCGTTAGCCGATATCTTTCTTTCAGCATTTTCTTCAAGAAGTTTTTCCAGCTTCTGAATGCTTTCTATATCGGACTGCACAAGGTATGCATTTACCAATACCCGGATTTGCTGATTGATAAATTTGTGCTTATTAAAAATCCTGTCTTCCAGAAGGGTTATAAGTTCTCCCCACTCTTCCTTCTCCAGATACGTGAACATCTTCCTATTGATAAAAAAATATGTATTTAGAAGAGCGAGAACCCCGAGAAATAATATCGGCAAAAACCAGTTTTTCGTCCAAAAAACAGCGGTATACTCTATTCCAAGCATTAAAAGAGGCATAAAAAATATAATAAGGAAGGAAAAAACGATTACAGCGTTAAAGAGGATGAAAATAGTCTTAAATTTCACGGACATTTCTCCTATAATAATAGTAAGCTCAAAGTAAAATTGTATTTTAAATGGGGTGAGGGGTCAACGCAACTTTTATGAAAACAATACCAATTCACAGTTTACAGGAAAAATCTTATTTTAACAGCGCAGTATTCCTCGATGACGGTTATGTCCTGCTCACGCCCGATGTCCCGGTTACCGAAGAACTTAAATCCAGACTGCTTCAATGGGGATTTAATCAGGTTTTAAGCGATGGGGAACAAATCGACGCTCCTCAGAATTTTGGAACTTCTTCTTCCGAGAACGTGGAAACAGCTTCTACGGCAGTTCTTGACCATAATGTTAAAGAACAGGAGAAAAAGGAAAAAACACAGGAATTCTTTCTCTCTTCCTGTGACTTTCTCCAGGATACTTTTAATAAATATCTGGAGCTTGAGGTATTCAGCATCAATGCTGTTTCAGACAAAGTAAAAGAAATGCTCGGTTTTGTAAAAGAAAACCGGAAATACGTTCTTCAGATCAGCAATTTTTCAACGGACAAACACAATCAAATCATTTCTCAATCCATTAAAACGACAATTGTAGCTTTGGTTCTGGCGGATGTATTGAAACTCCCTGTCTTTAAGCAGATAGAAATAGGCATGTCAGGCCTTCTCCATGATATCGGAATGATTAAAATACCTCCTGAAATTTATATGAAAAAAGGGGCTCTCACTCCTCAGGAAAAAAAAGCAATCATTACCCATACTGTTATCGGGTTTAGAATTTTGAAAGCTGCCAATTTTCCCATGAATGTAACCAGGGCGGTCCTCGAACATCAGGAAAAAGTAAACGGCTCCGGATATCCCCGGGGTATTACCGGAGATAAAATATCATTTTACGCAAAATTGATTTCCGTTGCATCATCTTATGTAGCAATTATTTCCGACCGCCCGTACCGGGACGGCCTCGACGGTCATCATGGAATCATGGACCTATTAAAGAACAGCGGCAAAGAATATGATGAACAGATAATCCGTATCCTTGTGTATACCCTTTCAATTTACCCCATAGGAACGCTTGTCATTCTTTCAAATAACACAAAGGGTATTGTTATCGAAACAAATCCGAAAAACCCGAAATATCCTATAGTGAAACTTTTAGTAGGCCATGACGGTGAGCCTTTTAAAGAACAGCCGGTACTGAACACCCGGGCAGGAGAAGACGGCGTTCACATTCTCCGTCCTCTTATGCATAATGAAATCACGGAACTGCAGCAGTCCCTGAAATAAAACTGCCGGTCAAAATAATGAGAGAAGTAACAGTAACATTACCATCCGGAAAAAGCACCGTTGTTCCCTACGGCAAACGTACCGGTGAATTACTGATAGAAGAAGGGTACCTGAAGGATCCTAATAATACTATCATTGGAACCCTGGTAAATAATGAACCCACAAGTCTTTCTTTTAAAATTGAAATAAACGCCGAAATACGCCCCATTACCATAGAAAGCAGAGAAGGTATACGGATTTATCGCAGATCCCTCTGTTTTCTTTTAGCCTTTGCTTCACGGTATATTTTTCCAGACAGAAAGCTTGTTATCGGGCATTCTTTGGGAGATGGATATTATTATTATTTCATTGATTATCTGCCTGTTCATGAATCTGACCTGAGGCGCCTTGAGGAAAAAATGAGAGAATTGTCGGAAGAAGACCTTCCGATTCAGCGGCGTGTCCTCTCCTATACTGACGCTCTTGTTCTCTTTGAAAAATCGGGACAGGAGGATACCAGGCGCTTAATAGAACAGCGCAATACCAATAAAATACCCGTTTATGTTTGCGGAGATTTTACGGACCTCTCCCACGGACCCCTGGCTCCGAATTCAGGAATGATTAAAACCTTTGAAATAAAACCCTATCCCAATGGGTTTCTTCTTCGGTATCCTTCTGAGCAGAACCTCGGGAAAATTGAACCCTTTGCAGACAGTCCGCTGCTTTTTTCAGTATATCAGGAATATAAAGCATGGGGAAAAATCCTTGGAGTTAACAGTGTAAGCCGGCTAAATGAGCTTATCGAAAAAAATGAAATACATTCCTTTATTCAGGTTGCGGAAGCCCTTCATAACAAGAAGATATCGGAAATAGCAGACCGGATTTATCAGCGCAAAGGACAGGTAAAAGTCATTCTTATAGCAGGCCCTTCTTCATCAGGGAAAACTACTTTTACAAAAAAACTCGGGATTCAGCTGCGGGTCCTTGGTTTTAATCCGGTTATCATTGAATTGGATAATTATTTTGTGCCAAGAGAAAAAACCCCGAAAGATGTAAACGGGGAATATGATTTTGAATCTCTTCATGCCATTGACGTGGATCTGTTTAACCGTAATCTCCTTGATCTTTTTGAAGGAAAATCCGCGGACATACCTGATTTCGATTTTAAATCCGGAGAGCGGAAGAGTGAGTATGAAACCCTGCAACTGGGAGACCGCAGTATTCTGCTTATCGAAGGTATCCACGGTCTTAATGATGAGCTTACACCTAAAATCTCCAGAGACAAAAAGTATCTTGTCTATGTTTCCGCCTTGACCCAGCTTAATCTAGATGATCATAATAGGATATCTACAACTGATAACCGTCTTATCCGCAGAATGGTACGGGACAGTCAGTTCAGGGGCTATTCCGCTCTTGAAACGCTTACAAGATGGCCTTCCGTTAGAAATGGTGAAAATAAAAATATTTTTCCCTTCCAGAACAATGCTGACTCCGCCTTTAATTCCGCTCTGGATTACGAACTTTCTGTTTTACGTATATACGCGGAGCCGTTATTGAAAACAGTAAAACCTTATCATCAGCTTTACAGCGAAGCAGTACGCATCCTCTCTTTTCTTGAAAATTTCACACCTCTTCCGGCGAAATACGTACCCCCCGAGTCTATTCTCCGGGAATTTATCGGGGACAGCGGCTTTAAATATTAATCGTTTGGTACGGTCTTCCGCAGCATTTCCATAAAATCATCATCAGGATCAAAAAACATCAGGCCGTATCCGCTGATAACCTGATCCCCCTTATCTGAGAAAACCCTGGCCCCCCGGACGACTTTGGCATTGGTTTCAACAAGTCTATCACCATGATCATCAATAAGGATTTCGCATTCTTCTCCTAATTGAAAAAGTGAAAGGTTCTCTGTGGTCAGGAAAATACCTCCGGTAGAAAGATCTTTACTCTGAAATTGCATCAAATTCTGGTTTCCGTCCGAAAGTTTTTTTCTGATGAATGTCATTAGAGATAGTTCCTTTCTTTCCGACATCCTCTTTTCTATTTTTTCAGACATCTTGATACACCTCTCAATAATCTTAGCCCTATGAGAATTAAAAATCAATTTTTTCATTCCAATCACCGTAAATATCCGGAAATAAAATGCTTTCCTTCAGGAGTTCGAGGAAACGGCTTCTTGGAATAGAAACAGCACCAAGAGTCTCTAAATGTTCGGTATAAACCTGACAATCTATAAAACGAAATTGATTTGCCGATAGAGTACGGGCTAAAAAGATCAAAGCGGCCTTGGAGGCATTTGAAACAATGCTGAACATTGATTCACCGAAAAAGCAGCGGCCGAGAGATACACCATATAAACCTCCGCACAGATCATTATCCTGCCATACTTCAACACTGTGGGCATAGCCGAGTTTATGAAGCCTGATATATGCCTCAATCATACTTTCTGTGATCCATGTTCCATCCTGTTCTTTCCTGGGGATATTACCGCATCTGGAAATAACCTCTGGAAACGCAGTATCAAAGGTAAAAGAAAAAACAGAGCGTTTCATCACTTTCTTCATGGTTTTGGAAATATAAATATCAGAAGGAAAGAGAACGAGCCTGGGATCGGGACTCCACCAGAGAATCGCTTCATTATAGGAGAACCACGGAAAAATCCCCTGCCTGTATGCAGACAGCAGCATTCCCGGAGAGAGATTCCCTCCGGCAGCAACGATACCCTCAGAGGTGGCTGACTCTACGGAAGGGAAAACGAAAAAATCATTTTCATTTAAATAAGGAAACTTATCAGTCACGATTTCCTGATGGTTCTATGACAATTTCTCCATTCTGATAATCAACAACAGCTTCGCCTCCACCGGAAAGATCCCCGAACAATACCGCATCCACAAAATAATTTTTAATTTTTTCCTGTATAAGGCGGGCGATATTGCGGGCACCGAACTCTTCTGAAAAACCGCTTTCTCCTAAATATTTACGGCATTTCTCCGTTACTGTAATGGAAACATTTTTCTCACCGAGCTGAGCCTGAAACTTTCTCAGTTCTTTGTCCACAATCATTAATATAATCTCATGGTCCAGCGGGTTGAACTGGATTACCTTATCAAGGCGGTTCCTGAATTCAGGGGAAAACGCTCTTTCAACCGCCTGATCCAGGGCATCTGCTCCGTATTTTTTTTCACCGAATCCGATTACAGCCTTTCCGATCTCTCTGGCGCCGGCATTGGATGTCATAATAAGAATGACATTTCTGAAATCGGCTTTCCTGCCTGAATTGTCCGTTAATGTCGCGTAATCCATTACCTGGAGAAGAACATTAAAAATATCCTGATGGGCTTTTTCAATTTCATCCAATAAAACGACCGCATGAGGCTTCTTCCTGATAGCGTCAGTTAAAAGACCTCCCTCCTCATAACCTACATATCCCGGGGGGGACCCTATCAACCTGGCTACAGTATGTTTTTCCTGATACTCACTCATATCAAACCGATGCAGATTGATACCGAGAACCGCAGCGAGTTGACGGGCCATTTCTGTCTTTCCCACCCCCGTCGGCCCGACAAAAAGAAAGGACGCAACAGGTTTATCCGGATCTTTGAAACCTGCTCTGGACCGTTTTACTGCTGAAACGACTTCCTCAACAGCCTGATTCTGTCCGAATAATTGTTCTTTTATATGTAAAGCGAGATCTTTTAATTTGTTTATTTCAGAAAGACCCACAGATTTTACCGGTACCCGGGCGATTTTAGATACAACAAGCTCCATTTCTTTTTCTGTAATAGGAATGGGACCTTCGTCTTCTTTATCATCTTTAAAAGTAGTCATCCGGATATATGCCCCTGCTTCATCAATTACGTCAATTGCTTTATCCGGGTTATGCCTGTCATTAATATACTCTATTGATAGATCCACTGCGGCGGTAATAGCTTCCTCCGAATAAGTAACATTATGAAACGCTTCATATTTTTCCTTCAATCCCTGAAGAATACCAAGGGTTTCTTCTCTGGTTGTTTCAGATATCTCTATTTTCTGAAACCTTCTTGCAAGGGCTCTGTCCTTTTCAAAAAATTTTTTTAATTCATCGTAGGTTGTTGACCCGATGCATCGGAGACGGCCGGTCTGAAGTGCGGGCTTTAACAGATTTGATGCGTCTAAGGTACCCCCTGAAACAGCACCGGCTCCGATAACAGTATGGATCTCATCAATAAAAAGTATAACTTTTTCTTTTTTCTCAAGTTCCGAAATTATCTTTTTTAGCCGCTCTTCAAAATCTCCCCGGAATCTTGTTCCCGCAATGACACTCCCCATATCAAGAGAATAAATACTGAATCCTTTCAGAAGAGCGGGAACCTGTCCCCGGGCAAGACGCTGGGCGAGGCCCTCGGCAATCGCTGTCTTTCCCACCCCTGGCTCGCCCACGAGTACCGGATTATTCTTTAATCTGCGGCACAGAACCTGAACAGTCCTTTCGATAATATCATCTCTTCCGATAACAGGTTCCAGTTTGTCCTGGGATGCAAGTTCCGTTAAATTAGCTGTAAATTGTTCCAGAGCGGATTTTTTTGCTGTGCGGGGTTTTTCTTCTTCTGCGGGCGCCTCATTTTCAGACTCCCTGTATGCGCTTTCGGATATATTTGTTACTGCCTGAAGCAGGCGGATTTTTGTTATACCTGCTTTTTTCAGAAAAAAAGCCGCATGGGACTGGTCGTGATTAAAAATGGACACAATTACGTCACCGATATCCACTTCACCTTTTTGGGAACTTTGGGTATGGAATACCGCCTGCTCAATAACTCCCTGAAATGCAAGGGATTGAAATGGTTCACCATTATTCACTGTAGGGATTTTTTTTGAAAAAAACTGCTCAAGTTCGACTTTCAGCAGTTCTGTGTCTCCTCCAGACTCCTCAAGAATTTCCCTGGACATGTCAAAGAACAGAGAAGCATATAAAACATGTTCCGGTGTTAAATATTCATGACCTCTCTTTTTTGCATCTCTATACGCGGCATTGAGAACTGCCTGAACCTCATCATTTATTCTCATATTAAGCCTTCTCTATTGAACAGCGCAGAGGATATTCCTGTTCCCTCGCCATTTTTATCACCTGTGCGACTTTAGTCGATGCTATATCAAAGGTAAAAACCCCTACGATACCTTTTCCTTTTTTATGAACATCGAGCATAATTTTTGTTGCTTCCACTGTTGATTTATGAAAAACAGTTTCCAGTACTACTACGACAAATTCCATTGTAGTGAAATGATCATTGTGGAGAATAACATTGAACATGTCCGGTTCCTGAAGATCATGCTCTGTTTCTTCCAGTACGCTGCTCTCAAAATCTTCCATACAATAATAATAATACGAGGAAAAAAGCTTATGGACAAGGATTCATTTCATCAGTTGCTACATGATACTCACAGGATCAATATCAATTTCCCTATATACTCCGGGGGGCACATCCCTCAGTTTCAGGATTCCAGCAATTTTTCTATGAATAAGCTGAAATTCTGTAGTTCGTATAATAATATGAAATCGGTAATTTTTAGCAATCATCGATATGGGACACTCGGCAGGACCAAGGATAGCCGCTGCTTTTCCAAGCTCTGCCTGAAGATTCTCTGCAAAAAGTGAGGCAGAGCGGCTGACATTTCCCTTTTTCCTTCCCCGGAAAACTATTCGGAAAAGCCTGGTAAAGGGGGGAAAAGCAAGGAGCCTGCGGGTTTCAAACTCATAATTAAAAAATCCCTTTATATCGTGCTTTGCAGCGAAAATGACTGCAGGATTTCCGGGTCTGTAGGTTTGCACAATTACTTTACCATCAGGCATATACCGCCCCGCCCTGCCGGCCACCTGTACCATTAAAGAAAAAGCCCGTTCTGATGCACGGAAATCAGGAAGCTGAAGTCCCGTATCAGCCAGGATGATGCCTACAAGTTTTGCGCCGGGAAAATTCAACCCCTTTGCAACCATCTGAGTTCCCAACAGGACATCAATTTCTCCCTTACGAAAACTGTCCAGGGTCTTTTTCATAGTGCCCTTCTTCCCGGCAGAATCAGTATCTAAACGTTCAATTCTCAAACGGGGAAAAAGAGCATTCATCTCCTCTTCAATCTTTTCCGTGCCGAAGCCCCCGTAACCTACATCCAGGGAACCGCAGGAAGGGCATACAGAAATAGGATCCGTGCTGTAGCCGCAGTAGTGACAAATCATCCGATTTTTATCCCTGTGATAGGTTAACGAAACAGAACAGCTTCCGCAGGTCATTTCATACCCGCAGGATCTGCAGTGAAAGAAATAGGAAAAGCCCCGTCGGTTG
>Ga0272441_10006938_pt1 | contig 18672 bp, 20 predicted proteins | sample SSMProp6N_FD_193582 | JGI IMG/M metagenome (GOLD analysis project Ga0272441, IMG submission 193582) | Marine sediment archaeal communities from Little Sippewissett salt marsh, Falmouth, MA, United States - SSM-Prop-6N | ecosystem: Environmental > Aquatic > Marine > Wetlands > Sediment ... | reverse complement strand
GGAGTGAAATTCCACGACGGCAGCGATTTTACCTCCGAAGACGTGCGCTATACCCTGGAACTCACCCAGGATCCCGATGTTGGTCATCTGAAGCAGGCGGACTTCGAGGTGGTGGAGCGGATCGAGACTCCCGACGACTATACCGTGGTTCTGCATCTGTCCGAGGTGGCTCCCACCTTCATCTACCAGTTGACCGACTACCACATGTGCATGCTGTCCTCCGAGTACGACTACGCCTCAAAGGGAGAGATGGAGCCCATGGGCACCGGACCCTTCGTGCTCAAGGAGATGATACCCAAAGAGTCAGCCCTGCTGGTGAAAAACGAGGAGTACTGGAATCCGGGGCTGCCCAAGGTCGATGAGCTGCGCATCTACTTCGTACCGGACATCGACGCCAGTGTGTCCATGCTGGAGGCCGGCAAGGTGGACGTATGTCCTTTCATCAACGCCATCCACAAGCAGAACCTGGAGGCCAAAGGCTTCAAGATCGTATCTCCCTACCAGGACTACCGCTTCATTGCCATGGCGGCGGATAGAGATCCCTTCGACGACAACCGTGTACGCCTGGCCATGAAGTACTGCATGGATCCCGAAATGTTGGCCGCGGCCTGCCAGGCCGAACTGGGCAAGGATGTCTACTACAACGAAGGGCCCATCCAGAGTATCATGGCTCAGTACTACGACATCCCCTTCCGAGGCCGGGACATCGACAAGGCGAAGGCGCTTCTGGCCGAGGCCGGTTATCCGGACGGGCTGACCGTGGAGCTGTACTACGCCTCGGATCATCCCTACGGCCAGGAACTGGCCCAGACGCTCAAGGAGCTGTCCGCTCCTGCTGGCTTCAACCTGGACCTGAAAGGCTACACCCGGGACGTGTATCTGGCCCAGTACTGGATGAACGGACCCATGCTGCTCACCGGTTGGGGCCCGAGGGTCGATCCGTCGATGCTCCTGAAACTGGCCTACCGCTCTGATGGGCCTTGGAATGAATCGCACATGAACGACCCGGAGATTGACGCCCTGATCGATAAGATCACCATGGAGGTCGATGATTCCCAGCGTCAGGAGTACTACAAGCAGCTGCAGATAGCCTTCCACGAGCGGGGAACCGTGATCAACTTCCAGGTTCCGTTCTTTGTGGCCATGCGGCAGGAGGTGATGGATTATCGGCAACCGCCGACCTTCATGAACCAGTACGAGTACGCCTACCTCGAAGAATAGTGCATGAGCTTTCTGCGGAAAGTACTACAGCGACTGGGGTTTATGATTATAACCCTGGTCGCTATGTCTTTACTGATCTTTTTGCTCGTTGAGATTATGCCCGGGGACGTCGCTCAGATGGTCCTCGGGCAAAGTGTTACCCCTGAATCACTCAAAGCCCTGCGGGAGTCCATGGGATTGAACGATCCGTTCTACCTGCGCTACCTGCGCTGGTTCGCCGGGCTGCTGCGGGGGGATCTTGGGGAATCTCTGTACATGCGGGGCGTGGCCATCAACCTGATCCTCTGGCGCAAGGTGTTTCACTCCGTGATTCTGGCCCTTACCGCCGTGCTGTTCTACGTGCCTCTTTCGATCTTCTTCGGGGTGCTGGCCGGGGTGCGGAGCGGCAAGCTCACCGATTCGGTGATCTCTTTCTTCGGTCTGGCCACCATGGCCCTGCCGGAGTTCGTGTCCGGAGTGCTGCTGATCACGCTGTTTTCGGTAGTTCTCAAAGCCCTACCCATCACCAGCGTGATCCCGATCGGCGAGAGCATCTGGGGCAACCTCGACATCCTGGTGCTGCCCGCATTTTCAGTGACGATCGTCATGTTCGGCTACGTCTCCCGGATGCAGCGTTCCTCCATGATCCAGGTGATGAGCTCCGACTACATCCGCGCCGCGGAGCTGAAAGGTCTTCCCCGGGCATACGTGATCTTCCGCCATGCCCTGAAAAACGCCCTGCTGCCCACCATCACCATCATCGGTATGAACATGGGTTGGTTGTTCGGCGGGCTGATCGTTGTGGAAACCCTGTTCGGTTATCCGGGACTCGGATCGCTGACCATGACGGCGATCAAGACACGGGATGTGCCTCTGATCGAAGCCTGCGTTCTATTCATCACCTTCATCTTCGTGATCTCTACATTTATCACGGATCTGCTGTACGGATTGCTGAATCCGCGGATCCGCTTTGCCGGGGCTGAGAAATGAAGCGGATCCTCTACCTTTTTCGACAGCACCCTCTGGCCGTTGTGGGCATCCTGGTCCTGCTGTTGTGGATCTTTGCTGCCCTGTTCGGACCGAGCCTGATGCCCTTCACCTATTCCCAGATGGACACCGACTATCAGATGACCGGACCGAGGGAGGGAGGGCATTTCCTGGGTACCGATGCGCTGGGTCGGGATATTCTGACCCGCATCCTCCAAGGCAGCCGCTCGATCCTGACAGTGGCCTTGCTGACATCCCTGTTCTCCACCCTGGCCGGGGTGATCCTCGGATTCAGTGCCGGATACTTCGGCGGGCGGGTCGACGCGTTGTTTTTGCGGATTATGGACATCCTCATGGCCATTCCCCCGTTGGTCTTAGCCATGGTGATTCTCGGCATCCTGGGGGACTCCACGATCGTGAGCCTGACGATCATGGTATCCATCGCCTACATCCCGGCCACAGCCAGGGTTGCGCGGGGTGCGCTTCTGACCTGCAAGAACTACGAGTATGTGGATGCCGCCCGAATCATGGGGCAGTCCAACTTCTCGATCATGTTCGTGGAGATCCTGCCCAACACCATCGGACCGATCATCGTGGAAGCTACCGCACGTTTCGCCTATTCGATCATGATGGTGGCTTCCCTGGGCTTTCTGGGAGTGGGGCTGCAGCCCCCCACACCGGACTGGGGCATGATGGTGATCGAGAACAAATCCATCATGATGAACGCTCCCTGGGCCGTGCTGTACCCGGCTTTGGCCATCGCCTCCCTGGTGATCGCCATCTCCCTGTTCTCAGACTTCGTGTCAAAGGTACTGATCCATGAGTCCTGATGCGCTTCTCACGCTGAAAGATGTCGGGGTGAGCTACAAGACCTACTACGGCACCGTGGTCGCGGTGCGGGATGTCTCTCTCACCCTGAAGGAAAACGAGGCGATCGGGATCATCGGAGAATCCGGCTCGGGTAAGAGCACTCTGGCCTACGCCGTTATGGATTACCTGGCCTCCAACGGCTCGAGTACCGGTGAGGTGCTGTTCAAGGGAGAAAACCTGCTGGAGAAGAGCCGCAAAGAGATGATGGAGTATCGGGGAAATCGTATCGCCATGGTCTATCAGAACCCCTACTCCTCTCTCAATCCATCCCTCACCATCGGGCGGCAGCTGGATGAGGTGAGCCTTTTTCACCGCAACGTTTCCAAGCCCGAGGCCCGGGCTGCCAGCATACAGGTTCTCAAAGATCTGTATCTGGGGGACGCCGGAGGGCTGGTACGGCGTTATCCCCACCAGATCAGCGGGGGTATGCAGCAGCGCATCTGCATCGCCATGGCCCTCCTGTGCCGCCCCGATCTGATGATCATGGATGAGCCGACAACCGCCCTGGATGTGACCACCGAGGCGGTCATCCTGGATCTGGTGAAGGATCTGAGGCAACGGTTCAAGATGTCCCTGATCTACATTTCCCACGACATCGGCATCGTCAACAAGGTGTCCGATCGGATCGCGGTTATGTACCGCGGAGAAATCGTGGAGATCGGTCCCAAAAAGAGTCTCTTCGACAAGCCCCAGCATCCTTATACACGCGCCCTGATCAACTGTATCCCCCGCTCGGGGTTTGTCAAAGAGCAGGTTCGGCTGAATACGATTCCCGGTTACGTGCGCAAACGAAGCGCGGAGGAGCGCGGCTGTCCTTTCGTGGATCGCTGCGGAAAGAAGGTAGAGGGCTGCGTAGAGCGCTACCGGATGACCGAGCGTTCCCCCGGGCACTACGCTGCTTGTGACCGAGCCTATGCCACCGATGCGCCTGATGAGTCAATCATTCCGATTGCCCTCGAGGCGCAAGATTCGGGCCAGCAGGGGGAAAAGCTTCTGAAGATCGAGGAGCTCTTCAGAACGTTCCGAAGCCGGGGTAAGACGATCCGGGCTGTGGATGGGGTTTCGGTAATCCTGCACCGAAACAACGTCCTCGGCGTTGTCGGTGAATCCGGATGCGGAAAGAGCACCATGGGCTACACGGTCAGCGGCCTGCTTGCCCCGACCAAGGGCAGGCTCCTCTTTGACGACGTGGACATTTCCATCTCCTGGAAGAAGAGGAGCAAGGAGATCCTGAAGGAGATCCAATTGATCTTTCAGAACCCCGGCCGCAGCTTGAATCCCTCTTTCAACATCGAGACCATCATCGGTCGCCCGATGAAGAGACTTCTTGGAATCAAATCCCGGGCTGAACGGCGGAAGCGTATCGAGGAGATCCTGCGAAAGGTAGATCTGGGCAAAGAGTACCTGCTTCGAAGGGCCACCCAGCTGAGCGGCGGGGAGATGCAGCGGGTGGCGGTGGCCCGGGCCTTCGCCATTGCCCCGGATCTGATCGTTTGTGACGAGCCCACCTCCGCCCTCGATGTTTCCGTGCAATCTTCGGTACTCAATCTGCTCGGCGATCTGCAGCATGAATCCGGGGTGGCCTATATCTTTATCTCCCACGACCTGCACGTGATCAATTACATCAGCGACTACATCATGGTCATGTACCTGGGCCGGATATGCGAGTACGGTAAGCGGGATGAAGTGACCTCTGTCCCGTATCACCCCTACACCGAGGCGCTGCTTTCCGCGGTACCGGAGGTCGATCCGAGCCTCGAGAAAAGGGTGATCCGGCTGGAAGGTTCTCCTCCGAACCCCACGAAGCGGATCATAGGTTGTCCCTTTGCCGGACGCTGCCACAAGAAAGTCGGTGAGATATGCGATACCACCCCACCGCCTAGAGTCGATTTTTCTGACAGCCATTTCCTGTACTGCCACATCCCGGCGGATGAGCTGCAGACCAACGGAAGCGCCTGAACCCGCGTCAATCCGAGCAAAAGACCCCTGTCAGAGAGACAAGCTTTGACCCCCTGCCCGGCATCCACTATACTGTCAAACGCCCCAGGGCGGAACGGATCACCCCCGGCGCCGGCCCTGCGGACCTACACCCCGGGTGAGTGCCTAAGCCGAGTTTCTGGAATCAAGGAGGGGATATGGATTTTCACAGACAGGGTGAGTTGGAAGCCAAGAGCATCGGAGCGGGGCGCAAGCGCGCCGCCGTGCACACAGATGGTCTCATGATGGTGATTTTCGATTTCGAAGACGGCCCGGCCGAGGCGCCGGATCCCCTGCATTCCCACCCTCATGAACAGATCTCCTACATCGCCAGCGGTAAGGTCATCTACTTCCTGGGATCGGAGCAGCAGACCCTGGAAGCCGGGGACATGGTAACGATTCCGCCGGGTGTCCCCCACGCCATCCAGACGCTGAGCCCGGCGGTGCGCTTGGTAGACGCCTTCACCCCGGTGCGGGAAGATTTTCTCTCGTAAATTTCGGTGCCGTATTTTCGATAACGAAGAGGATCGCCGAGGGCCATTCAATCATGGATAAACAGCTCAAGACTACGATTGTCCTTATCAGCAGTTACTTCCTGGCCTACATCGTGCTGGGGATGACAAGCGCGACCCTTGGGCCCTCTCTTCCCTACCTGGCTGAAAACGTGGGCACCTCGCTGAAAGGGATCAGCTCCCTGTTCATTGCCCATCGGTTGGGCTACATGGCCGGTTCCTTCGGCGGGGGGCGGCTATACGACCGGATCAACGGGAACCGGTTCATGGCGGGAATGCTGCTGATCATGGCGGCCGGCATGGTTGCCGTTCCGTTAATTCCGATTCTCGGTCTGCTGATCGCCGTGCTCTTTCTGCTGGGTGCTGCCGAAGGTACGGTGGATGTGGGGGGGAACATCCTTCTGGTATGGACCCGGCCGCCCAGGATCGGTTCCCTGATGAACGCCCTGCATCTGTTTTTCGGACTGGGCGCCATGCTTGCTCCCCGGATACTGACCCGGGCCCTTCAGCACAGCGGAGATATTAGCCGGGGGTACTGGCTGATAGCAGCGCTGATCCTGCCGATTGCGGTCATCCTGTTTCCGCAGAGCAGTCCGAAGGCGGCGGTAACCAAGGACAGAACAGCCGCCCCGGCGGGCCGGCTCCTGCTGCCCCTGCTGATTTCCTGCTTTTTCTTCCTCCACGTGGCCGCGGAGAGCTCCTACGGGGCGTGGATCTACACCTATTCTCTTACCAAGAGGCTGGCCGACGCGGTTTCGGCGGGCGATCTGACTTCCGCCTTTTGGGGGGCCTTCACCTTCGGCCGGGCGGTTACCATCGTCCTGGCCCTCAAGGTAAAGGCCACCGCCCAGCTGGGCGGCAGTGTGGTCGGTGCGGCCTTGAGCCTGCTGGTGCTGATCATCTGGCCCGACTCCGTGGCCGCTGTTTGGATTGCTACTGCGGCCTACGGGCTGTCCCTGGCCGGGCTGTTTCCCGGAAGCATCACCCTGGCCAGTGAGCACCTGCATATGACCGGAGGTGTTACCGGGTTGTTCCTGGTCGGCTCTTCCCTGGGTGCCATGACGGTACCCTGGTTGATCGGGCAGTTCTTCGAATCGGTGGGGCCCCGGGTATTCCCGCTCTTCCTTGCAGCCGTTATCCTGGCCAGCATGGTTCTCCTGGTTGTGATTCTGCTGTTGCTGCGCCGCCGCGATTCGGACTCCACCAGGCTGCTTTCCTGATTCACGGTATTCGCATCCCGTTGAAATACACTACTTGACTGTTCCTTTAAAAGGTGCTACGTTTTTTGTATTCGTGCTACGCAGAGGTATTCCATGGAGAAAAAGAGTATGAAGAAGAGACCTATTGTTCCGTTTACGGTTTTAGCGATTCTCCTGGTGCTATCGGCCCTGTTTGCTGGATTGACAGCCTGCGGGAGTCAGGAGAATCCGGGATCGATCGTGTTCACGGCCAACGGGGAGGATTTCGTGCGCCGGGGCTTCGTGGACAAGCAGGGTTGGAAGATCCGTTTCGAGGAGCTGTACATCAACATCGTCGAACCGACCGCCTACGTTCCTGATGGGGATGAAACAGTGGTGCTGGAGGGATCCCACTGGGTGGATCTGGCCGAGGGAGGCACGGAGGCCGATCCTGTTGTTTTGGGCACTGTGAACAGGGTAGAGCCGGCCAACTATCAATCCCTTCGCTTTGCCCTCAAGAGGGCCCCAAGCGGCCCATACGCCGGCTGCTCTATCGTGATGATCGGTTCGGCCGAGCGTGAGGGTCTGCAGGTTCCCTTCACGATTCGTCTGGATGAAGAGATGGTTTTTGACGGCCGCGACGGCTACGTCGGGGATGAGCTCAAAGGACTGCTTGAGCCCGGAGCGACCACGGATGTGGAGATGACCTTTCACTTCGATCACGTGTTCGGTGACAACCAGGCGGATGCGGAGGACCACATCAATACCGGCTCGGTGGGATTTGATTTCTTCTATCCCTTTACCCAGAACGGTGTCGTGGACGTCCGCCAGGAGGATTTGCTGGATGCTGAAGGGTATCGCACTCTGGTGCAGGCGCTTTGGACCCTGGGCCACCTGGGGGAGGGGCATTGCAGGGTATCGCAGCAGTCCTCCCTGGATCTGCTATGATGCTGCGGATGATTCGATGAGCCAGCTGTTTTTTCCCCTACCGATTTCACGCCCGGTTTCCCGGGCGGCTTTCCCGGCACTCCTGATCGTATGTGTGTCGATCGGCTTGCTGAGCCCGGCCGCCTCTTTCGCTCACGGTACCGAGTACCAGCTGCTGGACGGAGGCGTGGTGGGCGTGCGGGCGAGTTTCGATACGGGTCAGCCCATGGCGGACGCCCCGGTGCTGATATTCGCCCCCGGGGAGAGCCGGGCCCAGCTCACCACCGTCACGGACAGCCGGGGGGTGGTCTGCTTCGCCCCGGATCGCACCGGCATCTGGGTTCTGCAGGTGCGGGCCCAGGGCGGGCACGGCCTGCGGGTCAATCTGGAGGTCGATGAGTCGATGCTTGCCACCTCCACGCTCCGAGGCGCAGGCGGCTTTACGACCTGGCAGAAGCTGGTGATGGCGGCTTGCGTGATCTGGGCTTTCGTGGCCACTGCATTGTTTTTCCGCCGACGCAGCAGGGAGCGCTGATGCACATTTCCGAGGGTGTGTTGAGCACACCGGTGATCATCGGCGGGTATGCGGTTTCCGCCGGCCTGACCGCTTTGGCCTTGAAACGGGTGCGGCGCCATGAGATCCCCAAGATCGCGATAATGGGCGCGGCTTTTTTCGTCTCCTCTCTGCTGCACTTCAAGGTGGGAATTACCTCCGTTCATCTGACCCTGGCTGGATTGGTCGGCATCGTGCTGGGCCCGCCGGCGGTGCTGGCGCTGCTGGCCGGTTTGTTCTTCCAGGCTGTGATGTTTCAACACGGGGGCTTGTCCACCCTGGGGGTGAACGCTGCGATCTTCACCGTGCCGGCTCTGTTGGCCTACCTGGCCTATTCGGGATTTGGCGCGCTGGCCGGGGAACGGCAGACTCTGCGTGCCCTCATCGCCGGGGGCGCTTCCGCCCTGGCCGTGCTGTTGGGGGCGGCTTTGGTGCTGTTGGTGCTCCGCCTGTCCGGGGAGGAGCTGACCGGGATCGGTTTTCTGTTCTCCGCCGCCCACGGAGTTCTATCCCTTCTGGAAGGGGTGGTAAGCTTCATCGTTGTCAGGCAGATCCTCAGGGTCAAACCCGAAATGATCGCCCCCGGTTTCATGACCGCAAGGCACCGTCGCTCTCAGGAATAGATTCTATGGAGTTCGACAGTTATGCGCACCTGGACTCTCCGGTTCACGCCTGGGAGCCCGCCTTCAAGCTACCCGCCGGTTTCGTTTTGATCCTGGTATGTGCCTCGATCGGCAAAGCTCCGGCTCTGGCCTCGGCTGCCCTGGGCGCGCTGGTGCTGATCGCAGTCTCCCGTCTGCCGGTTGCGTTCGTCCTGCGGATGCTGAAGGCTCCGCTGGTATTGCTGGTGGTGATGCTGGTTCTTCTGGTGCTCACAGCCGGAGGTCCATCGTTGTGGTCCTGGGGATTTGTGCATCTGTATACAAACGGGTTGATCCTGGCGGCTCGTATCGCCGCCAAGTCCATCACAATCATCCTTCTGTTTGTCGGTTTCTTCGGTACTCTCAAAATCCACACGGCCCTGCAAACCCTGGAGCGCCTCAAGGTGCCGTCCACCCTTTTGGCGATTTTTCTATTCACCTATCGTTATATCCACCTGTACCTGGAGGATATGAGAAAGCTCCTCACCGCTGCTCGCCTGAGGGGTTCCAACCTCCAGCGGGGTGTTCGCCATATCGGCACCAGCTCCGGTATCCTGGTGACCCTGCTGCTGAAAAGCTACGAGCAGAGCGAGCGGACCGCGGCGGCCATGAACCTGCGAGGTTTCGACGGTTCCTTTCCCGGTTTCTCGAGCCTCCGAATCCGCACCACCGACCTGCTGGCTGTGTTTCTTACCGCGGCGTGGATCGGCCTGCTGCTCTGGCTGGAGCTGCGATGAAGGATCGCCGACCAACCCCTCCGCACAGCCGCTCCTCTTCCTCCCTCGTATCCGCACCCTCCGTCACCACCGCCTCCGGCGCCCTGGAAGTACGCGGTCTGTGCTTCGCCTACCCGCAAAGACCGGCGGTGCTCCAGAATGTGTGCTTTGAAGTGAAGGCGGGGGAAAGGGTGGCCCTGGTCGGCCCAAACGGCTCCGGCAAGACCACCCTGCTGCTGCTGGCCTGCGGGGTTCTAAAGCCCTCGGCCGGAGTCGTTTCGGTGGACCGGCGCCGCATCAAACCGGGACGTTTCGATCCCCGGGTCACCTACCTGTTTCAATCTCCCGATGATCAGCTGTTCTGCCCAACGGTATTTGACGATGTGGCCTTCGGGCCCCTCAATATGGGATTGTCCGCTGTGGAGGTCCAAGAGCGGGTGCGGCAGGCGCTTGGTACCGTCGGGGCCGAGGCTCTGGCCGACCGGCCGTCCCACCACCTCTCCGGGGGAGAGAAGCGCCTGGTGGCACTGGCCACACTGCTGTCGATGAGCCCGCGGGTGATCCTCCTGGACGAACCGACCTCGAACCTGGACAGCCGTAACCGCCGCCAGGTGATCAACATCCTGCAGGGGGCGCCTCAGACTCTACTGGTGACCTCCCACGATCTGGAGTTCCTGTTGGAGATCTGTCCCAGGGTGATGCTGATCGATGAAGGCCTGGTGAACGCCGACGGTCCGATTCGTGAGGTCCTGGCCGACGAGCAGTTGCTCCGGGCTCACGGGCTCGAAAAACCTCATTCTCTGATTCCCCACCGCCATATCGGCGCCGCCCCTCACCGGGCCTGACTCCGCCGTCCGTTGGAAGGGCGTACAGGGGCGAGCCGCTTTAGCGCAGGAGCGCGGCCAGATAGGGGCTCAGCATGAACAGGCCGAAGATCACGATCAGCACGGCGCCGCCGATCTCCAGTACACGGTGAGCCAGGATACCGAGGCGGGAGTCCCCGGGAAGGGCGGCTAGCAGCCCCCGTTTTCCGTAGATGGCGGCCAGAGACACGCCGATGGTGACCACCGCCATTCCCAGGGACATGGCCAGGGCCGCCAGTGCGCCGAGCCAGGGCAGGTTTTGGGAGAGGCAGAAGATCAGGATCAGGGCGGTCCCCGGACAGGGCACCATTCCGCTTCCCAGGATGATGGCTGTCAGGGTGTGCCTCTGCCTTTCTTGTTTCCCGCCGCTGCTCTCGGTCTCGGTGCCTTTCCCCGTCCGTAGAGATCCCCGCAGAGCCAAGAACAGCAGGATCAGACCGAGCAGGGTGATGGCGGCGTAGCTGGCCAGCTCCAGAATCGAGCTGACGGAGGAGAAAGCCGCGGTGACCGTGCGTTTGAACAGGTAGTACAGCCCGTAGATGATGATCAGAGCAGCCGCGGCGTGCAGCAGGGCAACCGAAGCTCCGGCCGTGACTCCCCGCAGCGGTGAAGCGGGGCGGGCCACGAAGTAGGCGGCCAGAGCCATCTTGCGATGTCCCGGGCCCAGGGCGTGCAGCAGGCCGTAGGCGAAGGCCAGGCCCAGGAGCGCGGGCACCGCGGCGCCGCCGGAGGCGCTTCGCTCCACCGCCTCGGCCAGCACCTCCCGGATTGCACGCTGAGCGTCGATCAGCAGTTGGAGCCGAGGCGTCCGCAAGGATACCGGAGCGGCTGCCGGGGAAGGAGCGGGGGAGTCGAAGAAGGGATTGACCTGGGCCCCGGATAGCACGGGCAGACCGAATAACAGCAATGCGGCCAGTAACGATCTGAGGGCAACGGGCGGACGGCCCGGGCGTGTTCGGTGTGGGTTCACGGTTGCCTCAGAGCTTGCGGCGGAGGGTCAACACCACCTGTGTGGGAAAGGTCGAGCTCCAGGACCCGTCGTTGGCTACGTAATCGATATGAATGCCCCGGTCCTCCCGGATCGTGTACTCTCCGCTGAACGTGTCCGAAGCGGGCAGCAGCAGGGGCGCGCGTTCTGCGTAGCAGATGTCGCAGAAAAAGGTTTCGTCGTAAACCGCCACATTGAGCTTGCTCTCCCCGGCCCCGATGGACAGGGCATAGGGCACGAAGAATCGATAGTGCACCCGCCCTGCCTCCATGTAGGCTGTGAACTCCCGCACCTTCTCAGGGCGATACGGACCCTTGGTTGAGTGGATGTATACGAAGTATTTGTAGTTGACCAGATTCGAGAAGGCTTTCTCTTCGATGAGCTGAACTTCCCGGGGACTGAAGCGCTCGTTCTTGTCGCTGTCGAAATCCATCAGGATACCGGCTGTGAAGACCTTGTCGAATTTCCAGGTAATCCAGAATCCCTCTACCCCGTGGTTGTCGTAGCTCACTTCGATGCGGGCGTCCATAAACACGTGGGGATGGGTGAAGGCGCCCCATAGAATCGTGGTTCCCAGTATTACGGTGAGAATGCTTCGTTTCATGTTCTGCGCCTATCAGAGCCTTCTTATCTTTGAGTGAGCTTCCTGCGTTTGCCCAAACGCTTGAGAACCGGACCCAGGGTGACAACTATCAGATAAACCACCCCGGACAGGACGATGATGGTGGCTCCGGCGGGAAGGTCGGGACGGTAGCTCACCGCCAATCCTCCTACCATGAACAGCAGATTCAGCCCGATCGCCGCCAGGATCGTCTGCCACAGCTGCCGGGTCATAAACGCCGCGGTGGCGGCGGGCAGGGAGAGCAGGGCGATGACCATCACGATTCCCACGACCTGGACCAGAGTGACCACGGTCAGGGCGGTGAGACAGAGCAGCAGGATGTAGAACAGTTCCACCGAGACCCCGCGCAGGCGGGCGAACTCCTCGTCGAAGCAAATCGCCTCCAGCTGGTGGTAGAACAGGAAGCTGACCGCCACCACCAGCAGATCCAGTCCCACAATCAGCATCAGATCTACCCGTCGAACCATGAGGATGTTCCCGAACAGGTAGCTCATCAGGTCTTCGTTGTATCCGGCGGTGCGGGTGATGAAGATGATTCCTACCGCCATGCCGATGGCCCAGACGGCGCTCAGAACGGTGTCCTCCCTCTCCTTGCCGTAGAGGCTCACCATACCGATGATGATGGCCGACAGCAGAGCCGCGAACACGGCCCCGTGAATCGGGCTCAAGAACTCCCAGCCCAGATTCCGCTGCAGGTAGCGGGCCGCCCCCATGCCGCCCAGCACCGAGTGAGCGATGGCCCCGGCGATATAGCTGATGCGCCGAACCGTAACGTAGCTGCCCACGATACCGCAGGCTACCGAGGAGAGCATGCCGGTAATCAGGGCGTACTGTAGAAAAGTGTAGTGAGTCGCGTCTTGAAAGAACTCAATCATCCGCGCCGTCCATATACGATCCCGGCAGTTGGTGATCGTGACGGACCACAGCCATCTCGCTGCCGTACAGCTCCGCGATGATTCCTCCGTCCAGCTTGGCCGTCGGGTGCAGGATCACATTGCGGTTTACACACAGGCACTGCTTCACGAACTTGGTGACAAAGCCCACGTCGTGGGAGGCCATGAGGATGGTCAGCCGTCTGTTGAGTTTACGCAGAAGCTCGTACAACTTGGTTTCCGCCGTTCGGTCCACGTTGGCGGTGGGTTCATCCAGCAGGAGCAGTTCCGGTTTCGAGGCCAGAGCCCGGGCTATGAGCACCCGCTGCCTCTGACCTCCGGAAAGGTCGGAAAAAGGACGGCTGCCCAGCTCGGCCAGCCCAGCTTCCTCCAGAGCCTCCTGGGCCGCTTCCTTGTCAGAGCTGCGATACGGGCCAGTGCGCAGGTTACCCAGCCGTCCCATGGCTACCACGTCCCGCACCGAGATGGGAAAGCGAGGATCGAAGCGGGCGTACTGCGGCACATAGCCAACCCGGGTTCGGGCCCGCTCCGGGGGCTGGTCGAAGATGCGGATCGTTCCGTGACCCGGTCGTAACAGGCCGAGCAGCAGACGGAAGAGGGTGGTCTTGCCGCCGCCGTTGGGCCCGATCAGGCTGACCAGGTCCAGCGGAAAGATCTTGAAGTACACCCGGCTCAGCACCGGTTCGCCATTGTAGGAAAAACTCACATCGTGAACGGATATGACAGGTTCTATCGTAGACCCTCCTCGACGGCGCGGGCCATCTGTTCGAGATTCCGGATGTAATCCCGAGCCAGGGGGTCGATCGGGATTACCGCCCCCCCGATCTCGGCGGCAACAGTCTCGGCGCTTTTGCGAGAAAACTGGGGCTGCACGAAGATGACCCGTACACCTGAGCCGCGGGCCTGCTCGATCAGGCGGGCCAGCTGACGGGCGCTCGGCTCGGATCCACCGGTCTCCACGGCGATCTGCTCCAGGCCGTAGTCATCGGCGAAGTAGCCGAAGGAGGGATGGAAAACGAAGAACGGTTTTCCCTTCACCGCAGCCAGGATTCCGGCGATGCGACGATCCAGGGATTGCAGCTCATCGATCAGCTGGCCGTAGCCTCTGTCATACAGCTCTTTGCCCGCCGGGTCCATTCGCAGGAAACTCTGGTGCATGGTCGCGGCTATCCGGATGGCGTTGCGCACGCTGAGCCAGATGTGGGGGTCGCTTCCCTCCTGTCCGCTCTCATGCTCTTCCGCCTGCTCCTCCGCCTCCTGTTCATCCTCATCATGAGCGTGGCCGTCCATCCGCCGCAGGCGGATGCCTTGCCGGCAATCCACCACCAAGAGATCTTTCATCGTGCTCTGGATCCTGGGCATCAGGGTGTTCTCGAACTCCACGCCTATGCGTAGGAACGCGTCCGCTTCGGCCAGACGGGCCATCTGCTGGGGGGTCGGTTCGAAGGTATGTGGATCCTGCCCCGGTTTCACCAGCACCTCTACCCGCACCCGCTCGCCGCCGATACGTTCGGCAAAGTAGGCCTGCGGCAGGATGCTGAGGAACACGCTGAGTGTCTGTTGAGCGTTCGTCGTGGTGCGGTTTTCTCCGCCTCCCTTGGCAAATCCGAGGGTTGCTCCACACAGCCACAGCAGCCCGGCCATCAGCACCGCCAGTACTCTGTGTCTCGATAATCGATCCATTTGCATATTCACTCGTGTTGGCCTACCTACTGGCATGGTTCGGTCAGAGTCTATCTTTCGCCGGCGAGCAGCGCTGCTGCTCTATACCGCATCGCAGACCAGGACTACCGACCCGCACTCCTTGCACTCCCGGATGCCGTGATGCTCGGTGAACTCCTGCCAGTGCCGTTTCTGGTCGGGCGAGAGAATGCCCTGTCCCTGGCAGAGCGGACAGAGGTGATCCAGGGAGCTGAGGATCGCAGAACGGATGAACTGGGAACGATTGGGTATGCGCCTCAAAATCTCGGCCAGCTGAGGATCCACCTTGAAGGAGAATACCTCATCTTTGTGTTGTTGCAGGGATGACATGTTTCCCTCCGTAGTAATACTAAGTATTATATCGTGCAGCCGAAAAGTCAACCGGCTAGGCGTAGTGCGCGCGGAGCAGTTCCTCCAGGATTCTGCGATCCTCTCTGCGTGCCGGCTGCTCTAGAAGCGGGCAGCGCGCCAGCTGCGTCTTCCCCTCCAGCAACTCGGCTGCAAAGGCCATGCAGGTAGCGTATTCGCATTGTCCGCAGTTTGTGCGGGGCAACCGTCGATAGATCTGCATCAGGTTTGCCTTGCTGCGTCCTTTGTACATCGGCTTTATTCGATCCCGGTCGCGCCAAGTATCGTTGGCCAGGCTCACCGCGCCCTCAATGAGGTCCTTGGCCTCCTTCCGGTCCAAAGCAGGCGCCGCCTTGATCTCTCGGGAGCGAAAGGCGAAGCTTTGCCCCTGCCGTTTCCAGATAAGGACCCTTGCTTCGTGGTCATAATCGGCGCCGTCCAGCCGGGCGTTCAGATAGGGAAGAACCTCTTCTATATTCCTATCCAGTGAAGCCCGGGCGCTCCAGGTGGCTGCGCCCGGTTTGCAGGGTGGCGAGTCCAGCTCCAGTTTGTAGTTGGAGATCAACTGTTGAGATGAGTTGGTGCTTTTTTGGTCCACGAGCTACTCCGGAAGCAATGTGCTGCGAGTTAAGAAGAACGTAGTATTGTAACCTGCTTTGATCAAGTGGCCTACACCGATCGCGCTCTCCAGTCGCGTTCTCTGGTCGCAACAGACAATTCATGCTGTTATAGTTAGATAGAAGGGGCAGAAGAGTAAAGTTATACAGGAGGCCCATATGACTGATGAAACCGGCTCTAAAGGCGGCAGGGATCCCTTCGAGCTGTCTCGATTTGTCGAAGCCCAGGACAAGATCTATGACCGTGTCCTGGCCGAATTGGCCAGCGGCCGAAAGAGAAGCCACTGGATGTGGTTCGTGTTCCCGCAGATCGAGGGCCTCGGGTTCAGCTCGACCACCCAGTACTACTCGATAAAGAGTCCGGAAGAGGCCCGCCAGTACCTGGAGCATCCGGTTCTGGGAAAGCGGCTGAGGGAGTGCTGTGAGTCGATTCTTGCACTCGAAGGCCTTTCGGTTTCGGGGATCTTCGGATATCCCGATGATCTGAAACTCAAATCCTCCATGACCCTCTTTGCAAGCGTGGGGGAAGGGCAGTCTGTTTTCCTCCGAGTGCTCGACAAGTACTTCCAGGGAACCCGGGATGAACGCACCCTCGCCCTACTGGGGCGAATGAAGGATTAGTCGCCGCTCATGCAACCCGCTCAGGCACTGCGCGCCAAGCTCGAAAGGATCGACGGCAGAGACTACGGGGCCTGCCAGTCCCTCAAAGGGGAGTACGCCTGGCCGGAGTTCGAGCTGCTGATCAACCAGATCCCCAAGGATCCTTACGCGCCCCCCCATACGGGTATCTACAGAATCAGGGTTGACCACGCGTATCTGGGGATTCCTGCGGATGTGTTCGACTCTACAACGGCCGGGATCGCCTATCGGGATTTGCTGGCTCGCCGGTTTTCGGCCAAGGCCGGGGAGATCTCCGGGCGGGGACGGGGCACCGGATACTCCGGTGTGATTACCCTGGACACACCGGCCCAGGCCATACTGGATAGAAGCGCCGTGGTATTCACCCCCGACGGTGTGGAAGTACGCTTCTTCATTGGACTGCCCGCCAAGGGGAGGCGGATCAACGGTCCTCTGGCGCGGACCATGCTCTTCGAGGAACTGCCTGCGATCGTACGGGCAGCGCTTCACGCTCTGGACCCGGCTGCGGTTGAAGGGCACATTCATGCCGCGCAGGACGCCGAGCACCTGCGGGGCGAGCTGGAAAGTTTGAGCCTGGTCGCCTTCGTCGCCGACGGTTCTATCCTACCCAGAGAAAGCGGAACCAGCGATAAACCGCTGCAGGCCGAGGAGGCGGTCGTGTTTTGCTCTCCGGAGAGTCTCCGTGTTTCCGTGGATCTGCCGCATGCGGGGACTGTTACAGGACTGGGCATCCCCCGGGGGGTGACCCTCATCGTGGGCGGGGGGTATCATGGCAAATCCACCCTCCTTCATGCAATCGAATCCGGTATCTACAATCACATTCCCGGTGATGGCCGGGAGCTGTGCGCGGCCGATCCCGGGACTGTGAAAATCCGCGCCTACAGCGGTCGGTGGGTGGCGTCGGTGGACATCTCGAGTTTCATCGACAAACTGCCCTTCAAACGGGACACGAGCCGCTTCTCCACTCCGAATGCCAGCGGCAGCACCTCCCAGGCGGCGAGCATCGTGGAAGCCCTGGAGATGGACGCCCGGGTGCTGCTGATGGATGAGGACACCTGCGCCTCGAACTTCATGATCCGGGATCGCAAGATGCAGGAGCTGGTCGGCAAGGAGGATGAGCCGATCACCCCCTACATCGAACGGGTCCGTCAGCTGTACGAGCAAAGGGGAGTATCCTCGGTCCTGGTGCTGGGCGGGGTCGGAGATTACTTCGAGGTTGCCGACACGGTGATCCAGATGCTCCGCTACGAGCCCTTTGACGTGACAGGAGAGGCCAGGCAAATCGCGCTGGATTCCCCGGAAAAACGAATACGGGAACATGCGGATAATCCAAAATCGGCGGGAACGCGGTTTCTCGACAGCGACTCGGTCGATCCCCTGAACAACTACGGGAAACGGAGCGTGTTCGCCACCGAGCCGTATCGGATCCACTTCGGGGCGAGCACGATCGATCTTACCGACGTGGAGCAAATCGTGGAGCTTTCCCAGACCAAGGCTATCGCTCAGGCCATTGAGCATCTGGGCAAAACGAATGACGGCTTGATACCGATCAAAGAAGCGATCGCTCGATGCCTGGGGGTGGTGAAAGAGGAAGGTCTGGACGGTCTGTCCCCCAGGATTTCGGCCAACTTCGCCCAGTTCCGGGATATCGAGCTGGCCTGCGCCTTAAATCGGCTGCGCAGCGCGCGGATCACCCAGGGGCCGGGGTAACCGAGGGCCGCACCAGCCGCGGACTGCCGGCGGTCGGAGGCGAATCGATTCAGAAAGCGCCGATAGATAAGAATAAAGCCTACGGAACAGGAAGGATGGACCAGAGTCTCAGTCATCAGCCTGCTGGAATGTGGTTCCGCGGGCACTATATATTCGCGGGGGCAAAGAGATGGAGATACGGCAGTCATTGCTCTGTCAGGTTCAGTTCGCGTCGGTGCAGCATGGTATAGGTTCTGGACCGATGAAAACTCCATTAGGGGATACCTGGATGAATCTACGCCTGTAGTTGTAATCGGGGTACATCAGGATTTTCGCCACCGAGGAATCGGAACGAAAATGCTCGAATGGTTGATCGCTGAGGCATTCGAACATTCGCTCCAACGACTTAGTCTTATGGTTTCGAAAGACAACCATGCGATCAACCTGTACGAACAGCAAGGCTTCGTGAAGTTTGCCGAAAAGGGGAACTCATTGTTGATGGTGCGTACGCCATATTCACACAGGACAGGGGGCGGTCTTTCGACAGGCGTATAACAATTCCATGAACCGGCTGAGATCTTATGGCGCGTAATCTCGCCGCCGGTTTAACACCCCGGACAACTCTTTCCCCAAAAAACCGCTTCTCGCGTTCACACCCGGCTCGGGGAGGGGCTTGCATACTATCGACAATTTCTGTATTTTCTATTTAGTTGCACGTGCAACTAAATATACTTTTATGGAGTTGCCTGAG
>Ga0272441_10006937_pt1 | contig 18674 bp, 17 predicted proteins | sample SSMProp6N_FD_193582 | JGI IMG/M metagenome (GOLD analysis project Ga0272441, IMG submission 193582) | Marine sediment archaeal communities from Little Sippewissett salt marsh, Falmouth, MA, United States - SSM-Prop-6N | ecosystem: Environmental > Aquatic > Marine > Wetlands > Sediment ... | reverse complement strand
CCTGTCGAGTTTGTCACCGAAACGCTGGACAAACTCGTCGAAGAGGGAGCCGATACAGATTCGGAACGTCTGATTCATGAAGTGCTGGACATGGCCGCCTGCAAGGCAGCGATCAAAGCGGGCGATCCTCTCAGCGATGAAGAAATGAACCAGTTGTTGAAGGATAAAGACATTGTCCAGCGAACCAGCCGCTGCCCCCACGGCCGACCAACGACGATTTCGTTTTCATTGAAGGAACTGGAAAAGCAATTTAAACGGACAGGGTTTTGATGAGAAATCTCAAATTTCAAATTTCAAATTTGGGATTTGTAGGGTGGGCCGTGCCCACGCTGATCTTATGCGCTATCCTCTCCGGTTGTACCAAAAAACCAGAATCTGCCGCATCATCGGCAGGGTCCGCACAAACCAACAAACAAATGCGGATTATCTCGCTGGCGCCGAATTTGACGGAGATTTTGTTTGCGTTGGGGATGGATGACGAAATCGTCGGTGTGACAAAATACAGCACCTTTCCGCCGCAGGCAAAAACCAAAACCAATGTTGGCACGTTCTGGCAGCCGGATATCGAGGCGATGCTGGCGCTCAGTCCGACGTTAATGATCAACCTCTGGTTTGACCAGCAGGCGGCGGTTGTGTCCCGCATGGAACGGGCGGGGTGCAAGGTATTGACATTGCGGATCGAGACCGTTGAGCAGTTGCATGAAGCGATTTTGAAGATGGGTCAGGCGGTTGGAAAAGAATCTGCTGCGGAAGCGATGGGTCAGCGGCTCAAGGATAAACAAAATGAGGTCACGCAAAAACACGCCGATGCCGGCAACCGGCCGAAGGTCTTATGGGTGATCGAGCGGTATCCGCTTCGTGTAGCGGGGCGGAACACATTTATCAACGAGCTGATCGAGATGGCCGGCGGTGTCAATGCCATTGGGCCGACGCAGATACAGTATCCGCCGATCAATTCCGAAGAGGTGATCGGCAGTATGCCGGATGTGATTATTGAGCCGGTGATGGATTCGGAGCAGTTTGACCGGCAGCAAAGCAGTGCGGCCGAATTCTATAGTCGCTATGAGATCGTTCCGGCGGTGCGAAACGGCCGGATTCATATTATTGACGGCGACCTGGTTTCACGCCTGGGGCCGCGGCTGGATGAAGGTGTCGAACTGATCGCGGCATGTTTATGGCAGGATGAACCAAAGCCATGATACTAACCTCAAAAAAACTGATTCTTCGATGCGGCCTCGCAGGGCTGCTGCTGATCGTCGTGATGGTGGCTTGTTTGATGATCGGGTCCAGAAATCAATTAAGTACGGGAGAATATCTTTCATTTTTTAAGGCGCTGCACGGTCCGGAAATTGACGGTTTGCCCAATGTACATTATGAGATTTTTTTCCGAAGCCGTTTTCCGAGAATTGTGCTGGCAGCGATTGTCGGGGCGGCACTGGCCTGTTCGGGCGTGGTCTTTCAGGCCATCCTTCGCAATCCGCTGGCCGATCCGTATATCCTCGGCGTCTCCAGCGGTGCCGGCCTCGGCAGCATTATCGCGGTCATGCTCGGATGGACCTGGACTTTTTGGGGACTGTCGGCCTTGACAGCGGCGTCGTTCATCGGGGCGATGGGGACGGTCTGGCTGGTCTGGAATATCGGGAAAGTCACGGGCCGGGTGCATGTGACCGGCCTGTTATTAGCCGGGGTGGTGGTCAACGCGCTGTTTTCGGCGGTGATTATGTTTTTGTCGTCCATCGCTACGGCCAGCAAATTCCAGACGACAATGCTGTGGCTGATGGGCAACTTTGCTGAATTGGACCAGATCTCTCCGCTGGTGGCATCGGGAATTATTGTTCTGCTGGGGATCGTGTTTTTGATGCTGCTGGGCAACCAGTTAAATATCCTCAGTTTCGGCCGTCAGGACGCCCGCACGCTCGGCGTTCCGATTGAGCGTACCTGTTTTCTGGCGTTCGGGTGTGCGGCGTTGATCACCTCGGTCGCGGTTTCACTCAGCGGCCTGGTCGGTTTTGTGGGGTTGGTTGTTCCACATGCGGTTCGGTTGGTCGCCGGGCCAGACCATCGGCAATTGATCCCGCTCAGTGCCATCATCGGAGCGGCGTTTCTGGTGCTTGCGGATGCCGTGGCGCGGGTGGTGGTGGCGCCGGCGATGCTGCCGGTAGGCGTGGTCACGGCGATGGTAGGCGGGCCGTTCTTCCTGATCCTGCTCATTCGCTATACGAAGACGGTGCATTGGGGGAATGCATGAGCATCATTGAAATGAACAAAGTGACGTTTGGATACGAACAGCAGCCGGTGCTGAAGTCGCTTTCGCTGTCGGTTGAGACAAATTCTTTCTGGGCGGTCGTCGGCCCCAACGGCGCGGGAAAAAGCACATTTTTGAACCTGTTGTGCGGCCAGTTAAAGCCAGACGAGGGAAAAGTGCATGTGGATGGTAAACCCGCTTCGTCCTATTCCAGTCAGCAGTTGGCGCGGATTCTTTCGATGGTGCGGCAGGAGTTTGTGCCGGTATTTGGATTCTCAGTCCGCCAGACCGTGATGATGGCCCGCTTTTATCGCCGGACGTCGGCACTTTTCGAGAACGCCGATGATATCAAAGCGGTAGATGCGGCGCTGGCGGCGACGGATACCGCGGCTTTTGCTGACCGGCCGCTGGGCCATCTCAGTGGCGGCGAACGCCAGCGGGTCTTTATCGCGCGGGCACTGGCACAGGAAACGCCGGTTTTACTGCTGGATGAGCCGACGAGCCATCTGGACCTAAAGCACCAAATCCGCATTTTCGACCTTCTAAAGCAGATGCAGCAGGAGCAGGGCAAGACGATTTTGCTGGTGACCCACGATCTGAATATGGCGGCTCAGTACTGTGACCGGGCACTTCTGCTGGGGGCGGGGGGGGCGTTCTTCCAGGGTTTACCGGAACAGGTACTGGAATCGGGTCAAATTCAGTCGATATTTGGTGTGCAGGGGCACCAGGGACAGCTTCAACAGCGTAAATTCTTTATCCCGCTGGGACGTTTTTCGATGGATCGCCCCGAAAAACCTGCGTAACTTCTTTATTGAAATACAGTTATCGCGAAAATAGACGCGGAATCTTTTTTTTGTCAATCACAATAATTTCGTTGTTAAAATGCCGATAGTTTGTGTAATATACTCGATTCGATTTTGTGTTTACAGGGGTCAAATAAGATCGCCGAAAAAGAAAGGTAAGTTTCGTGGCAAAAAAGGTTAAGAAAACGGCAAAAAAAAAGGTTGTCAAGAAAAAGGGCGTGAAAAAAACGGCGAAAAAGGCCCCCAAAAAACGTTCGGCTGTAAAGAAGACAGCGTCGCAAAGATCGAACAGCACAGGGACTAAAAAAACAGTAGCAAAGAAGAAAACAACAAAAAAGAAAGTCGCTTCCAGGAAGAAAGCTTCTCCTAAAAGAAAGCTCAGGAAAAGGGTATCAAAGAAACGCCACAGCATATTGCCGGTCAAGGAATTGGAACGGTATCGCGACTTGCTGATTGACAAATTAAAGGAGATTCTTGGGAGCGTCAGCCAGATCGAGTCAGAAGCACTCAAAACATCCCGGCAGGATTCGGCCGGGGATCTGTCCAGTATGCCGATTCACATGGCCGATATCGGCAGCGACAATTATGAACAGGAATTTGCGCTGGGATTAATGGACAGTGAGCGAAAGATCGTTCAGGAGATTTACGAAGCCCTCAAACGGATCCAAAACGGAACCTATGGGATCTGTGAAGGAACCGGCGAACCCATTCCCAAAGCGCGTTTAAATGGGATCCCGTGGACTCGTTATTGTGTTCAATACGCCGAAATGGTGGAAAAAGGGTTGGTGTTTGAGCCCGAACCGTCTCATGAAGACGAGTTTGAATATGTCGAGGATAAAGAGGACGATTCGATCGGAGATGACGAGGATGACGATGACGAGGATGACGGCATGGAGGCCTATCTCTTTGGTTACGACGACGAAGATTTGGACGAAGAGGAAGGATTACATTAAACTATACCCTTTAGGGTAGTATCTTGATGCATTGGGATAACCCTGCATAGCTGCGCAGAAATGAGAATTTTAAATTGCAGTATATAAATGGTTTGCAAAGCCGTGCAAACGGTGGATTATTGAGATCGAGGTGTTCAGTGGAGTTTAGATGTCCAGTATGTGATCGGGCCATCCCGTCTTCGTCCTTGACGTCCGAAGGAAAACGCCAAATTAATGCCGAGTATTTTCCTTTTTGCAGCGAGCGCTGCCGCTTGGTTGACCTTGGCGCCTGGCTGGACGGGGACTATCGGATCGCGTCCGAGACCCGATCCTCGGAGCCGGAATTTCCGGATGAATAGGACCGGCCCCGGAACAGCAACCTCGCGAAGAAATGAGTATTTTCAATCGTGATTAGTAAAAGCAAGGGGGAGCAGGAGAGTTATTTTGGCAGAACATTATCCGCTCAAAGCGATATGGAACGACTTGGCGCTGCCCGATTTGGCGTGTGGATTTAAGTTGGCGATTGGGCCGACGAAGATGATTCTTGCGTTTTTGGGGGTGCTGGCCGTTTGTACGCTCGGCTTTGTCATGGATACCTGCAGCAAAGGAGTGGCGACCGGACTCGTGAAAACGAATTCCCCGGTTTTCCAAACAGAGCTGGATTTTTATATCGGGCATTCTGCGAAGAACACGAAGGCTTTTATCAATTACAATATCGATCAGCATCCCCAACAGGGCGTTTTTTCCACGTTGTGGTCCTTTTTTTCCGGGCGATTTCATGAGGCCGCGACGCAGTTGCTGAATCTTAGCGACTCGAATATCTATTCAAACATCAAATATGCACTCGGCAGGGTCTGGTTGTGTGTTTACGCGGTTGGCTGGGCATTTCGATTTCATCCGATTTACAGTTTGGCTTATTTTACAACAGTGTTTCTGGTGTTTGTTTTCGTGGGCGGCGCCATTAGTCGATGCGCGGCGCTGGAGTTTGCAAAGGCGGAAAGGCCGGGCCTTTTTGAGTCCCTGGGCTATGCCCGCCAGAACTATCGTTCGTTTGTGTCCGCTCCGCTGCTGCCGTTAGGATTGGTGGGGTTGTTTGCGTTTATGGTGATCGGGTTGGGGATGATTGCCGCGATTCCTCACGTGGGTGCTCTGCTGATGGTAGTGATGTTCGGTTTTGTGCTGTTATTGGGATTTTTGGTGACACTGATGGTTCTTGGCGCATTGGCGGGGGGACTGCTGTTGTTTCCGTCCATTGCCTACGAGAAAACCACGGGTGCCGATTCGATTGGCCGGGCTTTCAATTATGTTCTGAAATACCCGGTATGGATGTTTTATTATGTTCTGGTTTCCGGAGCATTGGGGACGTTTTTCTATCTGGTGCTGCGGCTGCTCATCTTTTGCGTGCTTTCGTTGACCTACAGTTTGTTACGGGCAGGGATAACGATGGCCGGGGAAGGGGAGAAGATTGAGCGGATCTGGTCGAAGCCGAATCTGCTGAGTTTTCTGAATTCCGCGTCCCATCCGACGGGGTGGAGTGAGTCCGTGACATCCTTTGTGATTTATCTTTTTATGCTGGGAATCGTGGGGATATTGCTTTCGTATATTGTGAGTTATTTCTTCAGCTCAGCGGCGGTAATTTATGCCCTGATGCGAAAGAAAGTTGATAAAATAGACATAAACCGGATCTATCTCCATCTTGAGCCGGTCAAAGAATCGTTATAAGGATTGATACAAGCGATGCCTGAAGACACATACGTACCACACACAAAGACGCCTGACGCAACAGATGAGAAACGGACGATTCCTTCCGGGCTGCTGCGATATCGCAAGCCCTTAATTATCCTGGCTCATGTCGGCTGTTTTATCGCGGCCCTTACCCTGGCGTTTATCTTTACGTTTTCCTACAGCGATCTCCAATCGAAAAGAAGAATCGTCTATCAATTGCCCATTCTGCTGATGGCGGTGGTTCCGATTAAGCTGCTTATTTTCGGCTGGTTCAGGCAATATCACGGGTGGTGGCGATATGTTGGCTTGTCAGACATGATGCAAATCGCAAAATCCGCACTGATCAGTACAATCGTTCTGATTGTTGTTTGGGAATATGGTTACACGTCGCTGGGGCAGATACTCGTCCCGGAGACGCTGCTGCAGAAGGTCCAAAACGACATCGACCAAATTCAGCAGCAATCGGACTCGTCGATCACTGATACAGAGAAAAGCAGGTACAGCCGCAAGTATTTCAATTTGAAAGGATTGGAAAGCTTTCTCGAAGTGAGCCGAATCGGCAAAATCAGAGAGGAACTGACCAAGCTGCCGGTCAACAGCGCCAAACGAATCGAGATGGAACAATATTATACGAAAGTCAAAGAGACCCAGCGTTCCATCGAAGGGCTTCTCGTTTTGGATTTATTTACGACAGTTATTGTGGTGGCGGGCCTCCGGATGTTTGTTCGATTGTACCACGAGGAATTCTTCTCGGAAACCCGCGGGACGGCACGTCGATTCTTGATTGTCGGCGCCGGTAATTCGGGCGAGGCGCTGCTGCGTGAAATGCTCCGCCGCAAAGACGCCAACTATGAAGTGGTCGGGTTTGTCGATGACGCCCCCCTGAAGCAGGGGATGAGTATCCATGGTATCGAGGTTCTTGGAACCGTCGCACAATTGCCGGGCATCTGTAAGAAGAACTCGATCGATGAGATCGCTATCGCCATGCCCAGCGCCAGCCGAAAGGAGCTTCGGCATGTGGTGCAGGTGTGCCAGGGGACCAAGCTGCGGTTCAGCACGGTTCCGTCGTTGACCGATATTGCCGCGGGCAAGCTCACAGTGTCCCAGATGCGCGATGTGGACATCAATGACCTGCTGGGACGTGAGGTTGTTCAGTTGGACCTGGGACAGATTGAGGCGTTTCTGAAGGACAAAGTCATCCTGGTGACCGGGGCGGGGGGGTCTATTGGTTCGGAAATGTGCCGGCAGGTTTGTGGATTCGGCCCGAAACTGCTGCTGTTGCTGGAACAGGCCGAAAACCCGCTTTTCTTTATCGAACGTGAATTGGAGCGAAGTTATCCCGACGTACCGATCAAGGCGATTATTTGCGACATTACCGATAAGGTCGGCGTGGACCAGTTGTATGAAGCGTACCATCCGCAGGTGGTGATTCACGCCGCGGCGCATAAACACGTGCCGCTGATGGAAGGCAATCCCGGCGAGGCGGTTAAGAACAACGTGGTCGGCACGCGGAACATGGCCGATGCGGCCGATGCGTTCGGGGCCACCGATTTCGTGATGATCAGTACGGACAAGGCCGTCAACCCGACGAGCATTATGGGCTCGTCCAAGCGGATCGCCGAGATGTATATTCAGGATCTGAACAATACCAGCGGGACGCATTTTGTGACGGTGCGGTTTGGGAACGTGTTGGGGTCCAACGGATCGGTCATTCCCATTTTCAACAAGCAGATCGCCGACGGCGGGCCGGTGACGGTGACGCATCCGGAGATGACCCGTTACTTTATGACGATCCCGGAGGCCAGCCAGTTGGTGCTGCAGGCGGCGACCATGGGCACCGGCGGCGAGATTTTCCTGCTGGACATGGGCGAGCCGGTCAAGATTGTCGATCTGGCACGCGAACTGATTACGCTGAGCGGGTTCCGTCCCGGCGAAGACATCGAAATTGAGTACTCCGGTTTGCGCCCCGGCGAAAAATTGTTTGAGGAGCTTTCCATCGAAGGTGAAGATATGATCCCGACCCAGCACCCGAAGATCGCGATCTGGAAAACCATCACCAAGGACCGCCAGGAACTGTGGGCCGGCATTGAGAAAATCGTCAACGTGGCCCCGACCCAGGACCGCTCCAAAATCGTCGCCGCCATCAAAAAACTCATCCCCGAATACATCGGCCAGGATTAAACCGGGAGCACGGGCGTCCCGCCCGCAATTATAATTCTGTGCGACCGAGGCGGTCGCGTTTCCGGCGGATTGGGTTTGAATGGGTTTGTTTTTTCGACAGTTATCCATCATCGGCGAACAATAATCACTTTTGGATAAACGGCTTGCGCCATTTTGCTGTATTTGTAAAATGGGTTTGTTTTGCGTTTTTCTATTTTGCCGCAGAGAGCACAGAGATTCACAGAAAATATTTCGATTGGGTATTTGTTGACGGATGTGTTGGAGTTTTTCCATGATTGTGGTGATGGTTTGGTTTACGAAGTTGGTGAGGATAGGGTTTTTCTTGCGGCGGTGCATTGCTATGTAGCGGGATAGGGCGTATTGGGGGCGTTTTCGCATGTATATGGTAAATGGGTTTGTTTTGCGGAAATAGTTTTTGAATGTTCGATTTTCCGGGGAGCGCGCGTAGCGTTTGAATAGTCCAACGGTGACGTGTTGGGCGGTCAGCGATTGGTGGAAGGTGTAGAGCAGGTTTTTGCCGGCGAAGTACATTAGTCCACAGATTTCACAGATTTACACAGATTTTTGAACCACGAATTAACACACATAGACACGAAATTTTTGACGCAAGAGACGCTATGGGCGCAAGTGATGCAATGGGGGGCACTGGGTGGGAAATCGCCGCAACCTTTTGGGTTGCTGAACTGCTCGGAGCCGGCCGGAATGCTCGAAATGGGATTTCTGCGTTTCCGACTGACTCCGAGCAGTCCGTCCTTAACGGACGGGCGATTTCTGCGGTTCATTCCGTTTATGTTTTTTCTATTCATTTTTTACTTTGATTGCTTTTTGTCATGCCGGGCTTGATCCGGCATCCAGGGCGGGAACACAGTGTCAAACGACAACACAGATGTGACGTGAAGCCCATCTTGATATGGACCGTCTGGACCCCGGGTCAAGCCCGGGGTGACAGTTGAAAAAGGTCTTTTAGTTTGTGGCTGCATGGGGGAGTTTGGCCCGGGCGTTTCTTTCGAGGATCTCTCGGGTTTCGGTGTCGTCGTAGTCTGTGCCGTCCATGAGCAGGGATTGGTACTTGGTGCGGATGAACTGGACCCGCTGTAATTCGGTGATGGTTTTGAAAAGCGAATTTTCGATGCGGCGTTCGTGGATGAGCAGGCGTTCAAATACTTTGTTGTTTGAAAAATCATCTACGGCGATGTAGCCGCAGTCAACCATGACTTTCGCTTTACGAGAAGCCATGCCACCCGACAAGTCGGCACCTCGGGTATGCTTGTAGCGGGGGGTTTCGGAGAACACGCGGTAGGCGTCGACGTGGAGACGGCCGGAACGCTTGAGCCGCCATGACAGGTCGATGATGCGTTCAGCGAGCATTTTTTCGACGGAGCCCTGGGGGTTGAGTTCCTTGATTAGCTGGGATTTGAAGGCATCGTAGGCGGTTAGGTCCTCGCCGGGGATGAGGGGGCTGTTGGCGGTGAAGCCATGCTTGATGGCGTTTTGGGCGACGGCGGTTTTGCCTTCTTCGGTTTTGGGGCCGGTGGATTTTTGGGCGTTGCGGCGGTTTGCTTCGATTTGTTTTTGGGTAGTCATGTTTTTTACTCCGTAAAAAAGTTCGTTGTTTTTAGTTCGTAGTTCTTAGTTGTCGAATTCCTCCGGATGGCTATTTTAACAGGTTCTCACCCCTACCGGGGATTCGGGATGACACGTTTTTGGGTCGAGATGACGGGCTATTCATTTCAATGCTCCATTTTCAATTTTCAATTTATTGCCCCCTCCGTACATTGGGGCGAACCTGCGTTTTTTGTTCGAAATGGCGAAATGGCGAGGGGGGTGGAAATTGATAAGCGCTTTTGTGATATGGGGATAAAAAATTTTATTTTTTGGGATTTTTGTTTTTACCCCCCTGCGTTTTTTGTTCCAAATGGCGAAATGGCGAAAGATTTAGCCACGAATTAACACTAATTTTCACAAATAATTTATTTTTTTGGATTTTGGCATCGAGATTTGGGGGTTCTCATTCGCTGTTATATATAGGGGGACTTGGGGCATGAGGCGAGCGGCCTGAGGATTTTTTGTTGGAATCGGATGGACAATGGGTATAATTGGGGGCAAGGATAAATAAACCCGGGGATACTGGAACCGCCCGCCGGCGCTCTTTGAGTTTCTGCCGGGACAGGCGGGATTTACAAGAAAACTTAAACCACGAAGATATGAAGGACCACGAAGGGGAAATCAGGTAAAATAAAAAAACTTCGTGATTCTTCGTGCCTTCGTGGTAAAAATGAAATAATGGATGGGCGCGGGCCTATATAGGACAGATGGGACTTATGGGACGGATAGGATTTTTTGAATGACGGAGAAAGCGGTGACAAAGAAGGCGGTTAAGAAAACGGCGGCGAAAACTGCGGCCAAGCGGAAATCTTCTGCTATCGTGGACACGCGGGTGGTTTATTGTGGGGATAATCTGGATCAGCTTCGCAAATTGCCTGATGGGTGTGTGGATTTGGTTTATATTGATCCGCCGTTTAATTCTAATCGGAATTATGAGGTGTTCTGGGGCGAGACCAAGGAGAAGCGGGCGTTTGAGGATCGGCATGCTTCAACTTTTGTTTCCATTTTCTGATTTTAAGGCCATTCCCGACTTGTTAGAGCGGTTTCTCATAAATGACTTGAAAAGATTAGAAAAATATATTATTTATAAAAAGTAAAGATAAAACCTTGCAACGGAATAGCTAATGAATCTGGCAAATATAAACTCGTTGAGACAAGAAGACATTGAAGATATTGAAAAACTGACAGTACGTTGGTTATTTCAGGCAGCAAAAGATTTCGGAAATAACGCTGTAGAAATTTTTGCTAAATCTCCAGATGATGTAAAGGATATAGCAGAAGACGTGACCAGAGAAACGCTGGACTCTCTTGCCGGGTTCAATGTAACACAGAGGGTGTTTGGTACCGTAGATTATAAAAAAGCCCGGTATATTATCCTGCCGGATAAAGCGATTCGACAAGCGTTATTTGTTGATTCAAAAGCTGAAAAAACAAATGCTACAGCAACCATTCAAATGTCTCAAACATCCATGAGCGTACGTCAATTACGTGCGGGAACTGAAATGGATGAGCAAGGGCTCTTGCCGCCGATCTCTATTTATAATGGAGAAAATTATCTTACTACTACAGCGTTTCTTCATTTTAAGTATAGTGATGATGAAACAGGAGCTCACATACTTGAAGAATTGACTGTGTTTTGCATTCCTAATGGTTTACTACAAACAAATTACAATCCTAATTCAACGCAGACATTCTGGCGGGCGGGTCGCAACGCCCCCACTTTGGGGGAGGATTTCAGGGTGCGGGTTTCTTTTACAGAATTGCAAAGAATGAAAGCATGGCGAGTTCAGAAATTGATTTATCATCCGGATGGTTCCGCTATTAGCGGAGATTGGAGAGAGTAATGAAGTTCAGTAGAATTCAACCAAATACTATTGTTTGCGCAGATGCAAGGGATGCATTGAAGGAAATAGAGCAAAGCTCAATCGCCTGTAGCGTTTGGTCTCCTCCATATCATGTCGGAAAAGAGTACGAAAAACATATGACTTACAATGACTGGAAGGAGCTCTTGGAAGAAGTAATATTGTTACACGAAAGAATACTCAAGCCCGGCGGTTTTTTAGTTATAAATATAGCAGATATTCTGTGCTTTAAAGATGAAACAATGCCGAAGATAATGGCAGAGAATGTTTCACGACGACGAGTAGATATTACCAAAGAAAAAATACAAAATCTGTGGCAGAATAAACCGAACCTGAATCGTTACCAAATAGCGGAATTGTTGGGTTGTAGTGAGCAAACAATCGAACGGCGTCTAAAAGGCAATAACGTTCGGGGGGGGAAATATCAATCACAAACAAGAGTTAAAGTCGTAGGCGGCTTAATTGAAGAAATGGCTTATAAAGCGGCATTATATTTATATGATCGTCGCGTATGGGTAAAAGATGCTGCTTGGGAAAATAGTCGTTGGCACAGTATATCTTACCGAGCTGTTGATGAGTTTGAATATCTCTATTTTTTCTGGAAGCCGGGAATAACGAAGATAGACAAATCTCGATTATCTAAAGAGGATTGGACAAACTGGGGATCTCGCGCTGTTTGGTATATTCCATCAGTTCGCGCTAATGATGATCACGTTGCCAAATTTCCTGTTGAATTGCCAAGGCGAGTTATACAATTGTTGTCAGACCCCGGTGACATCGTGCTAGATTGCTTTGTTGGAAGTGGGACCACAGCTGTTTCATGTATCTTGGAAAATCGTCGATATATCGGAATTGAAAAAGACCCTAAATATGTAAAAAACGCCCGAAAAGCCTGCCAAAAAGCGATCGAAGCAAAGTTGAATCCCAATATAGATTCTCATACTATCAGCAAAGTATTGATCGGTTAATTTCGATTAGTTATTTTGTGTTTTCGGTTTCGCATAAGGATTTGCTCGAACTATATATTATATTGTGCTGGGCGGGATTCCGAACGCGACGCAGGTGGGGGATATGGGCAACCCCTCCGGCCTTCGGCCACCTCCCCTTCGCAGGGGAGGAGCTTGGGGCGGATTTACCCGGTGAGTGCGGTGCCGAAACGGGTTGAGGGCGAGTTTGATTTTATGGATGCGTGGTACCCGATCCAGGTCAAGCAGAAGGACAAGGTTGGGCGGCCGGATATTGATGCGTTCGAGGCGGTGATGATGCGCGAGGACCGGGCGAAGGGATTTTTTGTGTCGTTTGATTATACACAGGACGCGATGACGGAGATCGGGGCGTTTTTTAAGCGGACGGGTAAGAGTATTGTTGCGTTGACGGTCGCTGATATTCTGGATGAGCAAATTGCGCTGAAGTTGGCGTAAAAACCCCCTCCCCGCTGCGCGGTACTCCCCCTTCCTCCTTCGCTCTCCGAGCTACGGAGGACAGGTAGCAGGGGGAGAGCTTGTGGGCGTAAAAAAAGCCCGCTGTGGTAGCGGGCTTTTTTAGGGTTTCATCGGGCGGCTTCCTGCTTCGTTAAAACTATGCAGGATAAGTGCGCCGCCTCGCTATTGTTCCTGTTCCATGGGGTGGGCGCTGTGGTACTGTTCGTTCATGTGGCTGGTGGTGACGTGGGTGTAGATCTGGGTGGTGGACAGCGACTGATGGCCGAGCAGCTCCTGGACGCTTCGCAGGTCGGCGCCGTTGTTGAGCATGTGGGTGGCGAAACTGTGCCGGAGCGTGTGCGGGCTGATGGACGGGTCGAGTCCGGCTTCGACGAGGTACTTGTCCATCTTCCGGCGGACGCTTCGGGTGCTCAGCCGCTTGCCGTGCTTGTTGGCAAAGAGAACCCGTGAATCGAAGCCGGAGTCATTGGCCATGCGGCGGTTACGGAATTCGATATAATGCTGGATCGACCGCAGGGCGCCGGAGCCGATGGGGCAGATGCGTTCTTTTTTGCCCTTGCCGCGGATGTGGATGACTTCGCTGAGAAAGTCCACATCGTCCATGTTCAGGGAGACCAGTTCGCTGACCCGCATTCCGGTGCTGTACAGCACTTCGAGCATGGCCCGGTCCCGCGCACCGAGCCAGGTATTGGCGGGGGGGGTATTCAGCAGCCGGACCACCTGTTCATATTCGAGGAACTTGGGCAGTTTCTTGTCCTGCTTGGGGGTCTTGATCGTTACCACGGGGTTGCCGGTGACATAATCCCGCTTGACGAGGAATTTATAGAAACTGCGAAGGGTTGCCAGCTTGCGGGCCGTGGTGGACTTGGAGTAGTGGTTCTGCCCGAGCTCGGCCATGTACCGGCGAATCGTGTTGACATCGGCGGCGATGATCTGCTCGTCGATGTTCACCTGCGTCTGGGTTTGTGTCGCGGTCGCGGTTGCCGAAGGGGTTTCCCACGGATTGTCGGCGGAACCGGCATGGTCGTGTCCATCCGAGGCATGGCCGGCCAGAAACGCTTCGAACTGTTCCAGATCCGCTCCGTAGCACTTGGCGGTATGCTCTGAAAAATGTTTTTCGAATTTCAGATAACTGATAAATTCCTGAATAGTTGATGAGTTGTCCATACCATATCCCTTCGTGTCAAAAGCGACTGCTTGTGTAAACGCCGGCATCCCGAAAGCTGCTGTCGTTCGGATTATTTAAGAACCCTGATGATACGTTTTTACAGGGTCATTTAAGTCTTTGTATAGTATTTGATCCGCTTCGCCGATCAGCGACTGTGTCAGTTTGAAACTCAAAACCGCGGCGTCAAACCAATCAAAGCTTGTTTGGGAGTTACTGGCCGAAGCCACAAAGGCATCCAGCAATTGTCCTTCGCTTCCTTCATGGTATCGAAAGATAAACTTTTCCGAGCCCTTGTTCAGAACAAGTTGTTTTTTTGTCTGAGTCATATTTTTCCGCCGGTATATTATAAGATTGATTTTATGATTCCAGAGACAACAAAAAATATCTCATCGGGCCGTGAACAGGTCCGATGGACTCCTGTATTATCGGCCGATAACTGAAAGTTCTTAAATAAAATCTTCGATTAAAGGGCGTAAATGCGGAAGAAATGAAAAAGTCCCATAACAAGACAAGGTTGACCAGTGAGAGATGAGCTGAAATCCGCAAAAAATTAAAGCGGCTTGTAATATTTTTTTTTGTTTTTTTCTTCAGTCGTGATTTTTGACAGGGCCTGGAGCTTGACCAGTGCCGGGATGAGTTGTTCTTTTGATAATCCCAGTCCCGCGGACAGGTCCTCCAGCGAGCAGGGCCTTCGACGGAGTGTTTCGAGGACCCCATTTAAATCGACGGACTTTCCGGTGGCGCTGACGTGTTTGGAAAAGTCGGCGATGACTTCGGCGCGGTCGCTCAGGGTGTGGGCGATCTGCTCAAGCCGCTCAGGTTCCACCCGTGCCGCCTCCGGATGGACGACGGGTCGGACGGATGTGTTGACTTGTATTTTGTCGGGATGGATTTGCTCAATCCGCATTTTCAGGTTTGATATCCCCTGTTCTGTGGTATTGATGCCTTCGCACAAGAACACTTCCAGCCAGATCTGCCCGGCGTATTCGGAGCGAAACCGGACGAGGCCGTCAACGTACTGTTCAAAGTCGAGTTCAGGATGGGGGTGGTTCATTTTTTGAAATGTGTCTGCATCCCCGGCGTCCAGGGAGGGCAGGACGACATCGGCTTTACAGCAGTCACCCCGCACATCAGCCCTGAAAAGCAGGGTGCCGTTGGTAATCACCGCGACTGGGATGTTTGTAAGGGCGCGAATTGCGTCGATCAATCGACCCAGCCCGAGGTGCAGGGTCGGCTCGCCGGAACCACTAATCGTGATGAAGTCCGCTTCCAGCCCGTCGGCGATCTTGGTTTTCAGTTCGTCCAGAACCGCGTCGATAGGGGCGTATTCTTTTCGCTCAAGGGTTTGCGGGGCGTCTTTTCCGAGCTGGCAATAGATGCAGTTCTGCGTACAGGTCTTCAACGGGATGATGTCCACGCCCAGCGACCGCCCCAGCCGCCGCGACGGCACAGGCCCGAACAAGTATTTGTATTGACGTTGATCCATTTATCTCACTAAAAACAGACCCAATAAGACTTTAAAATCCGAAATTCGAATTTCTAAATCCGAAACATATTCAAATACCAAAACTCAAATGTCTAAAACTACAAGTCTAAATTGAAAATTGAGCATTTGACCTGTTTTGGACTTTGACAGTTGGAATTTTGTATTTGTTTAGTATTTCGGATTTCGTGATTCGAATTTTCTTCTATGTATTAACAGTGTCAAAAATGCGTTTACAGGTTGTCACCAGCGCCCCAACTTTGTCCAGCGGCAGCATACACGCTGCGTCGCACAAAGCTCTGGATGGGTCGGGGTGGATTTCCATGAACAGGGCGTTGGCACCGGCGGCGACGGCGGCACGGGCCAGAACCGGGGCCATGTCCGGCATACCGGCACTGGCATTGCCGAGTCCGCCGGGGCGTTGAGTGCTATGGGTGACGTCGAATACGACCGGGCAACCCAGATTTTTCATTTCCGGAATGGAGGTCATGTCGTTGACCAGCCGGTTATAGCCGAAAAAGGTGCCGCGTTCACAGAGCAGGATTTTTTCGTTGCCTGTCGAGCGGACTTTGTTGACGCAGTTTTTCATCTCTTGCGGGCTGACGAACTGGCCCTTTTTGATATTGACCGGTTTGCCGGTTTTGCCACAGGCGACCAGCAGGTCTGTTTGGCGACATAAAAACGCAGGAATCTGCATGGCGTCCACGACCTCGCCGACCGGGGCGGCCTGGCTCGGCTCATGCACGTCTGTCAGTATTGGCAGGCCGGTTTTCGTGCGGATATCGTCAAGAATCGCCAGTCCCTTTTTCAAGCCGGGTCCGCGGAAGCTGTCGATGCTGGTCCGGTTGGCCTTATCAAAGCTGGCCTTAAAAACACACTTTACCCCCGTTGACTTCTGCAAATCGAGAAGAAACCTGGCCACCTCAAGGCAAACGTCTTCACTTTCAATCACGCACGGCCCGGCGATGACAAAAAATTCACCGTCCAGACCAACCTGAATATCACCAATTTGAAAATTGCTCATTTGAATTATCCTATGAAGAATTCGGATTTATAAAAAAACATTATAATCGAAATTTTCACCAGTAAAAGACCAAATTTGTGTTATTATTCTTATAATGAAAAGCATCAGTTGACAATTCCGGATATTAGCTTAAAATTTTGTATAGATTCAGGGTACCCTAAAGTTTGTATTGAATGCGAAAGGAGTATTACGATGAAATGTAACCTTGTTATCATGTCGGCTTTGTCTTGTATCATCATTTCCGGTTGCGGCGGGCGGATGGGACATACGCCGGATCGGGCCTTTGTCAATCCTTCCTCACTGGGCACTCACAAAACCTTAAGCGAAGGGCAAGGCATGCTGTACACCCTGCGCGGCGGGACCATCGACATGGCCCATGTTCGCGGCACCGCCGATCAGACCAAAAAGGCCTACGACCGCGCCTACGACTGCATCGTCGATGGCAGGAGAAGTTTTACCGTTTCCCCTGCATGGGAACGCATCACCAATAAAGTCCAGTTCGACTATCCGGCCAATTGGGACCAAACGCCCAGAGACGAACGACAGAAAATTGCCCGTGAGATCGCCTTAAAAGTTGCCCCCGTTGTCGGCTACAACTCCACCTTGATGCATGAAATGCTGACCTGGAAAGGTGCCAAATTTTTCCTGATCGAGCCGGAGTTTAAGTCCTCGTTCTCATGGGAGGACCTGTATTGTCATGCTGTGGGAAGTTGGGTTGCCACCGATGCTATCAAAGCGGGAGGCGATTGGAACTATACCTTTACACGGCTGTTTAATGAGGAACTTAAGCGGTTGGGCGTGGTGTCCAAAGCCAGGGCCAAAGAAATCACCGAATCCGTCCGCGGAAAGTGGTACACCTCCGGTTCGCTGTACATGAGAAACATGGACAGCTATCTGGATGACGATGTTTCGCCCTGCATCATACCGGGTTACACGAATGAGCCGCCGATTACCTACCCGCTGCCGAATCTCGACGGCATTGAACAATACGGAATTGGTGTGACCTATACCGTCAGCGCCATGTTCGGAGAGGTTGGAACGCTCAAACGCATCGCCGGAACCTCAGAGCTATTGCAGCCGCTGAAAGATTTCAAACCGATCATGAAAAACATCCAGGCCGAAGCCGCACGAAAACACCCGGAATTAATTATACACAAATGATGAAAATTCTAATTTCAGGAATTCAAATGTTCAAAACAATCATTGTATTACTTTTACTCAGTTGTATGTTTTTTTCCGGTTGCAGAACCGGCCGGGGTTATGAGTGGGGACATACCGGGGCCGGTACGTTTGATGCTGATCCATTCAACCTGGCTCCGTTCGGCAACCCGGCGGTCGACGGTAACGGCATTTTATATACCCTGCGCTGCGGCACGATCGATCCGGACCATATCTACGGCTGGGCACGCAAGACCAAGTCCTACTATGATGCGTTATACGATTGTCTCAGCAGCGATTGCGGCCGACTCCGGAAAGGGTATTTCATTGTCGTTCTCCAATACCCGCAGTCCTGGGACAATATGACCGGTGCTGAGAAACAAGATGCTGTCCATGAAGTCGCCTTGCAGGCCGCACAGTATCTATCCTTTAATGACGGTCTCTGGCATGAAATCGCGACCTGGTACGGGCACCGCACGTTCCCCCTGATCTCGGACTTTGAAAGTGCCTTAAGCTGGGAGGATATGTATTCGAACCGGTTGGGCACCGTCATCGCCGCAAAGGCCATTGAGGCCCCGGGCGAGTTTGCTAAAAATGTATCTGTCATAACCGCCCAGGAACTCAAAGAAAGAGACCTGGTCGATACCCGGCGTGCCAGAAGCATCACGAAGACAATGGAGAACACAGCGTACAAAGAAGACCCAATCGCCAAAAAAATCCTGTGGCGGAACCTCGATATCGGTACCGGCGACGGCATGATCGACCCGGTCGTCTTTCCCGGATTTACGGACAAACCCGCGATCCCGCTGCCGGCCCCGAAGCTTGATCTGCTGGATAAATACGATATCGAGGCCCAAATCGTTATTTCATCCGCAAGCCCAACATATCGGAAGATAAAATCGAAAGCCAATATCAAAGGAGACTATATTCCCTCTGTCCACAATGAACAAATCCTCGCTGTTATCAAAGAGGATGCTGTCCGTAGAGGGTTCAAAGTATTCGATTGATCCTGCATGGCTGTGGTGCGGACGATGATGATAAACAAA
>Ga0272441_10006936_pt1 | contig 18678 bp, 13 predicted proteins | sample SSMProp6N_FD_193582 | JGI IMG/M metagenome (GOLD analysis project Ga0272441, IMG submission 193582) | Marine sediment archaeal communities from Little Sippewissett salt marsh, Falmouth, MA, United States - SSM-Prop-6N | ecosystem: Environmental > Aquatic > Marine > Wetlands > Sediment ... | reverse complement strand
AATTTTTCCCATCTCAGCCTGAGTTTTTACTTCAACTGGGATTATATTGTTCTCCGATTCTATGACAAAATCAACTTCAGTTTTTGTTTTTGTTCTCCAATATTTTGGAGTAAAACCGAGTTTTAGTAGCTCAGTTAAAACATAATTTTCAAAAAGTTTTCCATTTAATTTTACATTAAAGTCCTTGCTAATAATATTTCTGAGGCCGGTATCTACAAAATACAGCTTAGGTTGTTTAACGATTTCCTTTTTTTTATTTGTAAAATATGGTAGGACTCTGTAAATTAAATAGCTTTTTTCCATTGCATCAAGATATTTTTTAACAGTTTGAAATGACATATTCAAATTACTACTGATTTTATCATATGAAAGAATATCCCCAATAGAAAAAGCAAGATATTTGGAAAACTCTTCTAAAGATCTAATATCATCAATTGAAAATGTACGCGCAACATCCTTTAATAACATGGTATCGTAAAGATCACTGAGAATTGTTTTTTTAATCTCAACATCTTCTGTCAAAACAACCTTTGGATAGCCACCATAGGTTGCATGTTCCCATATCATGCGTTCCAGGATTTTTGCGGTTAGTTCTTTTTGAGTTTTTGCAACTAAGAATTCCTTAAAAGAAAATGGGAATAGTTTAATGATTGACACTCTGCCTACAAGAAAAGAAAGTATTTCTTTGGAAAGGATAATCTCTGAAGAGGATGTAATCCAAAGCTTATGGTCTGAATCAACGAGGTATTTTAATTTTCTACCAGCATCCTTACAATATTGAACTTCATCTAAAACAGAAACATTGTAACTTGAAATAAACTGTTTTTCAAATTTTTTGATATCCTCCTCAAATAAAGATCTAGCATCAGGATCATCAAATAAGATATATGAAGAGTTTTTGTTTTCAATTTGTTTTTTAAGAAAAGTAGTTTTACCAGCTTGCCTTGCACCAACTACTGCAATCATGTTATAGCTATTTGATATTTTATCAAATTTGGATCTTATGTCTCTTTTAACATACATATAACATTGTTATGTTTCAGTACTATAAATATTTTACTAAAATTGAATTATAATTTAATAATAGTATAACTAAAGTTAAACTAATGTTAAATAAAAGTTAAAATCTGCAAGAAATTACAATCAATTCTAGCAGTTTTTAGACGGACCTAGCAGCTTAGAAAGATTTTACATCAGAAAAACTGCGTTAAATTGAAACACATGTTTTTTAAAATATTTTTACGCGATAAAATAATATATCTATTGTTTTTAAATTGGAAAAAATAAGACTGTTTATCAGGTCAGATGGGACAATACTTGAAAAATCTAATGTCGAAAAACTATTATATTTACTTCCATTTAACTTTCCAAAATATCGGGGGAAATTAAATTGACAAAGAAAAAATTGGTATTTATAATTGCTGTGTTAGCATTATTCCTTCTTTTCAGCTCTTGTGCTGAAGCAAGTTTAGCAAATACTCCTTGGCCCTGTTTCCAAGGAGGAAATAAAAGGAATGGTCTTAGTTCATACAATACTAATAATATTAAAGGATATGAAAAATGGAATTTCACAACATATGGTGATGTTGAGTCTTCTCCAGCAATTGGCAGTGATGGAACTATTTACGTAGGATCCAATTACTATCTATATGCAATAAAATCTAATGGCTCAGAAAAATGGAAATACAGAACTAGTGGATATATAACATCTTCACCAGCAATAGGCTCAGATGGAACAATATATATAGGATCTAAAGACAATAGCTTATATGCAATTAATCCCGATGGTACAGAAAAATGGAGTTATGAGACTGACGGTTGGGTAACGTCATCTCCAGCGATTGGTTCCGATGGGACTATCTATTTTGGATCTTATGATAAAAAAGTATATGCAATAAATCCCAGTGGTACAGAAAAATGGAGTTATGAGACTGCCGGCAGTATAGATTGTACACCTGCAATAGGAGGTGACGGGACAATTTATATCGGTTCATTGGTATATCTTTATGCGATAAATCCTGATGGTACACAAAAATGGCGTTTTGAAACAACAGATGCAGTAGGCGATTTTCCTGCTATAGCCAATGATGGCACAATATATACAACTTGTAGAGGTGAAAACCTTTATGCGATAAATCCTGATGGTACACAAAAATGGCGCTTATCAGGATTGAATAATAACGAAATGAGCTGGTCTGATTCTTCTGCAGCAATTGGCAGTGATGGAACTATTTATATTGGGACAGGTGATGATTATCTTTTTGCATTAAACCCAGATAGTACTGAAAAATGGCGTTTTCAGGTTGGTGATCATATAGAATCCTCTTCTCCGGCAATTGGAAGTGACGGAACAATATATGTCGGTTGTTGGGATGATAAGCTATATGCAATTAATGCTGATGGTACAGAAAAATGGAATTTCCAAACAGATGGAAATATAGATTCATCACCTGCTATTGGATCCAATGGCGTAATCTATGTGGGGTCGGATGACAATAAACTTTATGCTATTAATGGAATTGGGGGAAGCACAAACGGTGGGATTTCTTCAGATGGTAGCGATGGAAGTACACCTGGATTCGAATTATTAACAATATGTTTGGCAATTTTCATTATTTATTTAATTAAAAGAAGAAAAAAGATTTGACCAATCTATTATTTCATATATTATTGTATAATACAAATGCAGGATTCAGGGTGTTTTCTTATGTTGAGACAACTGCTAGGTGTGATCTCTTCTACAAAAAAAGATCAGTTGTTGTTAGATGGAATACTATAAGGAAGGGTTTGTTGCTGGATGTTCTGACTGTCCTCAGTAAATGTAGCTTCTGATTCGACTGTTCTGCTTTCTATATTAGTTGATAACTTTCCTATTCCGGGATAATTTTTGGCATAAGATTGAATTTTAAAAACTCTATTTATCCAAAAAATTTTTAGTGGATATAGATTAGTATACTACCATACAATTTCATTTTCCGGTGTTACTTCAAACAAATATCCAGGATCACCACAACATATACGAGTATTTCCATTTGGAAGACGTTGAGCGCCAGACATCTGATGCGAAAAAAAATCAGTTGGATTTTCAGCTGTATAATTCCACACCGTTTCATTTGGCCCATAAGCAGAACCTGATTCTAAAGTATAAAAACCATTGCTGTCTACAGGTGGATCTATCTCTAGTATTGATGAATATTCTTTCCCCGGACGTTTATAGCCATTGTTATATATTGTAATATGCCCCTCACCTGGACGAGCTCCTTTAACCCATCGTGCATCATGCTGGAAGTATAATATCCGATCATTTTCATCACCTGCATTATATACTTGTGGATTACCCCATCGGTATAGAAGACCACGATTAGTAATTGGTGATTCTGTTGTATTACTACTGTGGTCGATCACCCAGATCTCGTTAGAATATCTCGCACTAATTAATATCTGGTCGAACTCTTCTATATATTCAATTGAGTTAATATGAGTCAAATCATTGAATTTGAAGTAATTTGATTTATAATTTATATCCAGTTTTTCTGGATGATTCGCTACAACACCAAAATTGTCCATTAAAGGATCGATATCTTGAATTAGATGATCCCAGACATGCCATTCCCAAACAATTTCACCTCCTTCAGGAAAGGTGGGTTCAACTTCAATGATATAATCAGTTAGCATCCATCCATTTTTTTTTAACTCTGTGTCATTTGGATTCATGCCCGCTGCTATGGCTTCACTTTTGGTTTTATAATTCCAAACAGTCATTAAGATATTACCATTTGGTAAAACCTCGATATCATTATGTAAACAATAATCATCGCCAATATATTCAAAATTCCAGATTAGATTACCATCCCAATCAAACATTTCAATACGACCACCAAGACCCCCATGCCAATGTTTCCTTGTAAAAGGATTTATCGCAGAAGAACGAATTAGACTTCCATTTTTTAGGAGATATGCTGGTAAACTCTTAATATAGTCACTTTGCCACATATGAACAATTGTACCATTATTATCAATTAGATATGTATTCTTACTAAAGAAAGGATTTACGAGTGTATAGCAATCAAAAGGCTCACTATCATTAATTATAAGTGATTCTAACTCTTCTGAGATATTAGAATCTAACTCAAAAGCATTTAGAGTTACTATCGGGGTTGTTAACAAAAGCCCTATAGCGATTATTGAAATTATAATTTTCTCCATCATTTTTTATCACACCATTTAAATATAATTATAAAAAAATTTTATTTAATTACTATATAACCTTTGTGGTACAATAATACCCATATTTTACTACATTTTTTACAAAACAATAAAATACTCAAAACAGTCAAATAAAGACTTTAATTGGAAACTGCTAGGTGTGATCTCTATATTTAACGGACCTGGCGGGATTCGAACCCGCGATTTGCAGCTTAGGAGACTGCCGCCCAATCCAGGCTAGGCTACAGGCCCAAAACTAAAATACTAACATACAGGAATGTTTTTTAAACCTTACAGGAAAACACTAATTCTCTTTATGTTCAATTGTAAAAGATGCAGTAGAGGAATCGGAAACACCCGTCTCTTGGTTCCTCAGTTCACCCAACCTGATAGTTTTAAACTCAATATCCTTTTTCTCCAATAAACCAGAGATACCCGGTATATGGCCATCACCGACAACAGCGATGATTTTATCATACTGCTCATCCGCTGTTAAAAGCTGCTGTACCATATATTCATTCCGCTCATCAATCAAAACACGTTTAATGGTGGGAAATTTCTTACTAACCTCATCTATATAATCATCAAAATTATCCTTAAGTTTATCAAGTTCTTTCTCAACACGTTTCTTATTTACAAACAAACCCCCAATACCAGAGAACATAAGTCTAATCTTTTCCTTAAAAGTCATAGACTTTAGCATTTTTTTAAACAAAACCTGTGCATTCATATCAATAAAAGCCAACGGTAGCTGATGACTCTGAGCATAATTAATCGTAGTAACCATCTCCTCGCCGGGTGTAACACCATATTCCTTTGCTACACCCTCCTGAAACTTAGCTAGTAGTTTATACACAGCTGGAACATCACGACTAGCTTTTTTATGTGCCTCAGGATCAGCTTGTTTCATCATCAACGCATTATATCGCTGTTTATCAAGCTCCACACAAAGGAAATCAGGCTGTACATCATCAAAAATATTAAGCAAAGCCTGAGATAGATTAAAAACATGACCAGTTCCAATAAGCGTTATCATACTAGACTACACCAAAACACTAATCTTATTTTTTAAGTTCCCTCTTGCCAGTCATCCATATAATCACGTTGTGTCTTAGACAACTTATCTATACCAATGTTCATACTTTTTAACTTATGTAAAGCAATTTTCTTATCAATCTCCATTGGAACAGGATACACTTTTTTCTCAAGCTTCTTGACATTATCACTTTTAGTCAACCATTCAGCAACCAAAGCCTGATTAGCAAAGCTCATATCCATAACCTCACTAGGATGACCCTCAGCAGCAGAAAGATTCACCAACCTACCCTCAGCTAACAAATACAACGTACGACCATCCCCCATATGATACTCACGAACATTAGGCCTAATCTCCACCCATTTCTTAGAACTTTTATCCAAATACGGTACATCAATCTCATTATCAAAATGACCACTATTAGCAACAATAGCACCATCTTTCAAAAGATCAATCACACCACCATCAATAACATGCTTGTTACCAGTAACAGTCACAAAAATATCACTAACACGTGCAGCATCCTTAATAGGCATCACACGGAAACCATCCATAACTGCCTCAAGCGCCCGCACAGAATCAACCTCAGTCACTATAACATTAGCACCCATACCACGAGCACGCATCGCAACACCCTTACCACACCAACCATAACCAGAGACAACAAAAGTCTTACCTGAAATCAAAACAGATGTAGCACGTAAAATACCATCGATAGTGCTCTGACCAGTACCATACCTGTTATCAAAAAAATGTTTAGTCATAGCATCGTTAACTGCAACGATAGGGTACCTAAGATCACCCTTCTCAGCCATAATACGCTGTCGATTCACACCAGTAGTAGTCTCCTCAGTCCCAGCAATGACAACTGCAAGATCGCTCTCGCGTTTAGTATGCAATCGAGTCACCAGATCACTACCATCATCCATAGTAACATTTGGTTTATGATCCAAAACACGGTCAACACACCAGTAATACTCGTCATTGTTTACACCACGCCAAGCATAAACAAAAATACCCTCATCAGCAAGAGCTGCTGCAACAGCATCATTTGTACTCAACGGATTAGAAGCACAAAGAGCAACATTAGCACCACCAGCCTGCAATACCTTCATAAGAACCCCTGTTTCTTTGGTAACATGTAAACAACAACCCAAGGTGTAACCCTTCAAAGGCTTTTTTTTCTCAAAATCTTTTTTAATCCTCATAAGTACAGGCATATGGTCCTCGGCCCAATGAATCAAATTATGCCCATCATCAACTAATTTCATGTCTTTAACTGCATAGTTCTCTGTTTTTTCTACCATAAAATTTTCACCTTTCGATATTTATTTCAATATTAACTTAGCATCAACAACACAATAACTATCGCCGTATACAAAAACAGGGTTTAAATCCATCTGATCAACACGGCTCATTAGCTGTTCACCTATTTTTGAAACCTTCAAAAGCAAATCAACGACAAGTTTCTTATCAGCCTTTATATTCCTAAAACCCTCCAACAATTTTTTACCCTTAATCTCTTCGACCATCTCCTTGGCATCAAATCTATCAATTGGTATCACTCTAAAAGTTACATCCTGATAAAGCTCAGTGAAAATACCACCAATGCCACACATAATACTCAGACCAAAAGTTGGGTCCTGAACAAGACCAATAATAACTTCAACACCTTTTTCTACCATCTCATCTACGAGTAGATTATGCTTTGGAAATTTCTCCTTAAACTCTTTGAAAACATTTTTTAGCTCAGCCGTATCCTGTATGTTTAGTTTGACACCATCAACATCAGTTTTATGTAAAATTTCCCTGGAACAAACCTTTAATGCCACTGGGAACTTCAACTCTAGTTTTTCCAAATCATCTATTTCTTTTACTAGTTTATATTTCGTAGTTTTAATACCAAATTTTTTCAATAAATCCTTTACTTCATTCTCAGCAAGAGGACCCTTTCTATCAGGAAGTTTTGCCATATTTTTACTCCTTCTTCCTTTTATCAACAACTCTTTTCGCTTTTAATCCCTCTTGTGGAATAGTATTAGGTGGTAAAACTGTTACCCTAGGTGTGAACACTATAACTGATTTAATCTCGCCCTTAAGTTTTTCTTCAAGGTCCATTGACTCAACCTGACTAAGCTGCATCTTGCTTTCTACCTCGATTGTTAACTGGTCAACATCGTTCTCAGTTGAAAGAACCATCCTCCAATTACCACCAACATTCTCATGTTTCATAAGAACAGACTCTATCTGGCCAGGGTAAATATTAGTCCCACGAACAATTAACATATCATCACTACGCCCCTTAATTGGAGTATGCTTAACATGTGTCCTACCACATTCACAAGTTTTTTCATCATAAAGCATAGTAATATCCCTAGTACGATAACGAATAATAGGCATACCCTCCTTCGTAAGAGTCGTTAAAACAAGCTCACCCTCCTCCTCAACACCCACTGGCTCAAGTGTCTTAGGATCTAAAACCTCAACAAAAAAATGATCCTCCCACAAATGCAAACCATCATGTTGATCACAATCTGTAGAAACACCAGGTCCACACATCTCAGTTAAACCATATATATCATGCACATCCATATCCCATATATCCATAAGCCGTTTTTTCAAACCAGGCGTAAACATCTCCGCTCCAAAAAGACCATTACAAACCTTAAGCTTCCTTGGATCAATACCCATATTCTGTGCTACCTGCGAAAGACGCATAGCATAAGAGGCAACACCTGAGATAAAAGTGGTACCATAATAATCCATAAGCTTAATTTGCCGCTCCGACTGACCCATACCACTAGGTATAACAAGCGCCCCAACTTTTTGTGCACCATAATGAAAACCAAAAGCACCAGTAAAAGTGCCATAAGGAATCGGATTCTGAAAAACATCCTTCTTAGTAAGGCCAGACATACTAAGACAACGAGCCATAACCTCAGACCAAACCTCAATATCACCACGAGTATAACAAACAGTAACAGGAGTACCAGTTGTACCTGAGGAAGCATGAAGCTCAACACAATTATCCATAGAGGTGGCCATCATCTTAAAAGGAGCATTATCACGAAGATCATTCTTAGTAGTAAAAGGCAACTTAACTATGTCATCAAGATTCTTAACATCACTAGGTTTCAGTTTAAGTTCTTTAAATTTCTTCTGATAAAAGGGTACATTCTCATATACAAGTTTAACTGTTTCTTTCAATTTTTTAAGCTGAAATTCCTTAATTTTACTACGAGGAATCGTCTCCATTTTATTATTAAACATATTGTCCATAATTTTTTCTCGAGCGATGAAAATAGAATACTATTATAATAGTTTGGCGACCAGATCAAACTCCAAATTAAAAGAAAAAATGAGGAGTAGTGATATATTATTTATGCCAAACCTACTTTTTTATATTATGATCGTGAACGGTATTTCATCCACGTATTCTGCTTTGTCTAGATATTTTGATTGGTATACATACAATTTATTATCATAATATGTGCCTTTAGTAAATTTAGCACCTTCTTTTAATCTAACTGTAATACCTATATTTTCTAGATCACCTGGCGCGATTTTTTCAATGTAATAGCTATTTTTATAATTAGTGTAATCTCCGTTATAAAATAGTGCGTTAGATTTTACACCTGAATCCAAAGCTAATGTCAGGTTTTCAACTGCAATTGTATCATTAAGACCTTTTTCATCGGAAAACGGATTGTCTAACGATATGTATATGCTTTCTGCAGTGTTTAAACTGTCATTGTTCATTAAAACAAAAGAACTAGTATTCTCTGCCTCTGGTTGAACTACTCCGCCACCATCTACATATGCAGAAACATCTATATTTATAATTTCTGGATTCCATTCTAAATCAGCTTTTGGAATTGGGGGTTCATAATCAAAGTTCATTATTGTGATTACCGCTGATACAATACTTCTTGCCACCTGGGGCCACTCAAGCCAATGTTCATCAAGATACTTTGAAACCTCCCTTTCAAAAAAAGGTATCTTCCAAAGAGTCTCCCCTAATAGTGGAAGGTGGAATGTGATAAGCCCTTGTACACCGTTAACAAATTGTTCTAATTGGTGTTTTTGTACCTGAATTTTTTCATAATCTATGACTTGGTTTCCTGCTTCATCGTTTACTATTAACTCAACGTTATATTGACCATCACGAATAAATGTTTTAGCAAAACTTTTTGTATCATACAATTCCTCTTTTTGATATCCAAATAATGGCGGATATTTAAGGGTCCAATGATACTCTAATTCTTCTCCTTCTGGATCAAAGGCTTCTACATCAAAAGTAACTTTTGCAGGCCTGTTAACAATTGTATCACATATAATTTTGACTTTTGGTGGATTATTTGGAAATACTGTTACATTAAAACTATCCATTATTTCTACATCTGCATTTTCTATGATTAACTTACAGCTAAATATGCCACTCCCTCTGTAAGTGTGGGCGGGATTAGTTTCAGTTGATGTATTACCATCACCAAAATCCCAAGAATATTCCACATCTCCTTCAACATTTAACAATAAAGGTTTAAAATTAACTACCAATGGACTAGTACCTGAGCTAGCATCAGCTAGAACTCTTACAGACGCAGTCTCACCTTTTAATTTCATCCCTTCAATATCTTTATTTATTTCTTCTATTCCTTGTTGATTTATTACAAAAGATATTGAAAAAACTACTAGCATTATAACAATTATCAGCCCAATAATTTTTACGTCTATGTAAAGCTTTTTCATATAGTAGGATTCCCCCTATGACAAACCATTCTTTTAATTTATATACAATTTTTATATTCTGACCTATATATAAGTTTTGTAGCTCAATCATTTAATATTGAAATAATAATATATAAGTTTTATAGTACAAACGCCGAATCTAAAAAACAGAGAGATAGGGTTATGAAAACCCTATATTTTTAATATTCTAGCTCCATCGTGTTGTAAATTTATATGTTCTGTTAACCCATCGTCCCATACTGCTAACATTTACATCCCAATATATATCCGTCTCTGGTGGTAACGGTGTTATCAAGGTTGCATTGAAAGTACCGTCATACTGATCAACTAGGTAAATATCGTTGACATAATCTCCACTTATTGAAATGTTAAATGGGTCGCCTTCATGGTCGGTAACTGTAATAGAAACATTTGGCAGTACAAGGCTAACAAGCTCTGAGTTATGCACAGGTTTTTCATCTGAGAGTTCTGGTTTAAGATTTGCTAACCCCATCTGTTCAAGCAAACTTTGGATAGCTGCTATAGCCTTGTCTAAGATGCCTTCTAACTTTGGAAACTTTGTTTTCATATTTTCAAGAGTTGATTGAACTCCTTCAAGAGTTGTTTTTGCAGTATCTCTAATAATTGGGTGTTTCTCTAGAAATTCTGCAAGTATAGGCCCGATATCTAAACTTATATCCCAACTTATAAGTTTTACAATTATAAACAATTTTAGTAAAGGCCAACTTGGCAATAATGGAAATATCACGTTTCCAATAAAGCTACCTACAGGTCCTTTAAGATCTTCTTTTAATAGATCATGCCAGATATTCTTTCTAAAAAGGCCTATGCTTTGTTTAATGGTTGCTAGTTGGGTCTCTATCGGGTTTTCTTCCACTTGGAATTTTATAGTACTGGTGCCTTCATTTCCTTTGGAGTCAGTGACTATAACTGTAAGATCATATGGTGCTACTACATATGTATACAACAGAGGAATTGTTATGTTTTTTCCTTCGAAATAATATACAGGTTTCTTTTGTTGACCAAGTTTAGTATTATAAGTTGGTGGTCTAAGCTCCCACTGATATGATATAATTTCATTCCCTTCAGGGGATATTGCTTGTGCACCACATGATACAAAACCTGGTAGATTTAACAAAGAAGATGGGAAAATTTTCAGCTCCATAGCCTGACGTAGATTCCTCCCCCAGTAATGACTTGATATCTTAGGCATTCTTAATATAGGTATAAAAGGTCTACTAGGCTTCAACTCATCCATAATTATTGAAACGGATGGTGCCTGGCTAGGTTTCACTGAAATTTCAACTGAATCCTTTCCTCTTTGACCAGAGGCATCAGTTACAATCAAACTACAAGTATACGAGCCACTTTCGTTATAAATATGAGTTGTTTTTATTTCATCAGACGTACAGTTATCTCCAAAATCCCAACTATATTCAACACTGCCCTCATAATATAGAACTAAAGCTGTAAAATTAATTTTCAAAGGAGCAGTTCCAGATGCTTCACTTGCAAATGCTTTTACAAGAAGTGGAAGTTCTTCTTCTTCATCTTTTATAATGCCGCCAAGTCTATACTCCATTACTGCGACAAATCCTGAAACTATGATTATCACTAGCACCAAAAATACGATAAATATTCTTTTTTGTTCATTCATTTAATAATTTGCCCCCAATCTTTTTTTTTGTACCTAGGTTCTCAAATTACTCTTTCGGCCTAATTTTGCTTTTATTTCTTTACTTTTGCAACAACTATGTTAAATAGATTTATACTTCAACAAATGTTTTAAACTGGTAATCTCCCTGAACTATTTTTCCGTTATGATCCACAACTTCCACATGCCAGTATATTCTTTCTCTATCTGGCAATGGTGTTATCAAAGTTGCATTGAAAGTACCATTATACTCGCCATTGTAGGTTATATCATTAACGTAATCCCCTGATATAGTCACATTGAAAGGGTCTCCTTCAAAATCACTAACATTAACGGAAACATATGGGCAATCAACAGGTATGTTTTCATCCCCTGGTTGAGGGAATGCGTTAAAGATTACAGGTCTTTTATTTGCTAGTCCTAATTGCTCACGGAGATTTTCGATAGAATCCACCGTATTGTTTACAATGTCACTGGGTAATCTATCACTATTTTTAAGTCTGTTTTGCAGATCCACTAATCTATTATCCACAAAATTTAATATCCTTGGATGTTCGTCCAAGAATTCCTTGGCTTGAATCAGTAAGGCATCTCCCATATCTAATTGCAATAGAAGATTCAATACTACGAGTGTAACTAGTTTTACACCTGTAAAATTACTATATCTCCACAGACCTAACAACAATCCAGCAATAGCCGCACCTAAGAGAGGTCTACCATATAACAGCCAACTGTCGAATAGCCCTTTGACCGCTCTTTTTGCCTGCCCTCTCTGTATTTTCTTCACACTTTCTTCGACCATAAATTCTATAGAAGCATTTGCCGTATTGCCCGCAGAGTCTTCCACAGTTAGTTTTAAAACATGCGTACCCCCTGGCCAGGTATATATCTCAGGTAGCCGTATAGTTTTATTTCCATCCATATTATGTGTAGGCTGCTCAGGTTTTCCCCATTTTGAAAGTTGTGTTTCTGCAATGTGTGTCCATTTATAAGATATAATCTCGTCGTTTTCAGGGTCATCTACCTGTGCAGTACAAACTATTCTTCCTTCACCAAAAGCATATGGATTTCTTTCCTCAATAATGTTTATTATCTTCTGTACATCTCCAGGCCATAGAGGGAGTATAGAAATAATTGGAATCCACATACGTTCAAGTGTATTCTGGTTAAGCGCGAGTGTTACAACTGGTGGTTTATTTCTCTTTACTAAAATTTTAATTGAATCTTCACTTTTTTTACCTCTGCTGTCGGCAACTGAAAGTAGACAAGTGTACTCACCCGTCTCTTCATATGTATGTGATGGGTTTATCTCTTTAGAAGTTTCTCCGTCGCCGAAATCCCAACTATATTTTAGGTTTCCTTCAAAATGTTGTACTATTGAGGTAAAATTAATTGCGAATGGTGTTAATCCTTCTTCTTTATCTGCAAAAACTTTTACGGTAAGTGGTAATTCCTCTTCTGTAGTTATACCGCCAATTTGGTATTGTACTACAGCGACAAATCCTGATACTATTAGTACGACTATCACTAAAAATACGGTAAATAATTTTTTTTGTTCATTCATATAATTTTATTCCCCCTTTACTATTCGTAAGCCTAACATTTTTATTTTTTCTTTTATATATTAAACTTGCTAGTACTTATACTTTTAGTTTAGTTACAATCATTTATAAATAATTGATGTCCACATAATAACAAATCCTCTTTTAAATGTTATGATAATTATAAAATGTCACAATATATTTTATTTCAATAATTGCACATAATACCAACAAAAAGTTTTAAATAAAGAATACACTTCCTATGCTCCCACTAAATCATATAAAATGGTGTACAAATAATGACAAAAAACCTATATGATCAAATAGCAGATCAATGGAAAAAACCAGATACATCATACAAATCACCTCAACAACAGAGGCTAATACAATGGAGGAAAGAAGAAAACTTCACAAGAGTAGAAAAACCACTACGAATAGACCGTGCAAGATCACTAGGATACAAAGCAAAGCCAGGTTACATAATAGTACGTGCCAGAGTAAGAAAAGGTGGTCTCAGAAAACCAAAAATAAAAGGTGGCAGAAAACCATCAACCAAAGGAATATCAAAAATAACACCACGTAAAAACACACGAAGAATAGCTGAAGAAAGAACAGCAAAAAGATACCCAAACATGGAAGTCCTAAACTCCTATTGGGTGGGAGAAGATGGAAAAAACCATTACCACGAAATAATACTCGTCGACCCAGTACATCCCTCAATAATGAAAGATCCAAAAATAAACTGGATCACTAAACCATCAAATAAAAGACGAGTTCTACGTGGAAAAACCAGCGCTGGTCAAAAAGGCAGAGGACTACTACATAAAGGTCGTGGAGCCGAAAAAATAAGACCAAGTATACGCGCAAAACAAAACAGAGGAAAATAAAAAAACAAATTTTTTTTAACGAACTACCATCACAGGTTTATGAGCATACTGTACAACCTTATTAGCAACACTACCAAGTAGATAACCACCAATCTCACTAGAACCTTTACTACCTAGAACTATCAAATCAACCTTCTCTCTATTTGAAACATCAATAATCTTCGCAGCAGCATCTCCTTTTTCAACCAGCCCCCTAATTGTATAATCATGCTCACCAATATCCGCAATGGCACCAGCGATAAGATTCTCAGCTCTCCTCCTCAATTTATCATAAGCCTCTTTATCAACAAATGTTTTATCCTGCGGACTAGGTATAACAGCTAATAGAATTAGTTCACCATATTCTTCAATAAGCATCATAGCTCTATTCAAAGCCTGTTCAGAACCCTCAGAACCATCAAAACCTACAAGAATCTTCTTCATAACCTATTTCTTTCTCCAAACAGGACCATCATCTGTATCCTGTATTTCAAAACCAATTTTACCCAAATCATCTCTTATGTCATCGGCTTTATTCCAATCCTTATCATTACGAGCTTTTTCTCTTAAATCTAGGATTAAATCTATTATTTTTTCGATATCTTTTGCTTTTGTTTCTCCACCATATTTTTTAAGAACTTCTTGTAATTGTTTTGATAAATCTTTTTCATCTTTTTTTACAACTAATGATGGCTGAAATAAGGTCAAAATACTACCTAACTCAACCAAGTTATCAAGTGAATGTTTACATAATGCTTTATTTGGACTGGTGGTTTCCTCTAGAAACTTGTTACTGCTATTCACAAAATCAAAAACGACAGATACAGCCTGTGGCGTATTAAAATCATCATCCATCGCTTTCTCAAAATCATCTTTAAAAGCATTAATAGTTTTAAGATAATCCCTTTCTTCTTTCTTTAATTCTTTTTCATCAATTTCCCCATCATTATGATTACATAGACTTTGTAATCGCTCTCTAAGACGATGTATCCGATCAAGACCTTTCTTAGCGTTTTCCAAAGCTTGTTCATTGAAATCAGGTGGGCTACGATAATGTGCCTGTGCAAAAAAGAAACGAATAACCTCAGAGTCCCATTTTTTCAACAAATCCTTTATATTAACTATATTGCCAATTGATTTTGACATTTTTTCTCCATCAACTGTCAAAAGTCCAATATGAATCCAGTATTTAGCAAAGTTTTTACCAGTAGCAGCTTCTGCTTGTGCTATTTCATTCTCATGATGTGGGAAACGAAGATCCATACCTCCACCATGAATATCAAAAGGAAGTCCTAGGTATTTACTACTCATAGTTGAACATTCAATATGCCAACCAGGTCTACCCTCGCCCCATGGACTATCCCAAGATGGTTCACCCGGTTTTGCTTTTTTCCAAAGTGCGAAATCCAATGGATTATTCTTTGTCTCCCCGGGATTTATACGTGCACCAATTTTCATTTCATCAATTTTTTGCCCAGATAATTTCCCATATTCTTTGAATTTTTCAACAGAAAAATAAACATCGCCATCTGATTCATATCCATATCCTTTTTCAACGATTGATTCAATCATCTTTATCATTTCAGGGATTGTATCTGATGCCTTTGGGTAGATATCTGCTCTTCTAATTCCAAGTTTATCTAAATCATTAAGACATCTATCAGTGAATCTCTTTGAATAATCAAGAGCATCTACCCCTTCTTTATTTGCTGCGTTAATGATTTTATCATCAACATCTGTAATATTTTGAACATAAGTCACATTATCCCCTTTGTACTCTAGATATCTCCTTATTAAATCAAAAGCGAAATATGTCCTGGCATGACCTATATGGGCGTCACTGTAAACAGTCATGCCACACACATACATCTTAATTTTTCCTTTTTCAACTGGAGTAAATACCTCTTTTTTCCTTGTTAAACTGTTATATATTTTTAAAGTCATTTTTCAGCACTCAATGTTTTATCCCTAATGAGGTGAAAAATATATACTTTACTGATTTCTCTCCAAATTATTTATAAATATCTTTTCTATACCATGGAAACGGAGGCTTATAGTTATGAAAACGACATTTAGTGTAATTAAAGCAGATGTTGGTGGTTGGCCAGGGCATGCTAAAGTTCATCCCGATCTTGAAGATATTGCTAGGAGAAAACTGATTGAAGCTAAGAGGGATAAATTACTCAAAGATTTTCATGTGACTCATTGTGGGGATGACCTAGAGCTTATAATGACTCATACTAATGGAGCTGATGCTAAGGAAATTCATAGTCTTGCTTGGGATACTTTTTGTGAAGCAACTGAGCGAGCACGTGAACTCGGTCTGTATGGTGCCGGGCAGGATCTCTTATGTGACGCGTTTTCCGGTAATGTCAAGGGTATGGGACCCGGTGTCGCTGAGATGGAATTCACTGAAAGGAAAGCCGAGCCTGTTATCGTTTTTATGATGGATAAAACCGAGCCAGGGGCGTTTAATCTACCTGTTTTTAAGATATTCGCTGATCCGTTTAATACAGCAGGGCTTATTATTGATCCCTCTATACATGATGGTTTTGTTTTTGAAGTATGGGATATACAGGAACATAAACATGTCATGATGAAAACACCTGAGGAAATGTATGATCTTCTAGCTCTTATTGGTGCAAAATCACGTTTTGTAATAAAAAGAGTTTTTCCGAAGAGTAGTTCTAAGCTTAACTCTGCTGAGCCTGTTGCTGCTATTTCAACTGAGAAACTATATCAGATTGCTGGTGAGTATGTAGGCAAAGATGACCCTGTTGGTGTTGTACGTGCTCAATCTGGTCTACCTGCTGTTGGTGAAGTATTAGAACCATTTTCAATAGGTCATCTTGTATCTGGTTGGATGCGAGGATCACATAATGGTCCTCTTATGCCTGTAGCCGTTAAAGATGCACAGTGTACAAGATTTGATGGTCCACCGCGTGTTACATCACTTGGCTTTCAACTTAAAAATGGTAACTTAACTGAGCCTGTCGATGTATTTGATGATCCAGCGTTTGATCGAACAAGAGTAGAAGCACAACATATAACGGAGTACATGCGGAGACATGGTCCATTTGAACCACATAGATTACCATTGGCAGATATGGAATATACAACACTACCAAAGGTGATGAAAAAACTAGGAAGCAGATTCAAAAAAGTAAAATAAAACTTTTAAAAAATAGAAAAGTTAAGCAGTTTTTAAACTGCTAATCTCACTTTTTAAGGCTCGTCATCTCCGCCAGTCATGCTCGTCTCATCCTCATTGTACGATCCGATTCTTGTGAATGAATATCCGATTTTTTTACCTTGAGATATAACTATAGTTGTTTTCTGATACAAATCTCCAGCTACTGAATTTTCTGTTTCCTCTGATGTCTCTTGTTCTATATCTGCTCTTAGATAAGTCGTAGAAGTTGAACTTTCTTCAGAGTCTTCTATAAAAACATTTTCATCATCTGGGATTGGTGGTAGTTCTATGTCTCCATCTAATTTTTTAATGATGAACACGTTTAATGCAATATCCCATTCTTCGAAATATTCGTCTTGATCGAGGAATAAACCATCTCTCTTGTAGCTGAATCCTTGTTTCTGAGGAACCATAAGCATATAATAGTTTACATATTCCTCATCTTCATCAGTTAATAGTCCTTTGTCTAACATGTATTTTTTAGCCATTGTTTTCCAATTTGCTTTTTCATAGCTTAGATCAGGGGCTTCAGACGAATATACTTCTTCCTCTGATATTACTATTGTTGGAAATGCAAGGCTTATATCATTTGTTTCAATATAGTATATCTCCTCTGATTCTACTGACTTATATACACTATCTGAATTATCCTCAGATGTACTCAATGATAAAGAATCATAAGCCAATCCGCTAGATGGATCTCCACGAACATTTAATGTTGTTGAGCCAGTTGTTGAGTAGCTCTGAGAACTTTGTGTCGATGTTGAACTACTTTGCGTAGTACTACTTTGAGTTGAACTTCCACCTACCTCTCCATATATATTTGGGAAATGGTTAACTGGGCATTTCCAATATGTAATTTGATTTGTTACTTCTACATCTTCTTCATATTCTCCACTTGGGTAAATACAATCATCACCAACAGCAGAATTCTCACCCATTATTTTTGCTTCAAGATTTCTAGTTGTGGACTTTTCAATTGCTGTAGTAAACCATGATTCTTTGATACTCATCTCGTCATCTGTACAATGTTTTGCCAATGTTTCACCAAATTGTTTATCATCACACCAAGTTGACCAACCAAGAATCATGTTTATACCATTCATTGCAACTTTGAATTGATTATAGGTATTACAACAACTTGCGAGCCCTACCCATTTCACAGGTCCCTCATCACCCCAGGAACATTCCCAGTAATATGCATATGACTGTAGTGTTTTATTTAAATCTACCTCGATAACTTCATAATAACCATGCCCTGCATAATATACAAAATCAGTTTGCTCAAAATAATCCTGATCTTCACCAAGATCTACAAACGACCCTTTATCAGTAAATTTATACTTAGTTAAATCGTCTTGACATACTTCAAAATCTTTGGTAAATCCCTTACTGGCCATGTAATTAGCAAAACCTTGTGTGTCTAACCTTGT
>Ga0272441_10006933_pt1 | contig 18683 bp, 15 predicted proteins | sample SSMProp6N_FD_193582 | JGI IMG/M metagenome (GOLD analysis project Ga0272441, IMG submission 193582) | Marine sediment archaeal communities from Little Sippewissett salt marsh, Falmouth, MA, United States - SSM-Prop-6N | ecosystem: Environmental > Aquatic > Marine > Wetlands > Sediment ... | reverse complement strand
CACAACCATGAACCGCCGGTGCAGATCGATGCCGATGTACCGCATGTTGACCTCCTTCCGGGAGACAGGCCCCCTTGCCCATCCTATCTCCGGCCGCAAGCCAACGCGCGGTTATCGTATCAGGTCACAAGTTCTTGGCCACTTCTTCAACGATGGGCCACTGATCGCGGCAAGGCGGACATCTCTTCGCGCAGAAGTTGACGAGGGTCACCCCTTGCGCGGCGACCTCGCCGAAGCTCGCGTCAGTCAGATTCGTGGTGTTTGCCCCCATGCCTCCTCTTCATCAGCGTTTTCTGCTCGATCCCAGCTATTGGTCCACCACCTTCGTCGTGATCTCCGGCGGGTCCATGATGGTGCGCTCGACGGCGCACTGGTCGGCGGCACGAATGATCGCGCCGCGGTATTTCTCGGGAAAGTCCGATGGCAGCCTGATATCGAGATCGATCTTCGACAGCCTGTGGGTCCCGGGATCGCGGTGAAAGCGCGCGGTGATGCCGGCGCCCTCTGTGGCCAAGCCGCGTTTCTGGAGGAACGAGAGGACGTAGATTCCCGCGCAGGTGGCAATGGAGGCCATGAACAGGTCGTACGGCGCCGGGACCAAGCCCTCGCCGCCGTTCTCCTTCCTCTGGTCGGTCTTGATGGTGAAACCGGCGTACCGGGCGTCGACACGCTTGCCGCCGGGGAAGAACACCTCCATCGTTCGGATGCTCATCGACGGTCTCCTTCCGCTCCCGATCCTGATGGGGTCCGGATGTCAGTAGAGCACGCGCGCCAGCCTCGACCGGTAGTCGTCCGCCAGCGTGGAGCGCTGGCCCACGAAGGCCGCGACCATCTTCTCGATCTGCGGCCCCAGCATTTGGCATGGGGCGCACCAGGGCGTCCAGAAGTCAACAACGACGAAGCACTCCGAGGAGGAACGCCGGACGCGCTCCTCGAACTCCGCTTCGCCCACGTCGCAGATTAGCTCAGGTGCTCGTTTCACGTGTCACCTCCGAATCAGCGCCGCGATAGGGCATAGCTTGCGGAACCGGCACTGGCTCGACGGGTGCGGGCAGCGCGGGTCCTCTCTGGAAACCTCCACATTGTCCCGCATACAGGTAAGCGGTTCGCCTTCCCTGCCGGAATTTTCCGCTTCACGCCGACACAGCACCGCCACTAATCCTGCGTCCTCGTGTATCCCATCGCGCGGAGGCTCAACCGCGAACGAGCCGCCGCAGAAGAAGGGCCGCAAGAGTGTCGAGGCGGCCAGATCGAAGGTCAAGCCCGCTTCGCATGCGAGGCGCTCGATCTCACCCAGCGTAAAGAACTTCGCTCTTGAATAGAAAAAGTGTCCCGACCTGGCCTTTTCCGCGTAGAGCCGACCCCAGGGGCTCTCGGCGGGGACGATTCCCAGCACCACGCCGCCCTCGTCAGTCAAGGCCCGTCGTGCCTCGCGCAGGAGTATCGCCGGTTCGTCTGCGAAGCAGAGCGTAACGATAACAAAGGCCGCGCCGAACCGCCCGTCCTCAAAAGGCAAGGCTTGGCCGACCGCCTCCACCACCCTCACTCCCCGGCGCGCGGCATACTCGAGCGCCCCGGGTGCCGGATCCACGCCCACATCGATCCCCAGGGCCTGGGCAAAGCGTCCGGTGCCGACCTCCACCTCGATCCACGGCCGCGGGGGCAGCTCGCTCACGCGACGCATGCACTGAACCTCCGACTCGAAGAGCACCCGCCCTCGTTCGGAGTCAAACCAAGCGTCATATCGCGCCGCTTTGCGGTTGAAGGCCTCAAGACCGGGTCTGCTCATCAGCACGCTCCAGGAGACACATCCGCCGTTGCCGACTCCTGGCACTCTCTGAGGGATCGCATAGGTGCAGACGCTCCTCGTGAGCGTTACTGGGTGGCAACGGCACGTTGCGACAGGCAGGCCTCCACCATGGCCCCTACCTGTTCGGCATCGAAGCCCAGCTGCTGCATCGCCCCCGAGGGGCACAGCGACGCGCAGGAACCGCACCCCTTGCACAGGGCGCGATTGACCTCGCAGACCCGCCTGCCGTTCTTGGTGACCAGCTGGGGAGCCTCGTACGGACAAACGTGCGTGCAGACTCCGCAGCCGGAGCAGACCTCCTCGTCCACGTGGGCGACGATGGGCTCCGCGAGGTACTCACTCTTGGAGATGATGGTGCAGGCCCGGGCGGCGGCGGCCTTGGCTTGGGCGATGGTCTCCTCGACGGTCTTGGGCGCGTGTGCCAGGCCCGCCAGGAAGACGCCGTCCGCGGAGAAGTCCACCGGCCGCAGTTTGACGTGGGCCTCGAGGAAGAAGCGATCCTCGTTCAGCGGAACCTTGAGCATGCGCGAGAGCTCGGCAGCATCGTCGCGGGGAACGATGGCGGGGGCCAGCACCACGAGGTCGGGTTCGAGGCTCATCTCCTCGCCTAGAATGGGGTCCTGGACCCGCACGGTCAAGGCGTCGGCCGCCTCGACGACGGGCTTGCGCTCCTTCTCGTAGCGGATGAAGGTGACACCGCTCTGGCGCGCGGCCTGGTAGTAGCTTTCGAGGAAGCCGTAGGTCCGCACATCCCGGTAGAGCACCTGGATCTCGACCTTGGGGTTGAGCTTCTTGAGCCGGAGGGCGTTCTTGACCGCCTGGCTGCAGCAGACCCGCGAGCAGTAGGGGCGCTCGTCGTCGCGCGAGCCCACACACTGGATCATTACGACCGAAGAGGCCTTCTTGAGGCGTTCCGGGGCCGTGGGCTCCGCCTTCTTCTCCTTCTTGCGGGTTGGCGCCAGGGCCTCGGCGGCGACCAGTTGATCCTCAAGCTCCAGCTGGGTGAGAATTCGCGGGTCCTGGCCGTAGAGATACTCGGCGGGCTTGGACTCGACCGCGCCGGTGGCCACGATCACGACCCCGTGCTCGATCTCGACCGGCGCGGGCAAGGTCGCCACCTTCAGCCGCGTCCTGTAGTTGCCCACGTAGCCCTCGACGGCCTCGATGGCCGCGCCCTTATGCACGCTGAGGCGCGGGTGGCTCTCGGCCTTCTCGATCAACTGGCTCAGGTAGTCCGGCAACTCCTCGCCGTCCATCGTGAACCGCAGCTTGCGGAGGTTGCCGCCGAGTTCCGGCTCTCTCTCGACCAGCGCCGCCTCGAAGCCCTGGTCGGCGATGGAGAGGGCCGAGACCATTCCGGCGAGTCCGCCGCCTATGATCAGGGCCTTTTGATTCACCGGCAGCGCCACCGATGGCAGCGGTTCGAGGAGCCTGGCCTTGGCCACGGCCATTCGCACGAGGTCCTTGGACTTCTCGGTGGCCCTCTCGGGGTCATCGCGGTGGATCCAGGAGCATTGGTCGCGGATGTTGGCCATCTCGAAGAGGCGGGGGTTGAGGCCCGCCTCCCGCAGCGTCTCCTGGAAAAGCGGCTCGTGGGTGCGCGGCGTGCAGGAGGCCACCACCACCCGGTTGAGGCGGTGCTCGTCAATGATCTGCTTCATCTTCTCCTGCGTGTCCTGGGAGCAGGTGAACAGATTTTCTTCGGCGTAGACCACCCCCGGCAGCTTCTTGACGTACCCCACGACCCCGGGAACGTCGACCACGCTGCCGATGTTGATGCCGCAGTGGCAGACGAACACACCCACGCGCGCCTCTTCGCCGCGGACGTCGCGCTCCGGGGGGTAGGTCTTCTCAACGACCTTCGTACCCCTGGCCTCGGCGAGCAGTTCGGCCGCTTCGGAGGCCGCCCCCGAGGCCTGCATCACCGTTTCGGGGATGTCCTTGGGGCTGGAGGCCAGGCCGCACGTGAATACCCCGGGCCGGGTGGTTGCCAGCGGCGAGAGCGTGGAGGTGTGGAAGAAGCGGTAGGGATTCATACGTACCCCCAGGCGCTGCGCCAGGGCGGCGACTTCCTCGGAGGGCTTGAAGCCCACCGAGAGCACGACCATGTCGAACTCCTCGGCGGCCCGCGTCCCGTCGGGCAGAACGTGGTGCACCAGGAGGTTCCTGGAACCCGGCGCCTCCTCGACCTTGCCCACGCGCGAGCGGACGAACCTCACGTTGAACTCGTCCTGGGCCCTCTCGTAGTACTTGTCGAAGTCCTTGCCGTGGGCGCGGATATCCATGAAGAAGATCGTCGGTTCGATATCCTTCTCGTGCTCCTTGGCGATGATCGCCTCCTTGATCGCGTACATGCAGCAGACCGCCGAGCAGTAGGTGTCGTCCACCCCCTCGTCCCGCGAGCCCACGCACTGGAGCCAAGCGAGGCGCTTAGGCGCGGCTCCGTCCGATGGCCGCTGGATGTGGCCCATAAAGGGGCCGGAGGCGGCCAGTATCCGCTCGAACTGGAGGCTGGTGATGACGTTGGGGAACTGCGCGTAGCCAAACTCGTGCTTGACGGTGGGGGCGAACCGCTCGGCGCCCAAGGCGAGTATCACGCCGCCGACCTCGAGGTCCAGCGTCTCGCCGGACATCGCATGCAGCACCGCCCCGGCCTCGCACACGCGCTCGCACTCCATGCACTCGGAGCACAGGCCGCATTCCAGGCAGCGCTGCGCCTCACGGCGGGCGGCCTCCTCATCGAGGCCCAGCTCGACCTCGTCGAAGCTCCCCTTGCGCTTCGTCGGGGCGAGCTCCGGCATCCTGGCGCGGCCGGCCGGTTTGACGAACTGCGGGAACTTCTTGAGCGGAAGCTCGCGCACCGCCTCCCCGCGCCCGGCCCGGAGATCCTCGCCGCGCAGGTGCCTGCCGATCGAAACCGCGGCCTCGTAGCCCTGGGCGACGCTTTCGACGACGGTCGAGGGTCCCAGTACCGCGTCGCCGCCGGCGAAGACGCCGTCTTGGCCCGTGGCCATGGTCAGGGGGTTGGTTTCAATGGTTCCCCATCTTGTGACGGAGATGCCGCCCGCCCCCTCCAGGAACGCCAGGTCGGGCTCCTGGCGGATGGCGAAGATCAGCGTGTCCAGGGGCAGCTCGAACTCGGAGCCCTCTATGGGGATGGGCCGCCTCCGGCCGCTGGAATCGGGCTCGCCGAGTTTCATGCGGATGCACTTCACCGCGCGCAGGCGCCCCCCGTCCGAGAAAACCTCCACGGGGTTGGTCAGGAACTGAACGTCAACCCCTTCCTCGACGGCCGCCTCGACCTCCGCGGCCGCGGCGGGCATCTCGGTGCGGGTGCGGCGGTAGAGTATGCGGACGTGCCCGGCGCCCAGCCGCAACGCCGTGCGGGCCGCGTCGATGGCGGAGTTCCCGCCGCCCACCACCGCGACCTCCGGGCCCAGCTCAACCTTCTTTCCCAGGTTGACATCCCGGAGGAAGACGATGGCATCGGTCACCCCTCCGGCGTCCTCGCCGGGGATGCCCATGGTCCGGCCGACGTGCGCGCCCGCGGCCACGAAGACGGCATTGTAGCCCTGCTCCTTCAGCCCGCTCAGGCTCTTCACCGGCGAGTTGAGCTTGATGTTCACTCCTGCCCGCTTAATCGAGTCGATCTCGCCTTGAAGGACCTTCCGGGGCAGGCGGTATTCGGGGATGCCCACGGCCAGCATCCCGCCCGCGACGGGCAGGGCCTCGAAGACGTCGACCCCGTAGCCCTCCAGCGCCAGGTAGTAGGCCGCGGTGAGCCCCGCCGGCCCCGAGCCGACGACGGCCACCTTCTCCGGCCTGCGCTCGATCTCGGATGTGTCACCGGCCGGCTCGTCGGCGTGCCCGGCGACGTAGTCGGCCACGAACCTCTTGATCGAGGCTATGGCCACGGGCTCGTCGTACTCGCCCCGCCTGCAGCTGGTCTCGCACGGGTGGGTGCAGACGCGTCCGCAGACCGCCGGCAGCGGGTTTCGCCTGCGGATGAGGTCGTAGGCCTCCCGGTACTTGCCCTCGGCGACCAGGGCGACGTAGCCCTGGGCGTGCACGCCCGCGGGGCAGCTCGTCTGGCACGGCGGGCGGGCCTTCTTTTCGATGGCGAAGGCGTTGGGGAAGGCCTGGGGAAAGAGACGATAGACCGCCTTGCGCCCGGCGAGGCCCTCGTCAAACTCGGCGGGGACGGAGATGGGACAGGCCTTCTCGCACTCCCCGCAGCCGGTGCACTTGGCCAGGTCGATGAACCTGGGCCGCTTGTAGATGCTGGCCTTGAAACGCCCCGGCTCGCCCTCCAGCGCGAGGATCTCCGAGGAGGGCAGGAACTCGATGTTGAGGTGCCTTCCGCACTCGACCAACTTGGGCGACATGGTGCACATCGCACAGTCGTTGGTGGGGAAGGTCTTGTCCAGCTTGGCCATGGTGCCGCCGATGGCCGGCGCGTCCTCGAGCAGGTAGACCTTGAAGCCCGAGTTCGCGAGATCCAGCGAGGCCTGGATGCCGGCGATGCCTCCGCCGACCACCATGACCGCCCCGGACTTGCCGTTACCGTCCGCCATGACTCCCTCTGCGTCGCGCGTTACCGCTTCCTGGTGCCCTTTTTCCGCGCGGGCTGCTTTCCTGTGCTCTTCCGCTGTCCCTTTTCCGTCGACCTCTTCAGACGCTCCTTGAGCATGGATTCGGCGGCCTTCTCGTGCCCGTTGCCCGGGTGGAGCATGTCGCGCACCATCTCGCACCTCAGGCCCTGCACGAACCTATCGAGCTCGCGAATGTCCTCCGGCCGCTCGGGGGGCGCATGTCCCTCCCTGGCGGCCATGTCCCGCAGGACAACCATCACGTCGGTAAACTTGACGTCCTGCGGGCAGCGCGCGTAGCAGGTGTAGCACCGGGAGCACATCCACAGGATGTCCGAGGAGAGCACCTCTTCGCGCATGCCCAGGATGGCCATGCGGATGATCTTGCGCGGGTCGTACTCCTCGTTGACCTCGGCCACCGGGCAGGAGGCCGTGCAGGTTCCGCACGAGAAGCACCGCTTGAAGTTCTCCGCTCCCGGCTGGGAGGCGATCTCGTACTTGAACTTGGGGTCGAGCTCCTTGAGTCTGACCTCAGCCATCTGAAACCTCCCGCTCAAGCGCTAGAACGCCTCGGGCAGCTCCCGGAGCTCCGCGAAGGAGAAAACCGGGCCGTCCGTGCAAACGTACTTGGAGCCGATGTTGCAGCGGCCGCATTTGCCAACGCCGCACTTCATCCGACGCTCAAGAGACGTGTAGATGCGCTCCGGCGGGAAACCGATCTCCTGGAGCACCGGCAGCGTGAACTTGATCATGATGGGCGGCCCGCAGACCACGACCCAGGCCGCATCGGGACTGGGGGCCACCTCCTTGGTGACCGTGGGCACGAAGCCCACCAACCCGTCCCATCCCTCGGCGGGCCGGTCGATGGTCAGGTGGAGCGCGATGTCGTCGCGCTTCTGCCACCGGGCAAGCTCCTCCCGATAGAGGAGAAGCCCGGGCATCCGCGCGCCGTAGATGACGGTCAGCCCTTTGATGTCACTCCGGTGCTCCGGATGCAGGAGGTAAACCGCCAGCGAGCGCAGGGTCGTGAAGGCGAATCCGCCCGCGACGATCACCACGTTCTCGCCCTTGAATTTCTCTATCGGGTAGCTGTTGCCCAGCGGCCCGCGCATGCCCACGGTGTCGCCTTCCTTGAGATAGTGCAGCGCGGTGGTCACGAGCCCCACCCGGTTGACAGTGAAGCGCACCGCGTCCTTCTCGGTGGGGCTGGAGGCGATCCCGAAGGCGCTCTCTCCCTTGCCGAGCACCGAGACCTCGCAGAACTGGCCGGGCAGGAAGTTAAAGGAGTCTCTGTCCTCATCCTGGCAGAAGGCCAGCTCGAACGTGCGCAGAGTCTTGTCATCCGACTCCTCGATGATCTTTTTCACCCGCATGGGCATCGGCATGTAAGGATTCATCGTTTCACCGCCTCTTGGACCGCCCTGCGCAGGACCTCTCGCAGGTCCACGTTTGACGGGCAGGCCCGCACGCATCGCCCGCAGCCCACGCAGGCCACGGCCTTGAACTTGTCCGGGAAGTAGCTGAACTTGTGCATGACCCGCTGTCGGAGGCGCTCCCGGGTCGCCGTGCGCGGGTTGTGCCCCGAGGCCTCCTTCGTGAAGAGGCCAAACATGCACGCGTCCCAGATGCGGAGGCGCCTGCCCCGGCTCGCCGATCCCTCGTCCTGAACGTCGAAGCAGTGGCAGGTGGGGCAGAGGTAGGCGCAGGCCGCGCAGCCCAGGCAGCGGCTGGAAAAGTCCTCCCACAGCCCCTCGTCCCACAGCGCCTCCAGCGCCCTCTTGGCCTCCGCGACATCCAGCGAGCCGGACAGCCGCGCCTCGGCTTGGCCCTTGAGCTGTTCCGAGGCGGCCAGATCGTCTTCCCCGGCCTCTTGCAGCACCTTGCTCGCCCCCAGCGCCCGCTCGCCGGCGGGCGTGCAAGCCTTGAGCAGAAATTCCGAGCCGAGATCGGTCAGGAGGACATCGACCCCCTCTTCGCCGAAGGGGCCCCCGCCCATCCAGTGGCAGAAACAGGTCGAGGCCGGCCGGTTGCAGGCCAGGGCCAGCACCAGCGAATCCCTGCGCCGCGCCCGCCAGCAGGGGTCCTCGGGCGGCTCGCCCAGGAAGACGCGGTCGATGACCGCAAAGGCCCGCGCGTCGCAGGGACGGGCGCCGAAGACCGCCGCCGGCCGTCCGGTGTAGGTCTCGTCCTTGGTCTCGCCGCCGGAGTAGGTCAGCAGCACCTCGGCCTGCGGGAAGAAGACGTTCTTGGGCGGGCGGTCGGAGATCGCTTTCTCCAGGGCCAGCTCGCCCCCGGAGGCCTCCGCGAAGGACACTTGGCCGTCGGAGCTGACCGGTCCGTAGACCACGCGGTCCCGGGCCAGCTCTTCCAGGAGCTTTTTCAGTTTCTTCTTGCTCAACTTCCGCACGGCCATCGGGCGCCCTTCACCTACAGGATGAATTCCTGCGGATCGTCCTCGTCGAAGGCGGCGAGCGCGGGGGCCTCCTCCAGGCTCACGCCCGCCTCACAGCCGAACCTTTCGCGCACCTCCTTCTCCGCGCGCTTCGCGAGCGCACGGATGTCCACGCCCACCGGGCAGGCACGGACGCAGGCCCCGCAGTCCACACAGCGGCCGGCGGTGTGCATGACCCGGACCGCGTGGAACAGCATCGTGTCGCCCGGGTCGGTGCTCTTGCCGAACCACTGTGGATCGTTCTGATCGATGAAGCACTCCCCGCAGAAGCACATCGGACAGGCGTTGCGGCAAGCGTAGCAGCGGATGCACTTGAAGAACTCGCGCTCGAAGAACGCCCAGCGCTCGTCCGGGCTCCCGGCGGCCAGTTTCTCGACGGCGGCGAACTCGTCGGCCCCGCCCGGGGCTTCGACGGCCTCTTCGACCAGGACATCGTGGACCGGCGGCACCGGGTGCCGGCAGCTCAGGCAGCACTCAGAGAGGACCTCCCTGAGCTCAACCTTTTCCTTGAAGCCGTCGCCCCCGACGAACAGGGACTCGCCCTCCGGCCTGCAGGAGAGCACCTCTCTGCCTCCGACGGCCTCGCCGAGCCTGTGCGGGTCGATGACCCCCCGGCAGGGGACGCCGATGATGATCACGTTCTCACGGGCTATCTGGCCCTCGACGACTAGCTGCACCGCCGCGCGCCCGTCGCAGCCCTTGGCGATCAGGGCTACCTTCTCGGGTTTTGCGGCCTCGCCCTTCTTGCCGCGGGGTTTATCCTTGACCAGGTACTTGGCCAGGTTGGCCCCGCAGGTGTGGTCGAAAATCAGCCCCTCGACCTCCCCGGCGCTGCGCACGAAGCACGGCGCCGAGCGCATGGGGAGGGTGCCGGCCGCGTGGCCTATGACCACATCGGCCTTGCCCTCGGCCAGCAGTCCGCGCGCGCAGTCCCTCAGCTTTTCGGCCAGGCTCGCCATCACTTCACCTGCTCTGCGGCCGCCATCCGGCGGGCCGGCCCCAGCTTCCTGATGTCCTCGGTCACCTTGGCGACCACGTTGGCGAACTTCTCGCCCTCGCCCGCCGAGACCCAGGAAAACTGCACCCTGCCGGGCTCGAAGCCCAAGTGCTCCACGACGGCTTTAATGACCGCGAACTTCCGTCGGGCGACATAGTTGCCCGACAGGTAATGGCAGTCTCCCGGGTGGCAGCCGGAAACCAGCACCCCGTCATAGCCTTCTCTCAGCGCGCGCAGGATGAGCAGAGGATCCACGCGGCCCGAGCAGGGCAAGCGCACCACGCGCAGCGTCGGCGGGTACTGTATCCGCGAGACGCCGGCCAGATCCGCCCCGGCGTAAGAGCACCAGTTGCACAGGAACGCGATGATCCTCGGCTGCCAATCGCTCATGTCGTCAGCGCTCCGATGGCGGAGAACATCTGTCCGTTGCTGAAGCCGGACAGGTCGATGGCCCCCGAGCGGCAGGAGGCCGCACAGGCGCCGCAGCCCTTGCACAGCGCCTCGTTCAGCTCGGCAATGCCCTCCTCTTTGTTGACCTCTATGGCCCCGTAGGCGCAGACCCGCTCGCAGGTGCCGCACCCCGTGCAGCGCGTGGGGTCGACCCGGGAGATGGTCCCCTCGGTCTCGATGGCCTCCTTGGTCAGCACGGTCAGCGCGCGGGCGGCCGCCGCCTTGGCCTGGATGAGGCTCTCCTCGAGATACTTGGGCCCGTGGGCCAGCCCGCACATGAAGATGCCGTCGGTGGCGAAGTCCACCGGCCGCAGCTTCATGTGGGCCTCCAGGAAGAAGCCCTCCTTGTTGAGCGGGACCTTGAGCATCCTGGCCAGGTCGCCGTTCTCCCCGGGGGCCTCGATGCCGGTCGAGAGCACCAGCAGATCCGCTTCGATGACCACCTCGCGGTCCAGGACCGGGTCGAAGAGGCGCACCTGCAGCCGGCTGGCGGGGTTGGCCTCGTCGATCTGGGCGACCTCGGGCTTGCGCTCGAGCTCGTAGCGCATGAAAACGACGCCCCGGTCCCTGGCCTGGAGGTAGTACCTCTCTTTGGCCCCGTAGGTGCGCACGTCGCGGTAGAGGACGTAGACGTCGGCGGCCGGATGGGTCTCCCTCATACGTATGGCGTTCTTCACCGCCTGCCCGCAGCAGACCCGGCTGCAGTAGAGCCGCGGCTCCTCCCGGGAGCCCACGCACTGGACCATGACCACCGTGCGCACGCCGGTGACCGGTAGCCGGCCCTCGGCCAGACAGCGTTCGAACTCGGTCTGGGTAAGCACCCGCGCGCTCGCGCCGCGCAGGTACTCGGAGGTCTCGTGCTCGCGGGCGCCGGTGGCAACGATCACCGCGCCGTGCTCGGTCTCCACATCTTGTTTCTCGCCCTCCGGGCCCACGCCCAGGAGCGTCTTGAAGTTCCCAATGTAGCCGTCCAGCTTCTTGATCCCGGCGTTGGTGTGGACCTTTACCCGTGGGTGCTCGCTCACCCTGCAAACCGTCTCGGCAAGCAGCCTGCGGGGGTCGGCGCCCTCCAGCGTGAAATGGAGATCCCGGGCGTTGCCGCCCAGCTCGTCCTCCTGCTCGACGAGCACAGCCTCGCAGCCGGAATCGGCCACTGCCAAGGCGGCGGTCATCCCCGCCAGCCCCCCGCCGACTACCAGCGCCCGCGGCGTGATGTCCACGGAGAGCCGCTTGAGAGGGGCGAGCTCGCGCGCCTTAGCCACGGCCATGGTGACCAGCTCCCGGGCCTTGCGGGTGGCCGCTTCGGGCTCGTGCATGTGCGCCCAGGAGCACTGGTCGCGGATGTTGGCCATCTCGAAGAGGTACTCGTTGAGCCCCGCCTCGCGGAGCGTTTCGCGGAAGAGCGGCTCGTGGGTGCGCGGGGTACACGCGGCGACCACCACCCGGTTGAGGTCGCGCTCTTTGATCCGCTTCTTGATGGTGTCCAGGCAGTCCTGCGAACAGCAGTACATCAGGTGCTCGGCGCACTCGACGTTGGGGAGCCGGGCCGCCGCCTCGGTCAGCGCCTCCACGTCGACCACTCCGGCGATATTGATCCCGCAGTGGCAGATGAAGGCCCCGACCCGCGGCCGGTCCCCGAGGACGTTCTTCTCGGGCGGAAAGCTCTTCCTGTCCTCCAGCTTCTGGCGCTCGAGCCCCAGCAGGCCCGCGACTTGGGCGACGGCAGCGGAGGAGGACATCACCGACTCGGGGATGTCCTTGGGCCCGCTGGCCGCGCCGCAGACGAAGAGCCCCTCGCGGCTGGTGTCCAGCGGGGTCATTGGCGAGGTCCGGCAGAACCCGTAATCGTCGAGGGCCACGTCCATGCGGTCGGCCAGCAACCGCGCATCGCGCCTGGGGTTCAGGCCAACCGAGAGCACCACCATCGAGAAATCTTCGTTCAGTCTCTTCCCGTTCTCAGCCGTGAAGTGGACGCGGACGTCGCCGCCGTTCACCTCGCTCAGCTCGGCCGCCCGGGCGCGGACGAAGTCCACGCCGAACTGCCCGTGGGCGCGCTCGTAGTACTTGTCGAAGTCCTTGCCGAAGGCGCGCACGTCCATGAAAAAGATGCTGGCATCCAGACCCTTGAGGTGTTCCTTGGCGATGATTGCCTCCTTGATCGCGTACATGCAGCAGACCGAGGAGCAGAACTCGTTGCGCTGGCCGAGGTCCCGGGAGCCCACGCATTGCAGGAAGGCCACCCTGCGGGGCTCCTCCCCCGAGCCCGGACAGACCAGGTGGCCCCTCAGCGGCCCGGAGGCCGAGAGCATCCGCTCGAACTCGATGGAGGTCACCACGTTCTTGAAACGCCTGTAGCCATACTGTCCCAGGTGGATGGGGTCGAAGGGATCGATGCCCGTGGCCAGGATCACCGCGGTGCAGCCGATTTCCAGGAGCTTGTCGGCATCGTCGTGCTTTATGGCTCCGGCCGGGCAAACCTTCTCGCAGATGCGGCACCTGCCCCGCGTCTGGTAGATGCAGTGCTCGGCGTCGATGACGTAGTGCGAGGGGATGCTCTGCAGGAAGTAGCGGTAGATGGCCTTCCGCGGCCGGAGGCCCATGTCGAACTCGTCCTGGATCTTGACCGGGCACTTCTCCTCGCACATGCCACAGGACACGCACTTGTCGGGGTCGACAAACTTGGCGCGCTCCAGGAGCTTGCAGCGGAAGTCGCCCGCCCGCCCCTCCACGGCAATCACCTCGCTCATTGTGTGCAGGGTGATCCGGGGGTGCCGGGCGCACTCGCTCATCTTCGGCGAGAGAATGCACAGGGAGCAGTCGTTGGTGGGGAAGGTCTTGTCCAGCTGCGGCATGCGCCCGCCGATGGTCGGCGTCTGGTCCACGAGGTGGACCTGGGCCCCCATCTCGGCCAGGTCCAGCGAGGCCTGGATGCCGGCGATGCCGGCGCCCACGACCACCACCGTCCTGCGCGGGTACATCTCGCCGGCCATCTAGTCCTCGACCTCCGCCAGCTCCTCCGTGCGGAAAGTGGTGAGCGGCAGGGGCTCGTCCACGTCCCGTCCGGGGAGGTATTCGAACATTCCCTGCACCGACGCGCCAGCCCGCGAGAAAACCGTGGAGACCGGTATGTCCGCCGGGCAGACGTCGGTGCACTGGCCGCAGGCCACGCAGGAAACGGCCATGTGCGCCAGGCGCCCCAGGTGATAGGTGAGCGTGCCGGGCGGCAGCCGCAGAGCGCCCCGCCCGCTCAGGTCCGCCTGCAGCCCCTCGGGCGTGAGATCGCTGCGCCGCGAAACGAACTCGCAGAGGTCGCAGTAACAGATCGGGCACACCTCGCGGCAGCCGCGGCAGCCGATGCACCTGCCGAACAGCTTGACCAGCCCGTCTAGCCCTCCATGGACGGCAGAGTCCTCCTCAAAGAGCTTCTTGCGGTTCGCCCCACGCTCGGCGCGCATGGCCTCAATGGCCTTGACGTCCCCGTTGCTTTCGGCTATCTCGCCGCTCAGTTTTCCGACAGCCTCCACAGCCTTGGACGTGTTCAGGACGACCTCGGTATCTCTCCCGCCGATCAGGGACACGGTCATGTCCGCACCGTAGGGGACGAACTCCGTGCACGCGGTGCAGGCCGGGCGCAGGCCGTCGGGGACCTCGTTTTCCGCGGCCGCGGCCCAGTAGGTTTCCAGCTTCGGCCCCAGTCCGCCATCGAGAGACGCCGAGAGGGGGTAAACCCCCGGACAGGTGCAGCTTATCACCAGGAGATTCTCGAGGCTGCCCTGCGTTCGCTTGACCAGCTCCACGAACGCGCGCAGCTCGCAGGGCCTGACCAGCGCGGCCACCGGCTCGGCGAAGCCCTCCGTGCCCGTCAGGCGTGAGAGGACCCGGCCGCCCTGGGCGGGCATCAGCGGGTGGAACGGCAGGATGTCCTTGACCGTGGCCGGGTCGGCGGCCAGCGAGTACGCCGCCGCTCCCTTCTCATCCAGCCGGCGCAGGGCGAGCACGCCCTTCACTTGGCCGGAGTCCAGCAGGTCGAACAGGAGCTTCCTCAGCCCCTCCTCGACGCCGCCTTCTACTTTAAGAACTTTGGCCATGCTCGACCTGCCTCAGCGGCTTCATGCCTCGACCTCGTGGAGCTCATCCTCTTTGAAGGTGGCCAGCGGAACGGCGCACTCCGCGTCCGAGCCGGGCTCGTAATCGAAGAGCCTCTGGGTGCGGGCCGCGACCATGCCGAAAAGCTGCGCCACGCGAATGTCCGCGGGACACGCGTCCTCGCAGGTGCCGCAGGAAACGCAGGAGAGGCTCATGTGCGCCAGGCGCCCGATGTGAAAGAGCACGGTGTCGGGCAACAGCCGCAGCGAGCCCGCGTTTTGCGCCCGCCCCAGGTACTCCGCCGCCGGGGCCTCCCACGAATCCCCGTCGATGTAGCACTGGCGGCAGTAGCAGACCGGGCAGACGCTGCGGCAGTTGTGGCAACCGATGCAGTTGCCGAAGAATTGCGCCAATCCGCTCAGGCCGGCCACTTCGGCGGCCAGCTCCTCGTGAGCCTTCGAGCGGGCCTCCCGGCGAGTGGCGGTGAGCTTCGCCGCCTCCTGCTCCCAGGCCAAGGCGTCGGCATCGGCGACCAGCCCCAGGGCCTCGAGCAGCGCGGAGCCCTTCTCTCTCAGCGGCACCAGCAGCGCGGAGCCCTCCGCCTGGCCGAGGGTGGCAGCGTGCAGGTCGCCGCCGCCCGTGAAGTGGTCGCATGTCCGGCAGATCGGCCGCGCCGTGGGCTCCCCGGTCCAGGCGGGCAACTCCCCGCCGTCGGCCAGGTAAGCCGCCAGCGGCACCGCGCCGGGACAGTCGCAGGTGACCACCGTCACCGAGTCGAGCTTGACCTGCTCCAGCTTGGCCAGCTCGACCGCCGCCCGGGCCTCGCAGGGGCGCAGGACCGCCAGAGTTTTCTTGCCGGCCATCGTGCCGGTGAAGCTCGCCAGGGCCCGCGCGCCCTGGACCGGCATGACCGGCGGGAGGGCCCGCGCGCGCTCCAGCAGGCCCGCGTCTCGGACCAGGACATAGGCGAAGGAGTCGCCAGCGGGGACCTCGACCGGCATCAGGACGCAGTCCGCCGCCCCGGCCTTGAGAGCGCGACTCGCCAAGTCGACCACGGCGCGGTCGAGCCCCTCTGCCGTCGCCATGCGCGCGCCCTTCATCGGAGTATCTCCGCGACTTCCCGCCCGATCTGCCTGGGCGTGAAGTGCTTGACCCGCGCCGCCCCCGAGGGGCACGCCGCGGCGCAGTTGCCGCAGCCCTTGCACAGGACCTCGTTGACGACGCACACGTCCTTGGCCTCGTCGTAGCGGATCGCGCTGTAGACGCAGACCTTGAGGCACGTCTGGCAGCCCTGGCAGAGCAGCGCCGATATGACCGAGGTCTTGGCCTCGGTTTCGAGCTTCCGTCCGGGCACCAGCGACGAGAGGATCTTCCCGGCCGCGGCCCCGGCCTGCACGGCCGACTCGGAGATGCCCTTGGGCCCCTGCGCGCAACCGGCCACGTAGACCCCCTCCAGCGACGTGGAGACGGGCGCGAGCTTGGGATGCTCCTCGGCGTAGAAGCCGCTTTGCCCGATTTCCACGCCCAGCATCTGGGCCACCTGTCCCGCGTCGTGCGGCGCGACCATCGCGGGAGAGAGGATCACCATGTCGAAGGTGCGCGAGTTCTCCTTGCCGGCTTCCTCAACGTACTTCACCGCCGGGCGCCCGCCCTCCTCAATGGCGCGCGCCCCGGAGGCGCGAACGAACTCCACGCCGGCCTCCGCCGTCTGGCGGTAGAAGCCCTGTTGCCACCTGCCGGGGATGCAGAGGTCGGAGTAGAACTCGGTCACGGCCGCGCCGGGGACCTTGTCCTTGAGGTAGCGGGCCAGCTTCATGGAGTACAGGCAGCAGACTGCAGAGCAGTAGCGCCGCTCCTCGCGCCCGATGCAGTGCAGGATGGCCACGGACTTCGGCGCCTGCCCATTCTTCAGGACGATCTTCCCGCTCGCGTTCATCCTCTCGAACTCGAGCGAGGTGAGCACATCCTCGACCTCGCCGTAGCCGTAGGGCGCCAGCGCTTCCGGAGCCAGCAGCTCGAATCCGGTGGCCACCACCACCGCCCCGGCCCGGATCTGTTGGGGCTCGGCTTCCGGGCGGCCCACGGTGATGATGAAGTTGCCGAAGAAGCCGACGACCTCCTGGGGCTCGCAGCCGGTCAGGACGTGGATATGCGGATTGGCCTTGATCCGCGCGGCCCGCTCCGCGATCATCTCCGCGGCGCTCCTCATGGCCAGGAAGACCTTCTCGAACTGCACGGCCGCTCCGCCCAGGGAGTCGCTGCGCTCGATGATGTAGACCTCCCGATCGCCCGAGGCCAGGAGCAGTGCGGCCTGCATCCCGGCCACGCCGCCGCCGATGATCAGCACGTCGGGGTTGCACTCGATTTCGAGCTTCTCCAGCGGCGCGTGGTGGGCCACCCGCGCGGTGGCCGCGCGAAGGTGGCGGAGGGCCTTCCGGGTGGCCTCCTCCTTGTCCTCGATGATCCAGGCGCACTGCTCGCGGATGTTGGCCATCTGCATGAGGTAGGGGTTGAGCCCCGCGCGCTCGCAGACGCCCATGAAGGTCGGCCCGTGCTGCTTGGGCGAGCAGGCCGCCACCACCACTCGGGTCAGCCCGTGCTCGGCGATCTTCTCGGCCAGGAACTTCTGGCCGTCCGGCGAGCACAGCAGCTTGTGCCGCTCGGCGAGCGCCACGCCCTTCATCGACGCGGCGGCCTCTAGGAGCATGTCGATCTCGACGTTCCCTGCGATGTTCGGCCCGCACTCGCAGACGAAGACGCCGATCTGCTTGTCCACTCTGTCTCCTAGTCCCCCTGGGTCAGGATCCCGGCTACCGCCGCCTCGGCCTGGGCCACGGCGCCCTGGATGTCAACGGGTCCCCCCGCGCAGCCGGCGACGTACACGCCGGGCTTGGGCGAGGAGGCCGGCGCCGCCGCCTCGGCTTCCACGAGGAAGCCGGCTTCGTCTCGGGGGAGATCCAGCAGCTCGGCGACCTCGGCGGTGCCCGCGCTGGGCACCATGGCCGGGCTGAGGACCACCATGTCCACATCCAGGTTCTGCCTGCCGCCGCCGCCGTCCGGATAGCTCACCGAGACCTTGCCGTTCTGCCCGGAGATCTCCACCTCGGGCGTGCGAAGCAGTTCGCCGCCGTGCTCCTGGGTCCGTTCGCAGAACCGCTGGTAGCTCTTGCCCGGCACGCACAGGTCGCGGTAGAGCTGGACCACGCGCGCCTCGGGCAGCTTTTTCTTGAAGTAATGCGCGAACTTGAGGGAGTACATGCAGCAGACGCCCGAACAGTAGTCCTTCTCGTCGCGGCCCACGCAGTGGACCACCGCCGCGGTCTCCGGCGCCCTTCCGTCGCGCAGGACCAGCTCTCCCGTGGTCGGACCGTTGGAGGCGAAGAGCCTCTCGAACTCGTGGGCGGTGTGGACGCCGGGGATCTTCCCGTACCCGTAGCGCTCCAGCTCCGGGGCCTTCAGCAGCTCGAACCCGGTGGCCATGAGGATGGCCGCGACGTGCAGCTCTTTTTCCTCGTCCTTCTGGGAGAAATCGACGGCCCCGAAGACACAGGCCTCCTGGCAGACGGTGCACTCCTCGCCCTTGGTGAAGCGCAGACAGTGTTCGGTGTCCACGTAGGGGACATTGGGCAGCGCGCCGGCGCAGGGGACGGAAATCGCCGCCCTCTGGCCCAGCCGCTCCTCAAACTCGTTGGGAATCTTCACCGGGCAGGCCTCGAAGCACTGGGCGCATCCGATGCAGCTGACCGGATCGACGTACCCCGCCCTCTGCTTGACCCGGACGGTGAAGTCCCCCGCCGAGCCGGCCACGCCGACCACCTCGCCCAGGGTGACCAGCTCGATCCGGTCGTTCTGCAGGATCGCCTGCTGCTTGGGCGAAACCATGCACGTTGCGCACTCCATGTTGGCGAAAACCTCTTCGCACTTGGTGACCATCCCGCCGATGGCCGAGGTCTTCTCCACCAGGTGGACCCGCCGTCCGGCCTCGGCCAGCAGGAGGCTGGCCTCCATCCCGGCTATGCCGGCGCCGACGACCAGTACGTCGGTGGCCTTCTCGCCGGCGATCACAAGCGCCTCCTCACAGTGCTGGCTCCTTCTTCATGGGGTTGGGGCCCATGGCGGTAATTTTTTCTGTGAACTCGGACACCACCTGCTGGAAACGGGGGCCCTCGGAAGCGGCGACCCAGGACAATCTCAACCTCTCCGCCTCCAGGCCGAGGCTTTCCACGACCTTCTTGAGGACGGCGAAGCGGCGGCGGGCGTAGTAGTTGCCCTTGCCGTAGTGACAGTCCCCCGGGTGGC
>Ga0272441_10006932_pt1 | contig 18683 bp, 13 predicted proteins | sample SSMProp6N_FD_193582 | JGI IMG/M metagenome (GOLD analysis project Ga0272441, IMG submission 193582) | Marine sediment archaeal communities from Little Sippewissett salt marsh, Falmouth, MA, United States - SSM-Prop-6N | ecosystem: Environmental > Aquatic > Marine > Wetlands > Sediment ... | reverse complement strand
GGGTTCCTCCTGGGGCGGACCTCACCGAGAATCTTCGGGAGCAAGCACGGATGCGAACCCCCATCGACCTCCAGCTTTCGCTCGGTCAGCCGGCCCTCGACGAGATCGCCTTAGACGTCGACTCCCGCTTCGAACTGATCCCCGTCTTGGCTGGTCTGCAGCATCTCCATGGCCAGCCGCAGACGCGGGAGCGTCTGCTGGACCTCGTCGCCGCCGACGTCCTGGGCGATGCCGACCCCGATCGGGGTCGCGAGGGCATGAGCTTCTGGCAGATCCTCGTGCTGGCCGTGGTGCGCCAGGGGTGCGACTACGACTTTGCCGCCTTGAGCCATGCGGCCAATCACGACAACCTCCTTCGTGCCTTTCTCCAGATGGGGCCACTATCGGACGAAGGCTTTGCCGAGAAGACCGTCCACGAGAACGTCTCGAAGCTCCGTCCGCAGACGCTGGAACAGATCGCCTACGTGATCGCCGAGGCAGGTCACGAGTTGGCGCCGCAGGCCTGCCGGAAGGTCCGTGGAGACAGCTTCGTGGTCCAGACGAACATCCACTACCCTACCGATTCGGGCTTGCTTCTGGATGGCGTTCGCAAGCTGACCACGCTGTCGCACCGACTGGCTGGCGAGCGAGGGTTGCCCGGCTGGCGGCAGGCCAGGCATCTGCACAAGAAGGCCAAACGGCTCGACCGTCGGATCGGCCGCATTGCCAAGGGGCGCCGCAAGGACCGCAGCACACGACTCAAGGAGGCGTACGGCGAACTGATCGATCTGGCCCGGCAGATTGCCAATCGGGCGTTGGACTTGTACGTTGCGACGCGTCAAGCGGCCGGCAGTCCACTTGTCGGGGAGCAGCGAGAAGAGATCCTGAGATTTGTGGTGATGACCGATTATGTTGCCTCCCTGGCCGAGCGGCGCGTCTTGCGTGGCGAGACGATTGCCCATGCCGAGAAGGTCTTCAGCCTCTTCGAGCCGAACACGGAGCTGATCAACCGGGGTAAGCGTCCAGACCCGATCGAGTTTGGCCATCGGGTTCTCGTTCTGGAAGATGCGGCGGGATTCATCGTGCACCTTGAGGTGATGGGGGTTGGCGTGCAGGACGTGGAAGTCCTCCAGCCGGCGATGGAGGCGGTGCAGCAGCGCCTGAACCAGAAGATCCAACAGGCGAGCTTTGATCGGGGATTCTGGTCTCCGGAGAATCACGAAGCCCTGGCGCAGTTGGTGGAGCAGGCGTGCCTGCCGCGCAAGGGCAAGCCGCTGCCGGCCGAAGGAACCCCAGAGTTCGAAGAGGCCCGCCGACAGCACGCTGGAGTGGAATCGAAGATCGGCGCGTTGCAGTCGGGCAATGGCCTGGTGCGTTGCCGCGACCGAGGGGATGTGGGATACGCGCGGTACGTGATGCTGGCCGCCGTGGCGCGGAATCTGCAAACGCTGGGGAAGTTGCTGTTGGAGCAGGCGCGAGCACGACAGCGGAAGCGGAAGGCAGGTTGAGAGGCACGGCGGCTCATCGAGCCGACAGCCGACTGGCGGGGGTTGCGAAGCAAGACGGTGCTGCGCCGAGGGAGGGCGCCTCCCCGCCCGCCCCGTCAACCCCGCCCACATCTACCGCGTTGCCCGCCTCCACGCACCACGGCCAGTCGCCCGTCCGCGCTGACCGGAGCCAGAAACCACCTTTTCCGCACGGGCACTAGCCAGGCGCCTGCCGTCTGCTGGCTTCCACCCATCCGAAAGGAAGAGGTTGACGAAAGGGAGAAACACATCAAGGCTGTACCAAAGAGCATTGTACCGGAGTGACCGGGGAGAGGGATCCCTTGGTTCCATGGCTCCCAGTCTGAAGACACAGACGCCGAGCAGCACGAATCCGGCGCTCCACATTAGTATTCGGCTAGGCTCGCGGCCATATGCACAGAGTCCGTCGAAAGCAGCGCTTACTACCGCCTCCGCACAACCAAGCAACTCCGTGCGCTCCCGTCGTTTCATGTCGATGTAGACAGCATTTCCTTGGTCGCGGAGGCCACGATCCCGGAGCCGCTTCTCAGCGAAGGCGTATACTTCCTCGCTATAGGTAGTTCTGCGCAATAGCGCGAGTAGGTGGCTGCATGAACCAGCGTCGTCCCCAGAGTCCAGCCTATCGTATGTTGCCCCAAGCATGTTCAGCGGACACGAGAACTGTGACGCGTCAATACGCAGGACGCCGGTGACGTGCGCATGGCTCAGATCGATTAGGGAATTCGCTGGCCGAACAGGGCGCGTAGCTATGGAGCAGTCCGGCTGCACATCGCCATTTGCATCGGCGTGTTTGATGGATCGGAGGCTAAGGGCGCGCCCGACGCGGATGCCCGCAAGACTAAGAGTACCAGGGACGTTTGCATCAGCGATCAAGATGTCACCATCGACCAGGGATCCTGAGAAGTCGATGCATGAGCTCTTCCCGTGTAGAGACAAGCGCCGAAGCTCGGCCTCCTTGAGTGTGGCTCCCCGGGCGACTATGCTTCCGGCAGCGGACACTTCATCTAGGATGAGACTGCTACCTACCTGGCTTTCGCTTAAGTCAATACTCCGGCCCTTCCCCATGAACGACGCCCTCTTCGCTCTAATTCCAGCGCCTACATCCGCTCGCCAGAGGGAAAGCGGGCCAAGGAACTCGGCATCGTTGACCACGACGAAGCCACCGATGCGCGCATTGTAGAAGGGAGCGGCAGAACACGGGTCCAGCAAACGCGCTTCGGTCAGAAAGACACTTCCGCCAACGTCAATCTGCGAAAACTGAACACGGCCGGCGAACTGGCTCCTCGACAGGTTCAGGTCCCCTTTGACCGCAAAGCCATAGAAATCCGCGATATGCTTGTCGCCCTGAAAACTCGCAGATTCAGCGTAGAGCGATCCTCCTACCTTTGTTCTCATTGTAAAGCCTCCCGCGAATCGCGCACGCCGGAGGCAGAGATGGCCTGAAACAGTAGATGCGTCAAACACTATACGTCCTGTCTGGGAGGTGAAGTTGGCATCGATAGCAGACATGGAACTTCCTAAAGACATCCCAGAGAAGTTGGCGGAACCGGAGACAGTGCAACGGTCTAGGACGACGGGGCCTGAGGCCTTGGCGCCGCCGAGGTCCAGGGAGTTCCCTGCACAGAGAAAACGGGCCCCGACTGCGGAGATGCCACCGTTTACATCTACGCAAGAGAGATGGCATTCGCCGGTGGCGGTGCATTCATCTAGGGCGAGGACGCCACCCACCACTGCACGCAACATGTGGAGAGCTTCCCCTCCCCCGAAGCTGGACCGAGAGAGATTGAGGTCCGACCCGATCCTGGCTTCCCGAAGGAAGACGGTTCCAGCGAAGTTGGAGTCAACGAGATAGAGCCTTCGGGTTACATTGACGTAGTCAAGTGCCAGTACGCTCTTGCTGTTCGGGAAGGTAAGGCCAGCCATGATGAGGAAGGAGGAAACCCGGCTTCCAGCTAGGATGAGAGACCCCGCAATCTCCCCATCCGCAAAGGAAAGGGACCCTCCCGAGGAACACTCCTCAAACGTAACTACGGCGTTGGGATCGGAGAAGGCAGCTTCTTTGAAGTAGGCGCCCTTCTCAAACCGCGCTTCGAGGAATGAAACTGGCCCGGTGAATCGGGAGCGGTTTGCCTCCAACCTGCCTTGGAACACGGCTCCCGCGAAGTCCAGGTCAGCAAAGCGGCAGTTGCGGAAGAACGCCGCTTCGTGGAAGGTAATCCTCTCCGCTGTGAAGGGACTGTCGAAGTGGCAGTCAGTGAAGGACACCTCTTGGCGAACATCCGAGTCGCTGAGGAAGACACGCCCGACAATTCGTGCGTGCTGAATCGCGATGCCCAATGGCGGTTGCCATGGGATCCCATTCCGCTGGGCACGTCCCGCCAAAAGAGCTGTAACGAAAGCCCCTCGTATGGTCCGCCGTTTGCCGTCGGGAGAGAACCTCGCGAGGTTTGCCGAAATGCCCTGGTTGAGCTGCTCAACGGTCCAGGCCTCCGCTTCTCGCGTGGAAGTCTCGGTGGATCTGGCAGACGCGGGCAGGTAGGTCCCAATAAGGATGGCCACAAAGGCCGCAGTTTGGGGTACACCAAAGCGATTCTGCATTTTCAGAGCCCCTTGGCGATCTCGACGCGGCGCTATGCTGGGCGGAGGGACGTGCGCCGGCGATCCAGACGGAAACTCTGAGGAGACACACTGTCTCCTCTCTAGTGCGGCACGCTTACAGGCTTGATGCTATTCGCGCTAACAAGAGGGAGCATACGCGGCAACCGCTTCCCACTCGGCGCACAATCGCCTACAGCTTCGCGATCTCGGCGAATTCGGGCTTCAGGGCCGGGTAGAGGCGGCGGTACTGGGCGTAGTGCTTGGCGTAGAGGCGTTTCATCCTGGCCTTGGGGCGGATGCGGCGGGTGATGGAGATCGCCCGCTTGCAGGCCTCGCCGATGGTCTTGAAGCGGCCCGTGCCGACGGCCGCCAGCAGCGCCACCCCGTAGGCCGGGCCTTCCTCGGCGTTGATCGTGGTGCAGGTCGTGCCGTAGATGTCGGCCTGGAGCTGCCGCCAGAACTCGCTTCGCGCCCCGCCGCCGGAGAGGCGAATCTCCTTGATGGGCAGCTTTCGCTCGTCGCGGAGGATGGAGACGGCGTCGTTCATGGCGAAGGTCGCGCCCTCCATGACGGCGCGGATCAGCGTATTGCGGTCGGTCCCGGCGTGCAGGCCGATCCACCCGCCCTTGGCGACGGGGTCGGCGTGGGGCGTCCGCTCGCCGGTGAGGTAGGGCAGGAAGAAGACGCCCTCGCAGCCGGGCGGGGCGGCGGCGGCCTCGGCGGTCAGCAGCTCGTAGGGGTCGATCTTCTTGCGCCGGGCGGCGGCGACCTCCGCGCCGCCGAGGACATTGCGGAACCACTGGAAGCTCCCCCCGGCCGAGAGGATGCAGCCGAACATGCAGTATTCGCCGTCGACGCTGGAGCAGAACGTATTGACGCGGCTGGAGGGGTCCACGACGTACTTCTTGGAGTGGGCGTAGACCACGCCGCTCGTGCCCATGGTCGCGCTGGTCAGGCCGTCGCGGACGACGCCGTTGCCGACGGCCCCGGCGGGCTGGTCGCCTCCGCCGCCGACGACGGGCGTGCCCTCGGCGAGGCCGAGCTTCGCGGCAACCTCCTTGCGGACCGTGCCGGTAACCTCGTGGCTCTCGACGACGGGGGGGAGGATATCCTTGTCGATGCTGAACAGCGTGAGGATCTTCCTGGACCAGGTTCGCTTGCGCTGGTCGAGCATGAGCGTGCCGGACATGTCGGAGACCTCGCCGACGTACTCGCCGGTGAGGCGGAGGCGGACGTAGTCCTTGGGCAGCAGCAGGTGCTTGATGCGGGTGTAGATTCGCGGCTCGTTGTCGCGGACCCACAGCAGCTTGGTGAGGGTGAAGGAGGTCATCGCGGCGTTGCCGACGAGGCGGATCAGCCCCTTCTTTCCGCCGCAGGTGCCCTCGATCTCGACGGCCTGGGCGGCGGTGCGCTGGTCGTTCCACAGCAGGCAGGGGCGGAGGGGTGTGCCCGCGCCGTCAGTGATGACCAGTCCGTGCATCTGCCCGCTGAGGCCGATGCCGTCGACCTGCTTGCCGTCGACCTGGGCCTTTTTGAGCACGGCCCGGACGCTCTGGACGGTGGCCCGCCACCAGAGCTCGGGGTCCTGCTGGGTCCAGCCGGGGCGGGGGGTCTCGAAGTCGTACTCGCTGTTGGCCGTGGCCAGGACCTTGCCGTCGGGGTCCATCAGCAGCGTCTTGGTGCCGGAGGTGCCCACGTCGATGCCCAGGTAACACGTCATCGCTCGCCCTTTCATGACTCCGTCCGGTCCGGGGGGATCGGCATTCTGGGCAGATTGGAGCATTTCCGCCCGTCGGAAGCAAGCATTTCGAGGCTATGTATCCCGGCCGGACCGGGCCGATCCGGGGGGTGTCCGGACCGACCTGCGTGCATACAAACCCATCATCAACAGGGAATTAGACGGCAATCTGCCCTGGAACGGCCGGCCCGCGCAAAATCACACGGTTCCTGCGTACGGTCTTGACAGAGCGCCCGGCAACGTGCTATACTCCGCCGCTAACATGGTCACTGCGACACGCTCCAAGGCTTCCCGGGCATCGCGGAAGACGTCGCGCAAGAAGCCGGCCCGGACGTACGACTCGGCTCTGAAGTATCTGTTCTCGCAAACGAACTATGAACAGATGCTGCGGGTGCGGTATAACCGAGACACCTTCAGCCTCAAGCGAATGAAGGGGCTGATGAAGTCGCTCGGCAACCCCCAGAAGTCGATCCGGACCGTGCATATTGCCGGGACGAAGGGCAAGGGTTCCACGGCCACCATGCTCGCACGCATGCTTCAGGCGTGCGGGCATAAGGTCGGGCTCTATACGTCCCCGCATATCAGCGACATCCGCGAACGGATCCAGGTCAACGGTCAGAAGATCACACAGATCGCCCTGACGCGGTTGATCTGCGCGGCCGAGCCGCACATCGAGAAGATGGCGGAGGACAAGCCGACGTTCTTCGAGATCTTCACGGCCATGGCGTTCTGCCACTTCCAGAAGGAGGAGGTGGACGTCGCGGTGGTGGAGACGGGCCTCGGCGGGCGGCTGGACAGCACGAACGTGATCAAGCCGAGCGTCTGCGGGTTCACGAGCATTTCGATCGACCACATGCAGCAGTTGGGCCCGTCGCTGTCGAAGATCGCCGCGGAGAAGGCGGGGATCATGAAGCGGAGCATTCCCGCCGTCAGCGTGCCGCAGGCGCCGGAGGCCAAGCGGGTCCTGAAGCGCATGGCCAAGGAATCCCAGGCGCAGTTGATGTTCACCGGGGAGGACATCGAGTTCAGCTACCGCGTGGAGTCCTCGCGCCAGGACGGCTGCCACACGCGGATCTGCCTGACGACCCCGCGCAGCCGGTTCGAGCACCTGCCCGTTCCGGTCCTCGGCGAGCACCAGGCCCTCAACTGCGGGCTGGCCCTGGCGCTGCTGGACCAGCTCAAGGACCAGGGCATGGCGATCGACGACCAGGCGGCGATCAAGGGCCTGGCGAAGGTCTACCTGCCCGGGCGGATGGAGATGATCAGCGAGGACCCCCGCGTCCTCGTCGACGGGGCGCACAACGCCGCCTCGATGCACGCGCTGATGCGGGCCATCGGCCAGCACATCCCCTACGACTCGATGGTGATGGTCTTCGGCTGCGCCGCCGACAAGGACATCCCCGGCATGATCGCCGAGATCGCCACCGGGGCCGACAAGGTGATCTTCACGCAGGCCAGCAGCAACCCCCGGGCCGCCAAGCCCAAGAGCATCGCCGCCCAGTACGAGGAGGCCACCGGCCGCGTCGGGCAGATCACCGAGACCCTCAAGGACGCCATCCGCGTCGCCCATAGCGCCGTCAGCCGCGAGGACCTGATCTGCATCTGCGGCTCGTTCTGCCTCGTCGGCGAGGCGAAGTACCTCCTGGGAAACTGATCCGCCACCGGCGCCCGAACCCCGGCCGCGGTCGTGGTCTGCACCGCCGGCCCGCAGACGGCAACCCCCACGAGAACCGCCCCTACTCGATCGCGTGCAGGGCGGCCTCCGCGTTCTCGTGGCGGGAGAGTACCTCGTGGAACTGCTCGGGCGTCCCGGCGGCCAGCAACGCCGCGCGGGTGGCCTCGGGCTCAAGCAGCCGTGAGATCCGCGCCAACGCCTGAATGTGGGGCCCGGCGTCGGCCTTGGGACCGACCACCAGCACGATCAGCCGCACGCCGCGCCCGTCGGGGCTGTCGAAGTCGATCGGCCGGCGGGTTCGGCCCGCGGCGGCAACCAGCGACCGGGCCGCGTCTGTCTTGCCGTGGGGCAGGGCGACCCTGTTGCCGATCCCTGTGCTGCGCCGCTCTTCACGGCCGAGCACGGCCGTCAGGACGTCCGCCGGGGAGGTCAACACGCCGTCGGCGGCAAGCAGGTCGACCAGTTCGGCGATGGCCTTCCGGCGCGTGCTCGCCTTCAGCGGGATCTTGATCCGTCTCGGGACGATGAGATCGGTCAGCCGCATCGTTACGCCTCTTTTGCGGCCTGCCGGCGCGGTTGCGCCCGGCCGCACAGCCCTCACCCGAGCCTTGCCAGCGTGCGGGCGAAGGCCCGGTATTGTCGCTCGAAGCCATCCAGGTCGTCGGTGACGTAGTGCCGAAACAGCGAGGCCGACACGGTCCGATTGTATCGTCGGCCATGCCGGCGCAACTGCTTGAGCCGGTCGGCGGGGACCCGCAGCGCCTGGTGCAGCGATCCGGCCTCCGCGTCGGCCAGCAGGCGCGCGAAGCCGTCGGCGTAGGCCGGATCGCTGCGGAGCAGGTGCACCAGGGCCCAGAGCTGTCCATAGTAGACCACCGCACGCTCGGTTCGCGCGCCCTGGAGGGCGTCGCCGGCGTCCATCGCCAGCAGCTTCTCCAGCGGGATCCACCAGTCGTTGACCAGGCCCCGCCGCAGGTCGCTGAAGCGGGCGGGGTTGCGCCCGGGCGTGAAGCGGACCGTCAGCCCGTCGAGCTGGTAGCCCTCGGCGGAGGCCGCCAAGCCCTCCTCCGCCCACATGGGCAGGCGGTCAGCGAGGCGGTGGTAGAGGAACTGGTGAAGGCCCTCGTGGGCCGCGATCGACATCGAGCTGATCCCGCCGATGTCCCAGAACACGCCCACGCCGCGGTGGCAGTATCCGCCGGCCTCGATCGACGAGTACACCCCCCACTGGCTACCGACGACCGACCGCGTCAGCGCCGCCCACTCCGCGCGGCTGCCCATCATATAGACCGGCATTCGCCGGGCGGGCGGGGCCGGACCCAGGCCCGTCAGGGCCCGATAGTTGGCGTGGGCGGCCTCGAGGAAGCCGGGCAGGTACTGGAGGACCTCCGGGCGGGTCACGGTCGTGTAGATGCGGTAATGGTCGGTGAGAAGCTCCCTGCCGGCGGCGCGGTCGCCGTCCCACGGGCGCTGCTCGAACTCCACGAGCAGGGGGCGGGCGACCGCGGGCGGCGGGGCGGGCTGGCAGCCTCCGGCGTGCAGGGCGAGGCCCAGAATGGCGCAGGGAAAAAACCGCCTCATCATGGTCATTCTACCGGGGCCTGGCCGCAGCGCAAAGGCGCCTCGGCATTTTTCCGCGCGGCGAGGCGAGGGAAGGCTCTGGCCCTTTCGGCCGGGGACGCCTATCATACGGGCGTCCAAACCATTCCGATGACACCCTGGGACCGTGCGCCCCGAGCGCCCGCGCCGCAGACCACAAGGAGAGCCTCCGATGAAAGCCCGCCTGACGACCGCCCTCGCATTCGCGTGCCTGTCGATGGGATCCCTCCCCGCGCCGGCCGCCCCGCCCCTGGCCGACAAGCTCCCCGCCGGCTCGCTCGTCTACGTCGCCTGGGCCGGGCGAAGCCTGACGTTCGACGGGTCGATGTTCGGCCAGTTGCTCAACGACCCGGGCGTCGGGCGGATCTTCTCCGCGCTGCGGTCGGGCCTGGAGAAGGAGATCGGCGAGGGCGAGGAACGGGAGGCGTTCGGGCATGCCTGGGAGATGGCCCGGATCGCCTGGCAGCACCCGCTGGCCGTGGCGCTGATCGACCTGAAGCCGGGCCAGCGCGAGCCGCTGCCCGAGATGGCCGCGGTGATCGACCTGGGTAAGGACGTCGACGAGTTCCGCAAGCACCTCGACGGCCTGCTCGCGCTGGCCAAGGACGAGGTCCAGTTCACGGAGGCGGCCGCCGGACAGGTCAAGTACTACCGCTTTCAGCCCCGCGGCGGGCCACAGCTCGCCTACGGCTTCCTCGGCAACCTGATGTTCTGGGCCGTCGGGGAGGGCGTGCCCGAGCGGCTCGCCCAGTTGGCGGCCCCCAAGGCCCTCCCGGCCGACAAGAAGTTCGCCGCGTGCATGAAGTCCGTCACCGGCAAGGACGTGCAGTTGGCCTACTATGCCGACGTGGCGGGGATCGTCGAGCGGCTCGGCAAGCTCCTGCCCCCCGACAAGGGCGGCGAGGGCGGCTCGCCCGCCCGGCAGGTGCAGAAGCTCGTCGACGCGATCGGCCTGGGGAAGGTGACCGCCGCCGCCGGGGCCGTCCACGTCGTCGACCGCGGGATGTACGGCAAGGCCCGGCTGTTCTCCCCGGCACCCCACCAGGGCGTGCTGCTGCCGCTGGCCGGTACGCCGATCACCGACGCCGACCTCGCCGGCGTGCCCGAGGATACCGACGTCCTCGCCGTCGTGAAGCTCTCCCCCTCGGCCGCCTATGCCGAGCTGCGCCGCGCGATCAAGGCCGTCGAGCCGGAGGCGGACCAGCAGTTCGCCCAGGCGATGGGACAACTGGAGGAGGAGCTGGGTTTCTCGCTGACGCGCGACGTGTTCCCGAGCCTCGGCGACACGTGGGTCCTGGCCTCCGCGCCGTCGCAGGGCGGGTTCCTGACGGGCACGCTGCTGACCGCGGCCGTCAAGGACGCCCCGAAGCTCGCCGCGGCGATCAAGAAGGTCGAGGCCCGGGCCGCCCAGGAGGGCCCCAAGGGCCTCCTCCAGACCGTCAAGGAAGGCCGGACCGAGATCCGCTACCTCGCCCTCGGGGCCACCGGAGAAACCGCCCCCGTCGCGCCCGCCTGGGCCCTCCACAAGGGCCGGTTCTACCTCGCCGCCTTCCCGCAGGTGATCCAGTCCGCCGTCGCGGAGAACGGGAAGAAGTCCGTCGCCCAGTCGCCGGCGTTTCGCGCGGCCCGCGGCCGGATCGCCGGCAAGCCGTCGATCCTGCTCTATGCCAACCCGCCGAAGATCGTCGAGCAGGTCTACCACTGGGCCCTGATCGGCTGGACGCTCGCGGCCAACGCCCTGACCGAGGAGACCGGCGTGCCCGTCCAGCCGAGCTGGCTGCCGCCGATGTCGTCGATCAAGAAGTACCTCTGGCCGCAGGTCTGCGCCGTGTCCTCCGACCCCAAGGGCATCACCGTCGAGAGCTACGGCTCGCTGCCGCCCGTGTCGGTCGTCGCGCCGCTGCTGCTGAACCCGGCCCCGGTCTGGGGCGCCGTGCCGATGTACACCAGCGCCCGGCGCAGCGCGCAGGCAACGATGGAGATGTCCGACCTGCGCCAAGTGAGCATGGCCCTGATGATGTACCAGGTCGACCAGGGCAAGATGCCCGCGTCGCTGAAGGAGCCCAAGCTCAACGAGTACCTCGGGGGCGGGCGCCTCAAGGAGAAGCTCGCCGCCGGCCTGTACAGCTACCTGCCCCCATCGGGCAACAAGGGCCAGGCCCCCGCGCCCCGGACGATCCTCGTCTATCTCCCGGTCGGCCCCGGGCGACCGGTCGTCCTCGCCGCCTTCGCCGACGGCCACGTCGAGCGAATGCCCCCGGCCCGCTTCGAGCAGATGCTCAAGGCCCAACTGGACGGCGACGCCGCTCCGGCGGGTCCGGTGATTCGGCGCTGACGCGGATCGCGGGTCGCTACTGCGGCGTGTCCGGCGGGGCCCCGAACCCGCTGCGCTGGAAGGCGCCCTTCGTCTACGCGGGCTCAGGTACGTTGTGTTGCGTGCCTGCTGGTTCGCAGCCCGCCTGTCGGCGTCGGCCTGCATCGACGATGGCACGGCATCGCCTGCTTCGGCCTCCTTGCCAGCCGAACTGCGTCCTGCGCAGGAACCCCAACGAACGTACCAGAGACCGCTTAGCCGCGCTTGATGAAGAACGGGCCCTTGGGCTTTTTGGGGCGCTTGCCGCGCGCGGCCTTGCCCGGGACCTTGACGGTGGTCTGGACGGCGGCCTCGGCGGCCTCCTTGGCCTTGATGTGCTTGCGGATGATGTACTGCTCCGCCACGCCGGCAAAGGTGGAGGTCATGATGTACAGCGTCAGGCCCGACGCGGCGTTGTAGAAGAACAGCAGCATCATCGCGGGCATCATGACCTGCATGACCTTCTTCTGCGTCTCCTGCTCGGGGCTGACCTCCGCGCCCGGCTGGCCGGCCATCTGCGGGTTGAGCTTCGTCTGGAGGTACATCGCCACCGTCAGCAGCAGCGGCAGGAGGTTGAAGCTGCGGATCGGCCCCATCGCACCGCCGAGGATCGGCAGCAGGAAGTTCCCGCCCCAGGAGACCAGCTCGTCAGGCCCCGCGAGGTCCGTGATCCACACGGGCAGGAACGACGCGTGCCGCAGCTCGACGGCCGCGTTCAACGACCCCCACAGCGAGATCCAGATCGGCATCTGGATCAGCATGGGCAGGCAGCCGAGGAACGGCGCGAAGCCGTGCTCCTTGTGGAACTTGAGCATCTCGCGCTGGAGGGCCTCCTTGTCGTCGGCGTATTTCTTGCGGAGGCGGGCCATCTCCGGCTGGAGCTTCTGCATCCGCATCATGCTGACCTGGCCCTTCTTCGTCAGCGGGTGCAGGACGAGCCGGACCAGCACGACGAGGATCATGATCGCCACGCCGTAGTTGCCCAGCGTGAGGACGGAGATCTTCTGGAGCAGCCACATCATCGCCAGCGTCAGGGGCTGCCACGCGCAAAAGCAACTGCGGAACGTCAGCGTGCCCAGGTAGTACAGCTCGCCGTACAGCGGGCGGTAGTGCGGCGCGCTCTCGTTGGCGAACATGTCGCGCTTCTTGGGCCCGGCGAAGATCTCGAAGACCATCTCTTTGGCGGCCTGCGGCTTCAGCGCCAGGGCGGGCGCGGTCGAACGCTGGCCCGCCGTGGGCGGCCTCCCGCCAATCCGTAGCGCGGTGACGTGCGTTCGGCTGGTGGCGGACTCCTCCGCGGGAACGTAGTAGAAGTCCACCAGCCAGTCGGCGGCCTGGAGGCGGCTTTCCACCGTCGGCCGCAAGTAAACGATCGAACCGAAGAACTTGTTGGTCTGGGCCAGCCACAAGGCGGGCTTGGGATCGTCGCTGCGGCCGAGAGACGTGGACGCCCCGGCCGATACCTTCCAACTCCCGTCCTTCCTCCTGGCGTTGATCTTCGCCCGGTCGTCCTGCACGATCTGGACGTTGCCGTTCTCCTTGTCGAGCTTGCCGCAGATCACGTTGCGGTAGTCGCCGCGGAACCGCTCCTCCCGGGGCACGCCCGTCGGGCCGAGCTGGTCCACCGAGAAGGTCATCTCCTCGCCGGAGAGGTTCTCCACCTTCAGCCGCATCTGGAGCGAGTAGTCGTCCTTGCAGAGGCGGTAGGTCTTGGTCAGCCGCAGCGCCGGCCGAACGTTGTTCGGGTCGGCGTTGCGCGTCAGGACGGCGGTGAACGTGACCTCCTGTCCTTCGGCCGGCTGGGTGCACGCCGTCGTGCCCTGGTAGTCCCACGGGATCGTGTCCAGCGGGACGGTGCTCTCGGGGACTTGGGGCTTGTCTTCCTCCTGGACGCGGACCGCGATGCTGCGCGTGGCGTAGGACCGGCTCTTGCCCGCCGGGTTCAGCAGGCTGTAGTGGCCCCCGTACGCTTCCGGGTCGGCGGCGACGGCGGCAAGGTACTTCGCATGGTCGCCGTCGACGCTTCGGTACAACCCCTTGTCGGCGGCGGTGGCGAACGTCTTGGCCAGCTTGAGCGTGCGTACGGCCGCCCCGTGCCGGTCGAACGCCACCTCGAACAGGTAGCCGCTGCGGGGGTCGGTTGAGCCGGCGACGTACGTGTTGGCCGGGTCCTTCTGGTAGCGGGCCTGTTGCCAGCGGTCGGTACTGGCCGGCTGGGACGTCGGCGCTGCGGCGGCCGGGCCGGCGGATTGCGGCTGGTCGTCCTCCTCACCGAGCCGGCCCAGCAGCAACATGCCCAGCATGACCGCGCCGGCGGTAATCAGAACGATCCAGACGAGTCGTTGCTTATCCACGCAGGGCTCCTCAGCGTCCTTCCAGGAGGCGCTGGCCGAGGTAGCTGTCCAGTTCCTTGACGGCCTTGACCTTCTTGGCGGTTTCCTCGACGGGGTACGCCACGCGGACGAACCGCACCTTGCCCGGCTCGACGACCACGTAGCTGGCGCGGCGGTCGCGGTCCCGCGGCTGGCCGACGGACCCGACGTTGACGATCGCCTTCCGCTCGGGGTTGACCTCGTAGACGCCTTCCAGCTCGTCGGGGCTGTAGAAGTCCGGCGCGTCGATAAACACGCCGGGCACGTGGGTGTGGCCGACGAAGCACAGGTGGCCGACGCGCTCCAGCGAGCTCTGGACCTTGTTGGGGGCGTTGTAGACGTCGTCGGGGAAGATGTACTCGTTGATCGGCCGCCGCGGGCTGCCGTGAACGAACATCAGCTCCCCCATCCCCAGCGGCTCGCCCGAGACCGTGTGCTTGACCGTCAGCGAGCCGAGGAACTGCCACCGGGCGTTGCGGCGCTCGTCGTCCTCCTCGGACTCCAGGTCCCCCCGCGTCCAGAACGAGGCGGACTCCGCCGACATGTTGAACTGCGTCGGCTCGAACATCACCGCGTAGTCGTGGTTGCCCATCAACGAGATCGCCGCGTGCCGCGCGACCAGGTCCACGCAGGTCCTCGGGTCCGGGCCGTAGCCCACCACGTCGCCGAGGCAGATGATCTGCTTGACCTTGCGCGCGGCGATGTCCTTGAGCACGGCCGTCAGGGCCTCGGTGTTGCTGTGTATGTCACTGATAATTGCCAGCATATCCGCCTACCTCGTCTCCGACGGGCCCGGCGGGGCGCCCGCGACGGCCTGCCATGCTAGCGGCCCGCCCGGCGCGATGTCAAACCCGTTTGCCCCGGCGGGCTTTGCGGTTGGCCGCGCCCGGCGAGGCCCCTACAATCCAGTCGCATGACGGACCCGATGATTTCCATCGCGATCGAGACCTCCTGCCGGCGCGGCGGCGTCGCGCTGGGACGCGACGACGGGTTGGTCGCCGAGTCGGCCTTCGACGCCTCCGCCCGCCACGGCGTCCAGCTCCTCACCCGCCTCGACGAGCTGCTGGCCGGCGAGGACCTCCGCCCCGCCGACCTGCGAGAGGTCTACGTCTCCGTCGGACCGGGCAGCTTCACCGGCACGCGGATCGGCGTGACCGTCGCGAGAACCCTCGCCCAGGCCCTGCCGGACGTCCGCTGCGTCGCCGTCCCCAGCCCCGCCGCCGTCGCCGAAGGTGTCCGCGGCCTGCGATGGGACCACCTCGCCGTCGTCCTCGATGCCCGCGAGGGCCTGGTCTACGCCGCGCAGTTCCGCCGCGGCGGGCCCGACGGCCTGCCCGTCGACCAAGGCGACGGGGCCGTGCTTGCCCCCGCCGAACTGCTGGAAAACGCACCGCGCCCCCTGACGCTGGTGGGAGAGGGCCTGGCCCACCACGACCTGGCCGCCGAGGGCGTGACGATCCCTCCGCCCGAAGCCGCCAACGCCCCGCCGCACCTGCCGACCGCCGCGGCCGTGTGGCGCGTCGGACGACGCCTGGCCACCGCGGGCCGGTTCGCCGACCCCGCCCGCCTGCTGCCGATCTACGTCCGCAAGCCCGAGGCCGTCCGCCTCTGGGAGCGAAGGCACGGCGTTGACGAACCGCCGCCCGGAGGCGAGAATCCGTGAGGCAGGAGACCGGGAGACCGAAGACCGAAGACCGGGAGATCGAGGACCGGGAGACCGAGTGCGCGATGGTGAGGGCGCCGCCATGGGAGCACATGGCCGAGATGGTCTCGTGGCCTCTCTCCCAGCACCGTCCCGCGGCCTCCGGTATCCGGTCCTCGGTCTTCGGTCTCCGGTCCCCCGTCTCACGATCCAGACAACGCACGGCGGACAGCCCACGAAAGGAAGGCATCCCATGCAGGAGATGACCCAGTTCTCGATCTTCCTGGTCAACAAGCCGGGGGTTCTGGCGGCCGTGACCAACGAGTTGACGCGGGCGCGAGTGAACATGATCGCCCTGACGCTCATGGACTCGATGGAGCACGGCGTGCTCCGCGTCGTCTGCGACAAGGCGGACGTCGCGCGGGACGTCCTCGGACGAACACACGACCGCTGGACCGAGACGGACGTTCTCGTCCTGGAGTTGAAGAACGAGCCCGGCGCGTTCGCGTCCGTCGCCCAGTTGCTGGCCGACAAGCACATCAACATCGCCTACGCCTACGCCACGGCCGGCGCCAGCCACGGGCGGACAACTGCCGTCTTCAAGGTCGCGGACATGAAGAAGGCCCAGAAGGTCCTGGAAGCCAGCAAGGCCCGATCCACCGGCAAGACCCGCAAGGCCAAGAAGGCCGACAAGACCGTTCGCAAGCCCCCCCCCAGCCACAGACGATGACGGCGGCCGCGCCCGGGCGGCTACGGTGCGGGCACGCAACGAACCCCCTTGTCGTACCGGGCCTCGACCATCTCGTAGCCGAGGGCGTCCTGAAGCCGCTTGCGCGGGGCGTGGCCAAGATGCAGGAGCAGGAAGTCCCGTAGGGTCACCTTGCCGTCGGTCCCGCCCCGCTGACGGTGCTCGCGGAGGATCTCCCGCTCGAACCGCCACAGCACCGGCGGGACGCGGACCTGCTTCCGCTCGATGTCGATCGCGAACCGCGCCTCGTCGGTGACGAACGCGTCGATGCGGGCCCGGACGACCTGCCCCACGCCGTCGGCGCAGAACGGCTCGCGCGGCAGGGCGGCGCGGTCGAGGCCCACGCCCGGGGCGGCCACGACCGCCCGCCATCCCATCTCGTCGTGCAGGGCCCGGTCGATCCCCGCCAGCGTCCGCCGCCCGCCGTCCAGCGGGAACGAGCGGCCCACCAGGGCCTCCGGGGCGATCCGGGCCGGACAGTTCGCGTCCAACCAGAGCTTCAGCGACCACGCCGCCCGGGCGTTGAGCCAGTAGGCGGCCCGGGCCTCCGCCGTCGGAAACAGCCCCGGCGTCGCCGTCGGCCCCGTCACGGCCAGGAGGTGGATCTGTTCGTCCAAGTCTCCCTGGCGGCCGCGGAGCCGGTTCGCGTCGGCCAGGCCGTCCTCGGTGACCGCGGCCTCGAGCACGCGGGCCAGGGCCCGGCAGCATGCCTTCGGCCTCACCGGCCGGGCCGGGAGGGTCACGGGCGCCAGGGCGGGCGGGCGCCCGGGCGAAAAGAGCGACGCGACGGTCCGCGCCGCGTCGTCGCAGCCGGGCAGTGCCAACGCGAGGCAAACCAGAGCGAACTTGCACCGTCGAAGAAACATCGGAAAGATTGTACGCTCCTTCAACGACAGCACAAAGAGCATCCATGGAACCGGACGACCCGAAGGCGAAGAAGCGAGCGCGGCCGCGGCGTGGGATTGTCGTGGCCGGCGTCGTGGTGTGGCTTGCGATCACCGTCGTGATGGCGGTGAAGTACTGGATCGTCCCCGCGGTCGTTCGCTCGGAGTTTGCGGGCCGGCTGCCGGAGTACTGGGCCGGCACGGGCGAGATCGGCGAGGTGGACTTCTCGTTCTTCGGGCCGCTGTCCCTGCGGGACGTCACGCTGACCGACGCCGACGGGCGGGTGTGGGTGGACCGCGCCGATGTCACGCTGCACCTTCAGGACTGGCCCAGCCTGCACCCGACGGTCTTCTCGGCCGAGTTCTCCGTGTGGAAGGTCACCGCCCACGTGGACGCCGACGGCCGGTGCCGACCGCCGTGGCGCAAGATTCCCGCCGAGCTGTGGCGCGAGTACCTGGACCTGCGGTCCGTCGCTGCGCGGGTCTGCCATCTCGCGGTCGCCCGGGCGGACGGCAACGAGGTGCGCTTCGGGGCCCTCGGCGGCAGCTTCGAGTGGGACCCCGCCACCCGCCGTGGGACCCTCTTCGCGCCCTGGCAGGAACTGGTGCCGCTGGAGGACATCGAGGTCGACGGCTTCGTCCTGGAGCCCGACCGGCTGGCCGTCGACCGGCTGGCCCTGCGAATCCGCGACGGCCGGGCCGTCCTCCGCTTCCAGTCCCAGATGGACGCCAACGGTGTCTGGACGGGCCAGGGCCGGCTCGCGGCGATGGACCTGGACCTGTCCCATCTCGGCCTGCCGGTCTCGGGCCTGCGCAAAGGAACCGCCACGGGCCTGCTGTCCGTGCGCCTGGCGGGCTGGGACGCCAACGGCCTGACGGGAACCGGCCGGGCCTTCGTCGACGGCGCGGACCTGCGCGGCGTGCCCGCCGTGGTGGCCGCCGTCGGCCGGGCGGGGCTGAGCGACTCGAAGATCGTCGCCGACGCCGACGTCGAGGCGACGTTCGCCCTGACCGGCAGCACGTTCGTCTCCGAGGCGATCCGCCTGCAATTCCCCCTCGCGGCCGTGGACGTCGAGCCCGGCGGCTCGCTGGACGTTTTCACCGGCCGACTGGACACCACGGTGGTCGTCCTGCCGTTCGAGAAGGTTCGCGGCCTGCTGAAGGGCATCCCGCTGGTGGGGCTGATGGTGGACCTGACGGAGCAGTTCACGCGGCTGCGGATTCACGGCCCGTGGCACGACGCGGCAGGGCTGAAGGTCGAATCGGCCCCGGCATCGGGCGTGACCAACGGGACGCGCCGCTTCCTGACCGACGCGGCCCGGGGCACCCGCCGCACCGGCCGGGGCGTGCTCGGCACGCTCGGCGCCCTGCTCACCCCGCCCGACCCCAACGCGCCCCCGACGCGCCCGGCGCGGGGGTGGGATCATGGCAGATGAAGCTGCCAAACGGAAGTCGGGCGGTGGTCGGTCTCGAGAAGCTGCGTAGCTAGTGCCTGTGCGGGAATACATAAATATTTCATTATCAGCCATTTATGTGCAGTGCATGCACCGAACGTGCGTTGGTCCTTGT
>Ga0272441_10006931_pt1 | contig 18684 bp, 14 predicted proteins | sample SSMProp6N_FD_193582 | JGI IMG/M metagenome (GOLD analysis project Ga0272441, IMG submission 193582) | Marine sediment archaeal communities from Little Sippewissett salt marsh, Falmouth, MA, United States - SSM-Prop-6N | ecosystem: Environmental > Aquatic > Marine > Wetlands > Sediment ... | reverse complement strand
GCCGGCGGCGGCGGCGTATACGTTAGGCGTAGTCGGCGTCCCGGAATCCTCCGGGCCCAGGGCGAAGGGCTCCGCGAGCCGGTACACGCCCTCGTGGATGACGACACGCACGCCACCCTCGGGCAATCCTGCGCCCTGCCTGACACTGCGAATCGCGTCCCGAGCCCCGGTCAGTGTGCCGAAGGGCGCCCCTTCGCTCCCCGTCGCCCCGTCGCTGCCGTCGGTCGCGACGTGAAGCACCAAAGGCTCAGCGGAGGCGCCAAGGACCACCATGATGAGCAGAAACAGACCACTCACGCCGATCACGCAGGTGCAACGGGCACTGGGCATTCCTTACCATCCTTGGCAGGACCGGCGGGCCAAATCACGTCCGCCGATCGCGTGTGTGTACGGCCCGGCAGGGCCGCAGGCCTTGCAGCCTTCAACGGGTAGTTGCTGTTGTATGCCCGCGTCACCTCCTCTACTGCCGTGGTCGTCCACCCCGGCGCAGACAAGGACTTGCCCCTGTGGGACGCGAAGTCATCACGGCAGGGCAACTCATCCACGACAGCGGCCCGGGGTGCCACAGACCATGGTCCGGTACCAGATGATGCGCGAGGGGTTGGTGATGACCTCATGTCTGCATGCTGGATCGATTCCTCTGGCTGAGGTCGCCCGGGCCGAGGAGCTTCCGTCATGGCTGGAACGAGAATCCGGCCTCTCGGCCGGAACTGTGGCGCGGATGCTCAAAGCCCTGTGTCGGCAATACGGCTCCTGCGGGGTCATGGCCCGGGACGGAGACAACCTTGTTGGCAAGGTAAGGTTCAGTCCGGCGGGACTGGGCGAGGGCGTACCTGAATGCGTGCAGCAGTACGCCGAGGCCATCGCCGCCTTCGACCCGAGCAGCCTGCCCCAAAAAAACGCCCTTCAGGCCAAATCCCTCGTCATCTGGTGTGTGCAGGTTGTCGATGACGACACGTACCGCAGGAAAGGCATTGCGACGGCTATGGTGGCGAAGATGATTGCCTGGGCCCGGGAAGAGGGCTGGGACGACATCCGCGCCCAGGCCACCGAGACAATTCCGCCGCTGCTGGACTGGACAGGCATGTTCAGCGTGGCTGCCTACCGCGCTCTGGGCTTCACAGTCACCGGCACTGAGGTGAGCCCGGAGCTGCTGGAAGGCGTGCGGCACATGCGCGCGGGCGGCCACGGTGACCAAGCCAGGAAGCAGTGGAGAGGCCTGGAACATCTCTCCGACGAGCAGGCGGCTGCACTGTATCAGCTAGTGCTGCCTTTGTAGTCTGCAGGGGGCCCACACAACACAGCACAGGGGTGCCATGATGAGCGACGCGGCCCGTCGTGCTGAGCAGATCGAGCGGACCGAAGAGCTCTTGCGCAAAGCCTGGGAATTGCGCGATCAGTTCATGGCCGACCCTCATCGCCCCACATACCACTTCATGGCGCCCTCCGCCTGGATGAACGACATCAACGGAGCCGTCTACTGGAAGGGCCGGTACCATCTGTTCTACCAGCACACCCCCGATCAGGCTCATTGGGATAGCATCCGCTGGGGTCATGCCTCCAGCGTGGATCTGATCCACTGGGTACACCACCCCATCGCCTTTTCGCCGGACCCCGAGGGTCCCGACCGGGAGGGCTGCTTCAGCGGCGTGATGGTCGACAATGAGGGCGTCGCCACCGCCGTCTACCACGGCGCTCCCGACGGAACGTGCCTTGCCACAAGTGATGACGACGACTTGATCACATGGCGCAAGCACCCGAGCAACCCGGTGATCCCGGTGCCCCAACCCGGCCAGCCGGACTTCGGCCGGTACAAGGTGTTCGACCCGTGCGCCTGGCGAGAGGGCAATACCTGGTACGCCCTGTGCGGCAACGTGAACCCTCAGGGACGAGATACAGCGTACCTGTTCCAGTCACAGGACATGGTGCACTGGGAGTACCTACACCAGTTCTACAAGCCGAGGCCGGAGTGGACACAGCGAGGCGAGGACTGCGCGGTCCCGACGTTCTTCCCCCTGGATGGCAGGCACGTTCTGCTGTTCGTGAGCCACAAGTACGGTTGCCAGTACTACATTGGCGACTATCGGGATCACCGATTCTTCCCCCGGAAGCACGGGCGGATGAACTGGGCCGGCGGGCAGCTCATCGCCCCGATGAACATGCTCGACGACAAAGGCCGCCGCCTGTTCTTCGGCTGGGTGTGCGAAGCCCGACACGACAAGGTGGCGCGAGCCGCCGGCTGGGCGGGCGTCATGACAGTCCCACGGCTGCTCACGATCCGCGAAGATGGCGGTCTGGGGATCGAGCCGATACCCGAGCTCGAGGCGCTCCGCCGGGACCACCATCGACTGACAGACGTGCGGCTCGCGGCCGGCTGTGAGCTGCCGCTGGAGCAAATCCGCGGCGACTGCCTGGAGTTCTGCGTCGAACTTTCCCCCGGCCGCGCCGAGGAGGTTGGCGTGTTGGTCCGCTGTTCGCCCGACGGCGCGGAACGCACGATGATTGCGTACAATCCGAGCCAGGGCACGCTGCGCATCGACACTTCGGCGTCGAGTCTTAGCGGCGATGTGGTTCGACCGTGGCCCTGTCCGTGGGGAGTCATGTACGACGATCCCCTCGAGACCCGTGTGCTGCCCCACCATGATTCGCCGGTGCCGATCGCCGATGTGGCCGTCCAGGTCGCGCCCTTGATTCTGTCTCAGGACGAGATGCTGCGGCTTCGCGTGTTTCTGGACCGCTCGATCCTGGAGGTCTTCGCCAACGGGCGGCAGTGCCTGACGCAGCGCATTTACCCTTCCCGAGGCGATAGCCTCGGTGCAGGGGTGTTCGCGCGCGGCGAAGACGCCCACCTGGTGCGGCTCGACGCCTGGCGCATGGGGCCGGCTGTTAGCTAGTGCCTGCGAGGCCTAATCCGCGTTCGTCCGGTCCCGGGCCATCGTGGGTCAGGGCAACTGCTCAGGTGGGCCTGTGCACAGTGGCCCACAACATGTGGCGCGACGACCAACACCTTGGGCCTGCGGCCCAAACCCGCCCGGGGCCACGGGCCCCGGCCCCCGTTCATCGGGCAGTGCAGGCGTGGGGCTTGCCTGTCGGGCGCGATGGCGTGAGCCCTTGCACTAGCCCGAACGGCTTGTGCCGACGGCGTCTGCGCCCCTCACGGGGCGCTACGCGCCCTCGGCACGGCTCGCAGCGCTGTCGCGCAAGCATAGGTTGGCGTGCCGTCGCAGCCTGTGCGCTGGACACATCCTTGACGCACCGACGAACAGATCCATGCAAGCACGGACGAACAGTCGCGACCTGTTGCGTGGGGGAGCGTCTCGTGATGTGGGCAGAAGCGCTCGGCGTCCTGCCTTTGGCCGCGAGGCGAGGACGCAAGCCAGTCCGGCCATGTGCCGGATACGTAGGTAGCATGTGTGCCGAGACGTCCCGGCCGGACCCTTGTGGTTCGGGAATCCAGGAGGAACCACATCATGCCCATAGACGGTTCTGCTGCCCGGATGGCCGCCCTGTGCGCGGTGCTCGTGTTGGTCGTGGGAGCTTTGCAGGCCCAGGAGCAACAGCCTCGCGCGACCATTGAGATAGGCACCCAGGGGCGCGTGGTGGATGCCTGCTACGTGAGGGTTGAGGGGACGCAGACCGGGGTCGCCAAACCCATGTGGTATGAGGTCCACTCCGGCTCCGCGCAGGGCAAGATCACCGACTTCGGAGCCTTCACCAACTCAGAGAACTGGTTCTTCTGGGCCCGACATCTTGGCAGAGGAGATAGTGTCGTGGTGGTGTTCGGCGCCGGCGAAGATGGGACGGTCTCCTCGCAGAACGTGACCTTCACCGTATCGCCGGACGATGCCTCGAAGGTCAATCCAAGGCCCCGGCCCGCTGAGGTCTGGTGGGGAGGGCTCGGCGAGAACCAGCAGCTCATGGACCCGGCCCTGCCGTGGGAGTTCGTCAAGCGTCACGCCGACGCCTACTTCTTCCACTCGGCCTACTGGGGCGACGAGCAAATCAAGACCATCGGGACGAGCCTTCGCCGGCAGCTTGCTCCCTACGCCACCAAGTTCGCGGTGGAGATGGGGGGCCAGCAGCAGGTGATCTTCAACGAGGCCTCAGCGGCAGGCCAGTACCGGGGCTGGGGCGCCCCCGGCAGGCTCGGCGCGTTCTACCGTCTGGGCGGCCTGTTCTTCTCCGAGGTCACCCATGACTACGGCATTGGCTTCGAGCCGGCGGCGTGTCATGTCCTGACACAGATCAACCCCGAGGCCTCCGAGCAGGATGTGCTCGACTATGCGGTGGACCACTTGTGGCGCGATCTATACTTCAAACGCAATTACGAGGCTTTCGGGTGCATCAAGGCCGCCCAGACCACCAGTGAGGCCTGGCGCTGGTTCGACAACTTCCCCCAATGCTTCTCCGACGAGTACGACTTCGCCACGACCACGGCGCACACCGACGGCATCTTCTGCCCGCTGATGGTCGACCGAGAGAAAGACAAAAAGCTCCTCATCGACGGGCTTGATGTCAACATGCGCTTTGACTTGAGGATGGTCCTGCAGCAATTCATCACCATGTGCCGAGGTATTCCCGGGCACACCACCTTCGCCTTCTACAGCGATTTCCCGTACACCCACATGACGCTGCATGGCCAGCATTCGCCCTATGCGGTTCGGGCCAGAGCCATGATCCGGGCGGTGGAGAATTTCCTGCACTCCCAGGACGCGTTTCACACCTTCGTGTGCAATGACCTGGTGCCCCCCACAATGGCCGATGCCGAGGCCGGCCACCGGAACTGGTGCACGGCGGCCCTTAGGTCCATGCAGCTTCACCAGCGCGGCGGCGGGCGGGCCGACCGCTATCTATTCGAGAGTTGGTACTCGACGAAGATCGCGCAGGACGGCGAGGAACGCTCCCTGCGCTTTCCCTTCTGGGTCGCCCCTGAGGACAAGCCCTGGTCCTACACGAACTTGGCGAAGCAGGCCATCCAGTACATCAAGGGCATCCGCAAGGTTGATGGCACGCCGCAGGAACTCGCCTTGACCCTGGCAACGCGGGGCGCGGTGGCCTGTTTCACCCTCGAGAACAAGGGGGATGTGCCCTGCATGCCGGCGCTGGTGGCCCGAGAGTCAGGGGATGAGCGCATCTCGTGCATCTGGCGCGACCAAGAAGCCAGGCAGATCAGCACGGCGATCCGCACTGAGGAGGGCTGGGTCTACACGCCCCTGCTGCAGCCCGGCGAGAAGACGACTATCTCTTGCCTGGCCGACATACCCAGCGACGCAGGCCCCCTGCGGATTGTGCTCGAGGCTTTCTGGAATCCCCAGGACCCCACAGGCCTCGTGCGGGATAGAGCAGTGTGGACGGTCGGCAAGGCCGGGTAGGGCCTTGGGGCAACCAAGAGACGAGACGCGGCATCAGTTGCAGGTCGCGTAGCACGTGTGCCCAGACGACATTCAGGCGGAGAGTGCGTACCCGCCCCACTCACCATGACATCGCTGCCCAACGAGCTAATCCAGTGGGCGCAGGAGTACGGGGCTGCCGGGCTCTCATTGCTGGTGCTGATCGAGAGCGCCGGCGTCCCTTTCCCTTGCGAGCTTAGCTTCATCGCCGCCCGCGGGTTGATCCGGGGCGGCCATGCCACGTGGTGGGTTGTCTACACTCTGTTCGTGACCGCACAATTTGCGGGGTCAGCGGTCGGCTACTATCTGGGTAGACTGGGCGACAGTGCCCTGTCGCGCCGCCTGACGCGGGGGAGGGCCGTCGCTCGGGCACACCAGAGGCTCCGTGGGTGGTACGCGCGATACGGCCTTCTGGCGATCTTCGCGGGGCGGCTCATCGGCCAGGTAAGGCCTTTCAGTTCACTCGTCGCGGGTATGGCCGGGGTCCCGCCCGCCATTTTCTGGGCTATCACCACTGCCGGTGTGCTGGCTTACACGGCCGCGGCGCTGTGGCTGGCCGAAGTTGGCTGGGACCTGTGGGGGAAGTACCCGGCTCTGCGCGTCCCCGGACTGCTTCTCCTCGTTCTGCTGTTTTGCGTTCCCCTGCTATACGGTTTGGTGCGCGCACTGCTGGGCCGTCGCGCGGATAGACCTTAGCGAGACAGCCTCGGTGCGAGAGCGCTCTGCCACGTCTCCCGGCGCCCCGGGCACGCCGAGACCGGCTTCGCACAGGGGCATGCCCGCGCCGGACTGGCACCGGCCCGGACATAAGGCCCGGCAGACCAACGCCCACAAAGGAACAACGCCCATCCGTTGAGTGGCGATGGGCGTTGCACCTGGCACACGCGGGTGTCGGCAAATCTGTTGGGGAAACACCGGGCCGCTGGGACGACGGCCCGCTCCATGAGACGCCACTGGGAAACGCCTCATACTCCCTGATCATCGGCCCTCGGGTGGGCGGCTGTAGGCACAGAGTTGTGAACGATGTAACAGATGGCTTGGCAAGCCCTTGCGCCCATCGTGAGGAGGTGCCCGGCGGCGGCAGGGCCAATTGGCCGTTGAGCCCGAGCCGCTTGCCGCCCCTGCTTCGATCCACCACGCGGGCCGGTCTGGCAGCCGCCACACACGGTCTATCCGGGGTTCTCAGGGAGGGCACGAGATGCTGGTCGCATTGATGGGCGCGTTCTGCTCGCTGGTCGTGCCTGCATACGCCTTCGACGCCGGGCAGATTCCCAACGTCAAGAGCATGTGCAACTACCTCGCCGGGCAGGATGAGTGGAACCTAGAGGCATGGCGGGCCGACCTCGACGGCATGAAGGCGGTTGGGCTGAACACCGTATGGGTGGTCAACGTATGGGCGGCCTTCCAGCCCGACGTCGAAGGGGAGTGCAAGCAAGACAGGCTCGAGTGGCTGCGAAGTGTTTGCCGCGCTGCTCAAGAGCGGGAGATGTCGGTGCTGCTGGTGGCGGCCTACATCGGCGAGGGCTGGGGGCCCAAGAACGTGGATGTGCCGGTCTGGCCCCTGATACCCAAGCACCGTGCACAGAACCTGCGCTACCTTCGCTGGCTGGCCAAAGGGGTCGCCGAGTTCGACAACGTGTTTTACCTGCTCTGCACCGAGGAGATCCTGCCGGCGACGCTACTGTACCGTCCCAATGAGCGAGACGAGTGCATCGCGTCCTTCATCAGTTGGGCGCGCGAGGTGAACCCCAACATCGACGACTGGAACAAACGCTGGGGAACGCAGCATACGTGGGAGACCCTCGTGCCCCCGCCGACCACTCAGCGCAAGACGTGGCAAACCTGGCACGATCTGAATCGCTGGTTCACGGCCCTCATGCGGGAGCTCTTGCCGCCCATGTCGGCCGCAATCAGGCAGGGCGATCCGGGCGCGGTGATCGGCTTTCACGATTTCCTCGTCGATCCCGCGCTGAAGCAACCCATCGAGGAGAGGCCCACCGCCGCAGCCTGCGGCTTTGACTTCTTCAGCATCGGCTACTACTACATCAGTGACAAGACCTTCGACGAGAACGTGCAGGGGCTGCGTAGTCGCGTGAAGGCGGCAAGGGAATACCACCCGGACGTCCCCGCGTTCTGCGGCGAAACCGGGCTTGCAGTGAGGAAGAAGCCCGAGCAGGCGCGCAAGGACGATGAGGCCCTTCAGGTACGGTGGTTCCGCGAAATCCTGCCGTACCTGCTTGGCGAGGGCGTAGGGTACAGTCTGTGGTCCTGGCGGACCGTGGTACCCAGTGCGGAGGCCATACACTCGATATACCGGGCCGACGGCACGCCCAGGCCTTCATTGGAGGCTCTTCGACACATCCATGAGGCCGCCGCTGCCGGCAAACGGCCAGAGTAGAGACGAAGCCGTGAGGCATCCCCAGGCGCTTGTGAGCCGGCCGCCCCTCCAGGCTTGGGTCCGGCAGTCGCCGGGACCCCATCTGCCGTGTGGGGCGGTAGCACGGGCTCACCAACGCGCCAAGCAGGACAGCCAGATCAAGCTCAACAACCATCCGGGAGATATGCCAGCCATGACCCGAGGACTTCAGGCGGTGACGCTGGGCTATGCGCCCATCGGCAAGTTCGTGTTCAGCAAGGAAGACGCGGCGCGGTACAAGGCACTGACCAGAGAGCGGCTCACGGATCTAGGCGTCAGGCTCGTCGACATCGAGGGCGTCACCGAAGACGGGATGTTGTACCGTGATGAGGACCTGCCCAAGGTCGTCAATCACCTCAAGCACGCAAAGGTCGACGCCGTGTTCTGCCCCCACTGCAACTTCGGCACCGAAGACGTTGCCGCGAAGCTGGGGCGCGAGATGGGCCTACCCTATCTGCTATGGGGCCCCCGCGATGAGATGCCTCTGCCTGACGGCACGCGTCTGCGCGACACTCAATGCGGGTTGTTCGCCACCAGCAATATTCTCAGCCAGCTAGGTGTCCCATTCAGTTATATCCCCAACTGCCGGCTCGACGACCCCGCCTTTGATAGTGGCGTGCTGGCGTTTCTGCAGGTGGCCGGCGCCGTGAAGGCCTTCCGCAATATGAAGATCGGGCAGATTGGCCAGCGTAATGACTTCTTCTGGACGGTCATCGTCAACGAGGCGGCCATGCTCCAAAGGTACGGTATCGAGGTCTACCAGATCTACATCAGCGATGTGGTGGAGGCCATGCAGGCGCTGCTGGCCGACCCGACGGATGAACTGCTGGAGTTGGTGCAGTCACTCAGGGACCAGGTCACCTTCGAGCACCTGGGTCCCGACCAGGTGAACGCTATCGCGGCCCTGAAGATTGTCATGTCCGAGCTGGCCCGCGAGCATGGGCTGTCCGCTATCGCCATCCAGTGCTTCCCGGTGATGCAGAAGCAGTTCGGCATCTACCCGTGCCTTGCCAATGGTCTCGTTACCACCGAGGGGGTGCCCGTGATCTGCGAGGTGGACATATACGGTGCCGTGGGCGCGGTGATGCTCCAAGCGGCAACCTTGCACGAGAATCCGCCATTCTTTGCCGATATGACCATCCGACATCCCGACAACGACAATGCCGAACTGCTGTGGCACTGTGGAGCCTTCCCGCTGTGCCTGGCCGATGAGGGCGTGGCCCCCAAGGTGGGCGACCATTTCATCATGCCCACCGATGACGCGGGGGTGTGCCATTGGCGCATCCGCGGTGGGGACGTCACCGTGGCACGGTTCGCGTCCGATGGCGATGAGTTCACCCTGGGGTTTGGCGAGGCGCGGGGCACGACGGGGCCCGAGACGGTGGGCACATACCTGTGGGTCGAGGTGGATGACTGGCTGAAGTGGGAGCGCAAGCTCATCCGCGGGCCCTACATCCACCATATGGCCGGGGTTCACGGCAAGCTGGGTCACGTACTTCAGGAGGCAACGCGCTACATCCCCGGCCTGAAAGCCGACTCATTCAACGAAGACGAACGGGAGCTCGAGGACTGGTGGTGGAGGTAACCAAGCGGCAAGAGCGTGAGAGTCCCGCGGGCAGCGCATGCAGGGGGAAACCCAATGCAGATCGATGCGGCGCAAGTCAAGGGTTGGCTCGAGGCTACGTCTGAGGACGAGAGCCTTGAATTCAAACAGGCAAGGAACAACCTGGACTTCGAGGACCTCTGTCGTTACTGCGCAGCCTTCTCAAACACCGGAGGCGGACGCGTTATCCTGGGCGTGACAGACAAGCATCCTCGAAAAGCCGTGGGCACGAGAGCGTTTGCCAACCCCGCCAAGGTACGAGAGGATCTCTACGAGCACTTGGGCCTCCGGGTCGATGTACAGGAAGCTCTATACGGAGGTCAGCGTATTCTGGTGTTTGGGGTGCCCCCCTGCCCACCGGGCAGGCCCATTCGACACAGGGATGCGTACTACACGAGAATTGGCCAGCGGACCGTCCCAATGCCGGAGGCCGAGTTGCGTGCCATGTTCTCCTTGGGTGTGACGGATTTTTCCGCCGAGGCCTGCACCCACGCCGAGATGGCTGACCTGTCACCAGACGCAATAGGGGTGCTGAGACGCAGATGGTCGGAAACGTCGGGGAACGCAAGGCTCGCGCAACTATCGGATAGGCAGTTGCTGCAAGATGCTGAACTGCTCATCGACGGTGTGTTGGTCAATGCGGCTCTCATACTGCTCGGCACTCGTGGCGCGCTGGGGCGCCTGCGCCTTGCACAGGCGGAGGTCGTGTTCGAGTTCCGGGCAGACGATGCCTCGGTCACCAGCGACGAGCGTCGGAACTACCGCGAGGGCTTCTTCCTGTACGACGAACTCCTCCGGCAGCAGATCAACCTTCGGAATGAAGTACAGCAGATCCGTGAGGGGCTCTTCAGGCGCGACATTCCGGCGCTCAGCGAGGTGGTGGTGCGCGAGGCACTTCTTAACGCGATCGCGCATCGGGACTACCAGCAGCAAGGCTCCGTCTTCGTCAGGCAGTACCCGAAAAGACTCGTCATCGAGAGCCCTGGCGGTTTCCCCCCTGGCGTCACAAGCGACAACGTCCTATACCGGTGCCAGCCCCGCAATCGGCGCATAGCTGAGACTCTGGAGAAGTGCGGACTTGTGGAGCGGTCGGGCCCAGGCGTCAACCTTATGTACGAGCAGAGCATAAGCGAAGGGAAGGCTTGTCCGGACTACTCCGGCACTGACCAGGACTGCGTGCGCCTCACGATCTGGGGCCATGTGCAGGACGAGAAGTTCGTGAGGTTCGTGGAACGCATAGGCAATGAGACTCAGCAGTCGCTCGCCACTGAGGACTGGCTTGCCCTGGATCTCATACGCCGAGGCCAGCGGGTCCCGAAGCCACTCGCGGGAAGACTGACGAGACTGCGCGACCGCGGTCTGATCGAGAAGACGGGACGAGGCAGGGGTACCCGCTACCTACTCTCGAGGCGCTACTACGAGGCATCCGGCATGCAAGGCTCTTACACGCGGAGACAGGGCTTGGACCGCGAGACCAACAAGCAACTCCTACTCAAACACATGGCGAACTTCGCGCGCGACGGTAGCAGACTTGCTGAGCTGATGCAGGTTGTGCCGGACCTGTCCAGGAACCAAGTCCAGAGTCTCCTCCGAGAACTCAAGGCTGAGGGGCGCGCCGAGCCCATCGGCCGCACACGAGGCGCACGCTGGTTCCCGATTAATGAGCGTATTGCACAGTGATAGGATGCCTAGGTGGCCACGATTGCGGGGCGGCAAGGGCGTAGAACCCGCGCAGCGGCCATCCTCAGGGCCATAGCGCGCATTGCGATTGCGTCGGCAAAAACGTGCATCACGCAATTCAGACGCAATTGGGCCTGCCCGCTCGGGGAAGTGATGGTGAGATGCTGTGCGCCAGTGTCGCCCTGGTGTTAGCCGCCCTTGTGCCATCGACGGCCTCGGCCGCTGCGGGTTGGTCCGCTAAGTGCACGGCCGTCTTCGATGGCGACACCATCGTGGTCACACACGCGGGCACCGAGGTGGTGGTGCGCCTGTTTGCGATCGACTGCCCGGAGAAAGGCCAGCCGTTCCACGCCGACGCGACTAAGCGCACCCGGCAACTACTGCTGGGCAAGCAGTGCACCCTTTACCCGCGGGCACGCGACAACTACGGACGCACCGTGGCCTGGGTGTTCTTGGGCAAGGCCTGCGCGAACGCCGCACTGGTGCAGGAGGGCTGGGCGTGGTGGTATGCCGAGCAGGCGCCGAGGGAGACCCGGCTGGGGCGGCTGCAACACCAGGCATGTAGGCAGCACCGAGGGTTGTGGGCAAAGGGAGTTCCGGTGCCGCCGTGGGATTACCGGGCGCGGCAGGCGACCGCCCGGCCGCCCACTCGCCCGGCTGCCGATACGGTGTACATCACGCGGACCGGCAAGTGCTTCCACCGCAAGACCTGCAAGTCGGTGCGCAATAGCAGGATACCGCTTCGGCGCAGTGATGCGCTTCGCCGGGGCTATCGGCCCTGTCTGATCTGCAAGCCATAGGGCACCGGCGCTCTGTTGCCCTTGGTGTTCCCCGGAAGCTTCATCCGATGGCGCCCGCTGTGCATCCCATGCCCGTTGGGTATTCGACAAGAAGGGGTCCGGGGGCCGGCTCCCGGGCGGGTTCGGGCCGCAGGCCCGAGGTGTAAGTCGTAGGCGGAGGATTTCGTCGGCATTCCCTGACAGCTTCATCCGATGGCGCCTGCTGTGCATCCCATGCCCGTTGGGTATTCGACAAGAAGGGGTCCGGGGGCCAGCTCCCGGGCGGGTTCGGGCCGCAGGCCCGAGGTGTAAGTCGTAGGCCGGGGTGTGGTCGTCGGGCAGCACGCAGGGCCGGCTTAGCGCCGGCCCTGCGTTGCTTGTGCAGTGCTCTGGTTGTGCCCCTTAGATCTTCCAGTAGTCGTTGATGGGGTCCTGGTAGGCGCTCAAGGCGCCATCAACGACATCCTGCACGCTGACGGTTTGCCCGGCCGTTGCGGACTCATAGCAGGCCATGCAGAGGGCCTTCGTGACCCTGGTGGTCTCCGCGTCGATCTCCGGCTTGCGCCGCTTCTGCACTGAATCGACGAAGTCCCAGCACTCGAGAGCCATATCGCTCTCGACGCCGTAGGGGAACAGCTTATCCTTGGTCTCGTCATCGAGCTGTGCACGGTATTGCTTCTCGATCTCTTCGTAGGGCTTCGTGGAGCCGTCCTTGAACGTGATGTCGCCGCCGTTCTGGAAGGTATGCATCCATCCACCGCGGTCTTTGGCGCTGCCTTCGGAGCCGTAGAGAATCTGTGCTGCGCAGTCCTCGCCCTCGGCCGAGAAGGACCATGACCAGTTGCACACGAGGCCGCTCTTGAAGGCGATGGTGGACATCCAAGTGTCCTCGACGTCCATCTTCTGGTCGCCCAGTTCAGGCGAGGGCACGATGACATCCTGGAAGGTGCCTAGCCACGCGTTGACAGTGTCGATCTCGCCGAACAGGAAGTACATCATGTCGGCGAAGTGGGCGCCGGCGTCGAAGATCATGCCGCCGCCGGTGAGGAGCTTGAGCATCCGCCAACCCATGGCGTAGGTGGCAGCCTCCTGGGACCAATCACGGGCCGAGAAGCCGATGACCGACAGGAACCGCAGGTCGCCAATCATCTTCTCCTGGTTGACGGCCCAGTCCATGCAGCGGGCCTTGATGCCACGACGCACCTGCTCGGCCACGGCGACGATGCGATCAGCATTGCGCGCGGCCTGGATGATGCGATCACTGGCCTTCATGGTGATGCCGCAGGGCTTCTCGACCATCACATCGATACCGGCCTCAAGGCACGGTATCGCGCAGGTGTGGTGGAAAGCGTGGGGCGTGCAGATGTCCGCGGCCTGCACGTCGTCGGCTTGCTCGCACATCTGCTCGACGCTGGTGTAGTGCGCCGGCTCGGTGCCCAGCTTGTCCTTCACCAGGGCCGCGTAGGCCCCCCGGCGCTCCTCGTTGGTGTCGCACAGGGCGACGATCTCGAACTGGTTGTAGCCCGCGTCGAGCAATGTCCGGTATCCGCCGAGGTGTGACTGGGCGATGCCGCCGGTGCCGACGATGGCAAGGCGCACTTTGTCAGCCATGGATAGCCTCTTCCCTATTTTGAGTAGTTCGCACGCGATAACGGCGGTCATTGAAGCACGGGCGGAAACCCAGCGCAAGGCGTTTGTGTCGCGTCGGGACAGCAGGGGGCGAGGGGCGCAAGCCGGGGGTCAGGGCGCTCTGATGGTCCCGATGCGGCTCAGAGGCCAGATGCGCGCATAGACTCGGCCCTCGAGGTGGTCCGCCGCCAGGTAGGGTGCCGGCTCGCCCCGGCTTTCCTGCCCAGGCGCCGTCCAACTGTGGCTATCCTGGCTCCGGTGGCGGTTGTCACCCAGCACGATGATGTGGTTGGGCGGGCAGGGGTCGACCTGCCATTCGTACGTAGGAGGCTCGGGCAGGTATGGCTCAGCCACCACCCGGTCGTTGCGCAGTAGCTTGCCCTCTTTGACCTGCACGCCATCGCCGGGCAGGCCTACCACGCGCTTCACGTACAGCAGATGCTCGTCTGTGGCTTGAGGAGGCTTGCGGAAGAGCACGACCTGGCCTGTGCGGGGCAAAGCCCTGCCGTCGTACACGGAGGTGAGCACCAGCACCGTATCGCCGGGCTTGAGCGTCGGAGCCATCCCCGGGCTAACAACCCGGAAGCAGCGCATGACGGTGGTTGAGCAGACTACTATCGGTACCGCCATCCCGATGAGGAACAGGCCGATGTTGCGGACCCAGCGCCAGCGGGGTCTGCGGCTGCGGGCGCGGTACAGCGACAGCGCCCTCTCCAACTCGTCCAGGTCGAAGGTGGCTTTTGCCATTGCGGGTCACGCACTCCGTATAGCCCACTTTCGCGCCAGCCCATGATTGCTGTGTGTTGAGGCTATCACAACCAACGCCATACCGGGCCGAAGGTTCCATGGTAGCCCATGATATCGCGCATGGTGTTGCGCCGACGTTGTCACCTGTTGGCAAGGCGGTCACAGTCCAGGGAGCTTCATGGCGCCGGCATCGCCGGGCACGGCTCGTCCGTACCGTCCGCCGCCTCCGGCCTGGAGGGGCAGCTCACCCTCCCGCGCAAGGGCGATCAGATGGGCCTTCTTCGCCCCGATTGTCTGGCCCAATTCCTGTTCATCGGCCTGGTGCAGCACCGCCATCTCGCTGCCGAAGCGGTTGATGAGCTTGTTGAGGGCCACGGCGCCGATGCCGGGGACGAACTGCAGTGGCACCTGATATTGATAGTGGGCCCTGTGCTCGGGCGGCCGGGGCTCGCCATAGTCGGCGATCTGCACGATGCGGTCCAGGACGCCTCGCGTGACCTTGGTGCTGCCGCATTGCTCGCACTGCCGCACGGGGGGCTGCCCTCGCGCGATCCACCCGCAGTCCTCGCAAAAGGTCCGGTGGTACTTGCCCAGTCGTGGGTCAAGGCCAAAGTTGGCGATGACGCCACTGTCTCCCCGGCGCCAGAGGGCTTCCACGAGCTCTTCGTAGGTCCCGGCCTGCATCTGCAGGATGTTGTACTCGCGCCCAATCTTCGGCAACGAGTGGGCATCCGAGTTGCTCAGGAATGTACGGTCGGCAAGCTCGGCAATTCGGTCGGCCATATGGCTGTCGGCGCTCAGGCCCAACTCGATGGCGGGAATCTTCTCCCACGCCGCGCCGAACATGTCGACCGCGCGCCGGGCTGATGCCCCGTATACGCTTTTGTGCGGGGTGAAGCAATGCGCCGGAACGAAGGTGCCGCCACAGTCGTCGCATAGCTGAAACAGCAGCCTGGCCGGCAGGCCGCACGCCTGGCTGGATAGCTCGCGGTTGGTCACATACTTCCCGATGGTCTCGGAGAACAGCTTGAGCCGCTCCAGGTCCGGGAAGTAGCTCACGTGGTGCGACATGCCACCCTCGGGCTCGCGGGTCTCGAACTCCGCACCAGGTATGATGGTGACCGTGTCGCGGAACCGCAGACCACCACCCTCGAGCGGGATCATCTGCCCGCTGTCCACAAGCGCCTGAATATCATCAATGACCGGCGGCGAAGCGCAGTCCACGATGCCCACAAGGTCGATGCCCTTGCGCTCAGCGCACTCGATGGCGATGTTCTCGAAGGTGAGGTCTCTTGCCGCGGTGATCTTCACCGCGCGTCCGCTGCTGCTTTTGCCGATGTGAACGTGTAGGTCGCAGTGCAAAAACATGGTCTCAGACTCTATTGTATCGTGGGATAGCGATCAAGATTCGTCTTGCGTATTCTCGCCAAGGTCATCGGGCGCAGGCGGTAGGAGCCTGGGGCCCTTCTTCGTGAGGGAGGGCCACTGGATACTGACGCGACCATGCAGCCACGCGATGCCATAGCCGAACAGGCCCGTGTAGAGGGCCATGCGAGCGGACAGGAAGCCCTCACTGGCCCCATCAATGCGACGCGAGGCAAGATGATAGACGGCCATCGCCACGAGCATCCCCGCCGTGAGGGCGCAGCAGGCGATAGTTGCGGCCCATAGCCAGCGCACGATGGCAGGAGTGCTGGAGCGCTTCCGCTCCCAGTGCGCCTGCGCGGCAAGCACTCGACGGATTGAGAGAGCCGCGAGAAGCACGCTGGCGGCGCAGAAGATGACGGCACAGGCAAGAGAGATCAAGGAGACGTGGCTCCGATCCGAGCTGGTGTCCGACCGCCCCGCGGGTCCATCGCGGCCCCCGGAGCGCAGTCATTATACATCCGATTGCGGCGTTGGCAGACCTTCGTGATTGCAGACAAAGCGTCGGTCCTTTGGTGTCCCGAGGACTTTGGGGGCCGCCGGTCACTGCCGTTGACGGCACGGCGAGCCACGAACAAAGCGTACGCAGACGCGTCTATCCCTAGGTGGCGGCGGGCTTCTATGGCGTCGAAACTTCCGCTGCGAAAGTTGTCCAACTATCATACCTACTACAGTTCGTCGTAAACGCACAGCAGACTAGCCAAGGGTGGTTCCCATGACGGTCCTGGTCAAGCGTCGTCTCACGGTCTGTATAGCTGCCTTACCCCTGCTGGCCATGTGCACTGCAGCTTGCGCGGCCCTCACGGCCGCCAGTGTCGAGCGCATCATCAGGGGGAGAATCGCGGAGAAGTGGACGACCAAGGATCTCAAGGTGCGTGTTGTGCCGTACACAAGTGCCGCCCGCACCCGCAAGGGGCAGTTTGCGCAGATCAAGATCTCCGCCGCTTCGGCCGTGCGCAAAGGCAAGCACATCAAGGTGGTGGGCCTGGCCATCACCGCCAAGGGCGTCCAGATCGACACGCGAAAGCTGGCCAAGAACGACTTCGATATCTTGTCCCGCAAGTCGGGCACGTTGCGGGCGAAGTTCTACGAGGCGGATATCAACAAGCTTCTGGCCAGGAAGAAGAGCTCTATCGACGGTTTGAGAGCCGACTTCGGTGATGGCGTTATCACCTTCATGGGCAAGTACGGGCTCAACATCAAGCTCACCGGGACCATCGATATCAAGAAGGGCTACGAGCTGCACTTCAGACCGACCCGGGCGAGCATAGGCATACTGGGAGTGCCTTTGGGGATCGTCAACAAGTTCCTGGCCAAGCTCAACCCGATTATCGACATGCGCGAGGTGCCCTTGAAGCCCAAGCTGAAGAGCCTCAAGATCACGCCGAAGTACATCTCGGTATCCGGGTAGCTGGACCCGAGAAGCACGAACCCCATGACTCAGCCCACGGGTCGAACATCGCCCGTGGGCATTTCTTCGCATTCTGGCCCGCTATGCCTCGCGCGGCGGGCATAACAAGGGTCCATACGATGCGGCCCTACCTCGGACGCTTCGCGCGGCGTAGCCGTTGCCTGGCACTCCGTATCCGCTCCCTGAGGCGCGCCATCTGCTCCGGCGCACGGCGAGAGCCGTAGCGCAGAGCGTAGAAGGCCCTGGTGATGCCCTCCAGGTCGCGAGTCAATTCGCGGGTCAGCGCCGCAGGCCGTGTACTGGCTGCGGCTGCCAGCACCTCGATCGGGGTGGCGCCCGTGGCGCTGCGGACCGACGCGCGACGGGACAGCACTTGAAGGAGGCGCTCGTAGTCCAATGCCAGGAGTTGCATCGGCTGCCGTCTCACCCGCCACCTGCGCAGGGCGCCATTGAGCTGCTGGATCGGGTCCACCAGAGCCGATAGGATGAAGTAAGCGCAGGACAGCACAAGCACGCCCCACAGGAACGCCCGCGTAGCACCGCGCAGGACCAAACGCCACTGCCCGACCTGCAGCAGCGAGAGCCAATTCTGGCTCTCGAGCGTGCGCGCAGCCACCAGATCGAAGGGGACCCAGCCGACCCGAGGGAAGTACACTTCGCTCCAGGCATGGGCATCCGTTCCCCGGACGATGAAGGCGCCCTCGTCCGCGTCGTACTGCCCTATGTTGAAGCCCGTCGCCACGCGAGCGGGGATCCCTGCCAGACGGCACATGAGTGCCATGGCGCTGGCGAACAGATCGCACGCGCCACGCCGGCTCCTCTTGACGAAGTGCACGACCGGATCCCTGCCGCGAGGGGTATAGGGCACGTTGAGGGTATACAGGCAGGTGTTTTCCAGGTACGACTTGATGGCCGCCGCGCGATCGAAGTCGGTTGTTGCCTGAGCCGTAAGCTGCTCGACCAGCCCAGTGAGCTCCGTCGCCACCTCAATATTGACCTGGTCGATGTACCGCTCACGGAACTTCTCGGAATACTTGACATTGGGCGCTGATCGCAGGTCGTCCGGCGTGAAGTCTGGTAGCTTCGACCACACGGTGTAACGCTGGCCGGCCTGCATGACCGTGGATGTCTGCAACGAGCCATACGAGTCTGTGCTCAACCGACCACGAGACGGGTCGATGGCCCCGGCTGCATCGTGGAACCTCACGCGGTAGGGGTAGGGCGCCGCGAACACCGCTGCCGTCTGAGCCCGGACAACCTCGAACTCATGCTCGAACTCCCTGCCGTGGAAGGCTTCGCCGCGCCAGAGTCTGAACCCGTCACTCGTGCCCGGAGGCGTGGGGTTTTCGGCCGCCACCAGGGGCTGCCACATGGGTGGGCCACCCATATGCGGGTACGGGCGGCCCTCGCTCTGGGGCCTTCTGTCCGGTCCATAGGCCATGGAGGGCGGCGGTCCCGGGGGGCGAAGAGCGCGGGCATCGAAGCTGCCGTCTTGCTCGCGCGCCACCGAACAGGTGGACACATCGCTCCGGTCCCATCCCCGTCCGTTGTAGTGGTCGTAAGACCGCCCGCGCCAAAGCTGCGCGCTGTCGGCGCGCACCTTC
>Ga0272441_10006930_pt1 | contig 18686 bp, 12 predicted proteins | sample SSMProp6N_FD_193582 | JGI IMG/M metagenome (GOLD analysis project Ga0272441, IMG submission 193582) | Marine sediment archaeal communities from Little Sippewissett salt marsh, Falmouth, MA, United States - SSM-Prop-6N | ecosystem: Environmental > Aquatic > Marine > Wetlands > Sediment ... | reverse complement strand
GGCCAGGCGCTGGTGGCGGCGGAGTTGCCGCCCGTCTGCCCGGTGACGGGCGAACGGGTTGCCGTCGCCGGAACGCTGGCACCGGCCGTATGGTGTGACTTGACCTTCATCACCCAGCCGTTATGCGCGGTCTCCGGTGTGCCGCTGGAGACGGGGCTAGGGCCGGATGCGGTGAGCGCCACGGTGGCCGCGCGCCCACCAGCCTATGACCGCGCGCGGGCACCGTTGGTCTATGACGGCACCGGCCGGCGGCTGATCCACCAATTCAAATATAGCGACCGGATGGATTTGGCGCCGCTGTTAGCGCGGCTGATGGTGGGGGCCGGGCAAGAGCTGCTGGCCGGTGCGGACATGGTGGTGCCGGTGCCTTTGCACCGCCGCCGGCTGATCGGCCGGCGCTTTAATCAGGCGGCTATTCTAGCGCGCGCCGTGGCCCGCATCAGCGACGTTGCCGAAAGGCCCGACCTGTTGATCCGCGCCCGGCCGACCGCGCACCAGGTCGGGCTGAGCCGGGCGCGGCGATGGCGCAACGTCGCCGGCGCGTTCCGGCTGGCTGAGGGCGTGGATGTTACCGGCCATCACGTTGTGTTGATCGACGATGTGCTCACATCCGGCGCCACGGTTGAGGCCTGCGCGGGGGTTCTGCGGCGGGCCGGGGCGGGAAAAATCGACGTGCTGACGGCGGCGCGGGTTGTTGCAGTGCAAAATGGCCCCATATGACGGCGCAGAAAACGTGCGTTCACACCCAACGCGCCCTAAGGGGTGCCATAAAAAGGGGGAGCCCCATGAAAAACGTCACAATATACACCACCCAAACCTGCCCATATTGTCACCGGGCCAAGGCGCTGTTGCGCGACAAGGGGGTGGCCTTTGACGAGGTGGATATTCGGGCAACCCCAGGCGCACGCCAGCAGATGATAGACGCCGCCGGCCGCACCAGCGTGCCGCAGATTTTTGTCGGCAAGACCCATATCGGCGGCTGCGATGATCTGTATGCGCTGGATGCCAAAGGCGCGCTGCAGCCGCTGCTGGCCGCTTAGCCCATGCCGGCGGCGCCGTTTCGCGCAGCCTGCGTGACCCTGCGGTCGGGCCGCGACCCTGCCGTCAATATTGAATGCGCCAGCGATTATGTGCGCGATGCCGCGCGCGATGGGGCACAGCTTGTGTGCACCCCGGAAAACACGCTGCTGATGGAAGCCGGCGGCAAGCAGCTTTTCGCCGCCGTGCGCCCGGAAGCGCAAACGCCGGCGGTTGCACAGTTGGCGGCACTGGCGGGCGATCTGGGCATCTGGCTCAGCGTCGGGTCGTTGGCCATTCAGGTGGCGGCGGACAAAGTCGCCAACCGATCGTTTTTGATCGGCCCGGATGGCTGCGTGCACGCGCGCTACGACAAAATTCACATGTTCGACGTGGCGCTGCCCAATGGCGAAACCTACCGGGAATCCACCAACTACCGGCCGGGCGATACGGCGGTGGTGGTGCACACCCCGTTTGGCGGTATCGGCCTAAGCATCTGCTATGATTTGCGGTTTCCGGCTCTTTACCGCGCCTTGGCGCAGGCCGGTGCCGGTTATCTGACGGTGCCGTCGGCGTTTACACAGGTCACCGGCGAAGCCCATTGGCACGTGCTGCTGCGCGCCCGCGCCATTGAAACCGGATCGTTCGTGTTTGCCGCCGCGCAATCGGGCACCCATGACAATGGCCGCATGACCTATGGCCATAGCCTGATCGTCGATCCATGGGGTCAGGTTTTGGGCGATGGCGGCGTTGAGACCGGCTTTGTCAGTGCTGATATCGACCCGGCCAAAATCGCCGATGCGCGCGGCCGCATCGCAGCACTGGCGCATGGGCGGGAATTTTCCGTCCAAGAGGTTACGCCCGAGCCTTTCTAGCTTCCCCTCGTTTTCCCAAATCCCATGCCAAATCCAATGGCGGGGCGGGGCGGGATTATGGTGTTGCGGTCATCATGTAGTTTACCGCAACGTCGCTCGACAGCGCCCATTTATCCGTAAGCGGATTATAGCGCACGCCGGTTGGCGCGCCCGCGCGTAAGCCGGATTGCGTCATCATATGGTGCATTTCGCTGGGGGTGATGAATTTTGACCATTGGTGCGTGCCGCGCGGCAGCCAGCCCAACACGTATTCGGCGCCGACAATCGCCAGCACAAAGGCGCGCGCGGTGCGGTTGAGCGTTGCCACGATCATCAGGCCGCCCGGCGCCAAGCACCGCGCACAAGCGGCCATAAACGCCTGCGTATCCGCCACGTGCTCGATCACTTCCATGTTGAGAATAACGTCGAACCGCTCCCCGGCATCGGCCAAGGCGTCGGCAGTGGTGGCGCGGTAGTCTATGGTCAAGCCTTGCTCGGCTGCGTGCACCGATGCGGTCTTGATGTTTTGCGCGCTGGCATCGGCGCCGGTGACGTGTGCGCCCAGTCGCGCCATCGGCTCCGACAACAGGCCGCCGCCGCAGCCGATATCCAACAGGCGCCGGCCGTGCAGCGGCAAGTCCGTGTCTGCCGGCGGGCCAAAATGCGCGGCCACCGTGTCGCGGATGAAGCCCAGCCGCACCGGGTTGAACCGGTGCAGCGGCCGGAACTTGCCGTGCGGGTCCCACCATTCAGCCGCCATGGCGGAAAATTTCGCTATTTCGGCGTCGTCCACGCTGGCGTCGGACGGTGGGGTCTTCGGTGTGGTTTGCGATTCTGGGGAGGGTGCGGTCATGGGCGGTATCCTGTGCAACGGCGACAACGAATGGGATGCATTAACCGTGCGTCCTGCTGTTGCAGGCGCGTGGCGCTACTTGTATGTGTACCGCCGCGTTGCAACGGCCACCCTGGGTCAAACGCGTATCTGACATGGGATAGACAAGGATAAGCCGCGCGATAGGTCTTGGTCCACTCACCAAGGCATGGTCCGCGTCTTTCACGCATATGGCGCGATTGGTGCTCAAATTTGGCGGGACCTCCGTCGCGGATATGGAGCGTATCCGCGTGGTCGCGCGCCACGTAAAACGCGAGGTGGACGCGGGCCACGAGGTGGCGGTCGTCGTATCGGCCATGGCCGGGGCGACGAACCAGCTTGTGGACTGGTGTACTGAGGCCTCGCGTCTGCACGATGCACGCGAATACGACACGGTGGTATCCGCCGGCGAACAGGTTACCGCCGGCCTGTTGGCCATCGCCTTAAGCGACATGGACGTGCCGGCGCGCTCGTGGCTGGGCTGGCAAATACCGATCCGCACCAACAATGTGCACGGCGCTGCGCGCATCCAAGACATCGAGACAGACGCGCTGGTGCAGGCCTTTGCCGACGGCCGGGTTGCCGTTGTTGCCGGGTTTCAAGGGTTAGGCCCGGATAACCGCATCACGACTTTCGGGCGTGGCGGCTCGGATACCACGGCGGTGGCGCTTGCCGCTGCGCTCAACGCCCAGCGCTGCGATATTTATACGGATGTGGACGGGGTCTATACCACCGATCCGCGCATGACCCAGCGCGCGCGCAAGTTGGCGAAAATCACCTATGAAGAAATGCTGGAGATGGCCAGCCAAGGCGCCAAGGTGTTGCAGACGCGCTCCGTCGGCCTCGCCATGACGCATCAGGTGCGCACCCTGGTGCGCTCATCGTTCGATGCGCCTGATGCGCCGGCACTTGCGGCGGCCAGCCGTGACGAATCCCAACTGCCCGGTACGCTTGTATGCGACGAGGAGGAAATCGTGGAACAGCAACTTGTGACAGGCATCGCCTATTCGCGCGACGAAGCCAAAATCACCCTGGTAAAAGTGGCCGACAAGCCGGGCGTTGCTGCGGCCATATTCGGGCCGCTCGCAGACGCCGGGATCAATGTCGACATGATCGTCCAGAATATCTCCGAGGATGGATCGATGACCGATCTGACATTTACCATCAGCCACGCCGAACTCGATAAAGCGCGCGCGGTGGTTGAGGCGGCGCGCGGTTCTATCGGCTACCAGCAATTGATCGCCGACGGCGATGTTGCGAAAATCTCGGTGATTGGCGTCGGCATGCGCAGCCATACGGGTGTGGCGCAAAAAATGTTTCACACCCTTGCCGACCGCGGCATCAATATTCATGTGATTTCGACGTCTGAAATCAAGGTGAGCGTGCTGGTGGACGCCGAATACACCGAACTGGCCGTGCGCGCGCTGCACACCGCCTATGGCTTGGACGGTGCCGCCGCCTAACCGAACGGTGCGGCGCTTTGTCAGCCGCGTGCCGTAGCGCACCTCAGTGCGGTATGATTGGTGCGCGTGACCTAAACGAGACGCAACACACGAGACGCAACACACGAGACGCAACGAACCGAGGAGTGGATGCCGGGTGGTTGAGACCGCGCATGGTCCGCGCACATTGCTAAGGCGCCTTCGCGAGGTGATGGCGCAGCCTGGTCCCACAGAAGACCGGCTGCAAACGGTCGTGCGCCTGATCGCCGCCAATATGGTTGCCGAAGTGTGCTCGATTTACCTACTGCAACCGGACAACCGGCTTGAGCTGTTCGCCACCGAGGGTCTGCGCCAGGAGGCGGTGCACACGACGTTTTTGAGCGTCGGCGAAGGGCTGGTGGGCACGGTCGCCCAGACCGCCCGTCCTTTAGCGCTGTCGCACGCGCAGCGGCACCCGGCCTTTGCCTACCGCGCGGAAACCGGCGAGGACCCGTATTTATCTTACCTCGGCGTGCCGTTATTGCGCAGCGGCCGCGTTTTGGGCGTGCTTGCGGTTCAGAATGTCACAACCCGCTCGTATAAATTGGAGGAGATGGAGGCGCTGGAGACGGTAGCCATGGTTCTCGCTGAAATGGTGGCGTCCGGAGAACTGGTCAATTTGGCCGCCTTGCACCAAGCCGAAATGGTGGATAGCCGCGCCGCGCACCACCGCGGCGTTGCCATTTCCGATGGCATTGCCTTAGGCCACGCGGTGCTGCACCAGCCGCATTTTCACGTCACCCATATTATTGCCGAAGACGTCAGCGCCGAACTGGACCGCATCGAAGAGGCCATCGGCCGGCTGCAAGCCTCCGTCGACACCATGCTCGCCGGCAGCGCCATGCCGGAGGCCGGTGAGCCGCGCGATATTCTTGAGACATACCGCATGTTCGCCCATGACCGCGGCTGGCTTACCCGCCTGCGCGAGGCGATCAGCAGCGGCTTAACGGCGGAAGCGGCGGTAGAGCGCGTGCAAAGCGAAACGCGCGCACGCCTGACGCGGCAAACCGACCCCTATTTGCGCGAACGGCTGCATGATTTAGATGATTTGGCCAACCGGCTGTTGAGCCATCTAGCCGGCGTGCCGCTGACGGCGGCCGGTGACGACCTTCCCGCCGATGCCATCGTCGTTGCCCGCACCATGGGCCCGGCAGAACTGTTGGATTATGACAGCAGCAAACTGCGCGCCTTGGTGTTGGAAGAAGCCTCGCCCACCGCGCACGTGTCGATCGTCGCTCGCGCGCTTGGCATTCCGATGATCGGCCGCGTCAAAGGCATCGCCGATTTGCTGGTGGCCGGCGATCCGATCATCGCCGATGGCGATACGGGCGATGTCTACGCGCTGCCGTCGCCGGAGATCGTCGATGCCTATTCGGAAAAGGCCCGCTTCCGGGCCCGGCGGCAGGCGCAATTTCGCGCGTTGCGGTCCACGCCCGCGATAACGCGCGACGGCCACCGCATTGCGCTAAACATCAATGCCGGCCTCCAGGTGGATTTGCCGCAGATGCACGAAGCAGGGGCGGATGGCATCGGCCTTTTCCGTACCGAGCTGCAATTTCTCATCGCTTCGGCGATGCCCAAACTTTCAGAACAGCGGGCGTTTTATACGCATGTTTTGGCGGAGGCTGATGGCAAGCCGGTGACGTTTCGCACGTTGGATATCGGCGGCGATAAGGTGCTGCCGTATCTTGGCCACGCCAAGGAAGAAAACCCGGCGCTGGGCTGGCGTGCAATCCGCATCGCGCTCGACCGGCCGGGCTTGCTGCGCTACCAGTTGCGCGCGCTGCTGCAGGCCGCCGCCGGCCGTAATCTGCGGTTGATGTTTCCCATGGTCGCCGAGGTTAGCGAATTTCAACAGGCGCGTGCTTTGGTGGACAAAGAAATTGCGCGGCTTGAAAAGCTCGGTGAACCGGGGCCGGCCTCTATTGAGGTCGGCTCGATGCTGGAAGTGCCGTCGCTGGCCTGGCAGCTTGACGCCTTGTTGCCGCAGGTCGATTTCATTTCCATCGGCTCTAACGACCTGTTGCAGTTTTTCTTTGCCAGCGATCGCGGCAATACGCTGGTCGGTGACCGCTACGATCTGTTGAGCCCCGCCGCTTTGGCGTTTCTCAAACATGTGGTGACCCGTTGTCATGCGTATAACGTGCCTGTGTCCTTGTGCGGGGAGATGGCCGGCCGCCCGCTTGAGGCGATGGCGCTGGTGGCGTTGGGCTTTCGCACCTTATCCATTCCCCCGGCCGCCGTCGGGCCGGTCAAGAGCATGATTTTGCAATTGAACGCAGGCGAGTTGGCGGTGTTTCTCGACCAGCGGCTCACTTTGCCGGACCGCAGCCTGCGCCAAGCGCTGGCAGAATACGCGCACGACAACCGCATTCCCCTTTAAGCCATTGCAGTTGCGCGCCTTTTTTTGTTTAGTAACGGTCTCGTAACCATCTGGCCGCCACATTAACCTATGGGGCGTATAGGCAGGTGCTACGCAGGATGTGGGCGCCGACTATGGGTGCCTTGAACTACGGGCGTCTCGACTATTGGTGCCTGGGGGGCAACGCAAGACCAATCGCAGCGGCACGCCACGACGGCGTTAAGGTGCCGCACAGGGCGCAAAGTGCCGCATAGGGTGCGGAAAGTGCCGCCGAATACAGCAAGAAGGATACGCAGGCTGCCAATGGGCAAAGTGAGCAAGCTTCATCTGGACGACCCGGACCACGCCGCGGCCCCCCGCAACCTGCATTTGCGCGACGTTGATGCGGTGCCGCACGAAGCGCACAGCGATGTGGGCGCCCAGCTTCATTCGGCGCGGATCGCGCGCGGGGAAGATATTGACATCATAGCCTCCAGGTTGCGTATCCGCCGCGGCCAGCTAGAAGCGATTGAAACTGGCGACCACCAGAAGCTGCCCGGCGGCGCCTATTCCATCGGCTTTGTGCGCGCCTACGCAGAATATCTAGGCCTCGATCAAGCGCATATCGTGGCCGCCTTCAAGGCTGAAATGGATGCCGTGGCGCAGCCAAGCGCGGCGCTCCATTTTCCCGAAGCCGAAGACGAGACGCGCGTGCCGCGCGGCGCCATCATTGTCATCGTCGCCGTCATGCTCGCAGCGCTTTACGGCGTTTGGATGTGGACGGTCGGCGCCGACCGGGTGGACGAAGAGCAGACGGCGGTAGCGCCGGCCACCGTGCCTGCACAGCGCGTATCGCCGCCAATCGTCGCTTCGCCGGTTATTTCAGAAACGCCTGCCGTCTTAGCACCACCGCTATCGGCGCCTGAATCGGCCCCAGAATCTGGCACTGCATCTGGCACTGCATCTGGCCCTGAATCCAGCGCTGTATCCGGCCAACCCCCCGGACTGCCGGCGGCGGTAGAGACGCCAGCAAGTGCCGCCCCGGACACGACCCCTGAGACGACACTCGAGACCGCTTCCGCACCGCCCGCTGCCGCTGGGGTTGAGGATGTCGCCCCTGCCGCTGTTAATGGCGCTGCTGTCGATGGCGCCCTCACCAATGGCGCCGCGGCCAATGGTGATGTGGTGCCGCCGTTGGAATCCGGTGCGGCGCGCACCTGGGAGGGGTTTGTCTACGGTCAGCAAAACCACGGTTCGCGCGTATTCATCCGCGCCACCGCGCCGACTTGGGTGCGCATTGAGGATGCGGACGGCCAGGTGTTGCTGTCGCGCACGCTGCGCGCCGGTGAGAGCTACCGCGCGCCCAACCGCGCAGGGCTGGTTCTTGCCACCCGCGACGCCGGCGCGCTTGAGCTCTATGTAGACGGCCGGCCTGCCGGGTCCGCCGGCACGCGCGGGCAGGTGGTGGCGGATATGCTGCTTGATCCCGCGGCGCTTTCGGGGCAATAGCGGCGCGGTGCGCGCTTTTCTGCCGACGCCCATGATTACCTCTCCGGACCCCGCATTGCCGCCATGCTCTCCGAGCAAAAAATAGATCAACTCCTCAGCCGCCAAGCCGATATCGAACGGCGCATGTCGGGCAATCCGGACCCGGATGCCTATGTGGCGCTATCGAAAGAATTTGCCGAATTGCAGCCGGTGGTCGCCGCCGTGCGCAAGGTGCGCGCTGCGCGCGCCGAATTGACGGACCTGTCGCAAATGCTTGACGACGCCGGGCTTGACGCGGAAATGCGCGAAATGGCGCAGGCCGAAAAGCAGGAACTGGAAGCAAGCCTGCCCGGCATGGAGCATCAGGTATCGGTTTTGCTGCTGCCAAAAGATGCCGCCGATGACCGTGACGCTATATTGGAAGTGCGCGCCGGCACCGGCGGCGACGAGGCGGCGCTGTTTGCCGGAGACCTGTTTCGCATGTATCAGCGCTACGCCGAGCTGCGCGGCTGGAAGTTGGACATCATCTCCGTCTCCGAAGGCGAAGTAGGCGGCTACAAAGAGATCATCGCCAGCATCAAGGGCGACGGCGTGTTCGCGCGGATGAAATTTGAATCCGGCGTCCACCGGGTGCAGCGGGTGCCGGAAACCGAAGGCTCCGGCCGCATCCACACCTCGGCGGCCACCGTGGCGGTGCTGCCGGAGGCCGAAGACGTCGACGTCCACATCGACGAAAAAGACCTGCGCGTCGACGTGTTTCGCGCCTCAGGCCCCGGCGGGCAATCGGTCAATACGACCGACAGCGCCGTGCGGATTACGCATATTCCCACCGGCATCGTGGTATCGCAGCAAGACGAGAAATCACAGCACAAGAACCGCGCCAAGGGCATGAAAATTCTCCGTGCCCGGATTTTCGACGCTGAACGCGCCAAGCGCGATGCCGAACGCGCGCAAGACCGCCGCGGCCAGGTCGGCTCGGGCGATAGATCAGAGCGCATCCGCACCTACAATTTCCCGCAAGGGCGGGTGAGCGACCACCGTATCAACTTGACCTTGTATAAGCTCGACCAAGTGCTCGCCGGCGATGCGCTGGATGAATTGGTGGATGCGCTGATCACCGAAGATCAAGCAGCGCGGCTTGCAGCCATAAATGACCCGGCGGAGGCGTAAGCTGCCCTTGGGCGATCAAAGCCTTACGGCAGCGCTGGCGCGCGGCGGGCATAGGCTTGCCGGCGGCAGCATACCAACGCCGATGCTCGATGCGCGGCTGTTGCTGCAGGCAGCCACTGGCCTTAGCCACGAACAAGTGGTGATGCGTGGCGGCGATCCGCTCGTTGCGCCGGATGCGCGCAGGTTTGATGCCTATCTGGCGGCACGGCTGGCCGGCCGGCCGGTCTCGCGCATCCTCGGGCGCCGGGAATTCTGGGGCCTTAGTTTTGGCCTAAACGCCGATACGTTGGATCCGCGGCCGGATACGGAAACCATAGTTAGCGCCGTTTTGGCGCGGCTGGCGGGCACCGCGCGGCCGTTCATCCGCGATTTGGGAACGGGAAGCGGTGCCATCTTGGTGGCGTTGCTGCACGCGTTGCCGGGTGCGCGCGGGCTTGGTACCGACATCTCCTACGGCGCTGTGGCGGCGGCGCGGCGCAATGCACGCGCGGCGGGCGTTGCGCGGCGCGCCGCGTTTGCCCTATCCGATTGGGGGCGCGTGCCGGCGCGGCGCGCCGACGTCATTGTGTCGAACCCGCCCTATATTGCGCGGCCGGCGCTGCTGGGGCTGATGCGCGAAGTGCGCGGGCACGACCCTGCGCGGGCGCTGGACGGCGGGCCGGATGGCCTTGCGCCTTATCGGCGCATCGCCGGCGAGATGCACCGCCTAGCGATGCCGCGTGCGCTGCTGGCGGTTGAGATCGGCTCAACCCAGGGCGACGATGTGCAGCGCATCTTTGCGCGCGCCGGTGCGCACGTGCGCGGCGCCGGCTTAGGCATCGTCAACGATTTGGCCGGGCGGCCGCGGGTCATGGTCGCCCGCGCGCCCCACCGCTAGGGGGCGCAAATGCACCCCTTTGCCGGCCCCGTAAAAAGGGGCTTGGATTGCATGAAGCTTGGCGTTAATGTGGGTACTAGGGAAACAGGCGCTTTTAAGCGCATCTGCTGGGTGCGACGCGGTATCGTCGCTCACCGCCCGTTTATAAAAACAGCCCGTTCATAAAAGCTGCCCGCCTATAAGAATAGTCTGCGATCCGCGCAGGTGTGGTGATACAGAGGCGGATGGCCAGAGGCGAGTGGCCAGAGACGGGTGATCTGTGAAACGGTCGAATTGTCTGTATACGGGCACGGCAGTGGCGGCCTGAAGGGGCATCAGCGAGCGATACAATATCACGCAAGAGCGTCATGGCACTAACGAGCGGCATAATGGGCCGGCTTTGACACGCACGCGGACAGCCAGGGGGGAGGCGGTGCCGTACGGCGCTTTGGAAAATCTGCTCTTGCGGTGTGGGTGCGTAACGGCGCCATCTACCTAACGACCACGTAACGGGAATTCACAGTGGCTAATAAACCGAACAGATCGCGCGGCCGCGGCCGCAAGCCGGGCAATAGCGCCAACCGCGCCTATGAAAGCAACGGGCCGGACGTCAAAATCCGCGGAAACGCCTCGCATATCAGCGAAAAATACCAACAATTGGCGCGCGATGCATCGGCCAGCGGCGACCGGATCGGGGCTGAAAATTATCTTCAGCATGCAGAGCATTACTACCGCTTGGTGCTGGCCACCCAGCAGCAAAACCAAGAATTACGCGAGCAACGCGAACAGCAGGCCCGCAACCCCAGTGCCGGTGCCAGCGCCGGTGGTGGCGCCAGTGGTGGCGAAAGCGGCGAGGCGGAGGCGCAAGCAGCAGGCGACGATACCGAACGCAGCCGCGCGGAGGGTGACGGGCCGCGCGAGGGCGGTAACCGCCGCCGCAACCGCCGTCGCCGTGACACGGTCAAGGAAAACCCCGACGCCGCATCAGCGCCAGAGCCCGCACCCGCCGCCGGGCAGACGGCATCCGCGCCCGACGCGGCGCCGGAAACCCAAAGTGCTGCGGTGGACGCTGCTGCAGTAGAGGGTGCCGAGGAGGCCGACGACGGCGCGGATAAGGTCGTAGAAACCGCAAGCGGCACGTTCGGCTAGCCATAAGGCGGCGCTGCCCTTCGCTTAGTGGCTTGGTGGCGTTAGGCTGGCGGCGTGAGCGTATCGCCGGTGGCAAGGTGCCCCGCTTGCAGCACGTCGCAATAAAGCCCCATATCCATGTGGCCATAGGCCATGCGCAGAGCTTGCGGCAGGTTCATATCGCGCGCGCCGGTTGCCGGGTTGACGTTGGTTGCCGCGCACCGCTCGGTACGCAACACGCCTTTGACCGCCAGCGCCCCGATCGTGAAGGTTTTGTTCTCCCAGGTCAGCTCTTCCCAGGCCGCCACCCCGTCCACGTAGATATTGGCGCGAAAGCGCAACGGGTCGATGGTCTGCCCGATGACGCGCTCAAGGTCGCGCACGCTTTCCAAATTGATGAGCGACACCACTTTGCGCGGCACATCGGAAAACGAAAACCCCCGCGCCGTCACCACATGCGGGGCGCCGCGTAATTCGTCGCCCATATAGCTGGTAAGAAAATGCTCGATCAGCTGGCGGCCGATGCGCGACGTCAGATCGCCGCGCGCCACTTGTTTGCCCTTGCGGGTGATGGTGAGCACGCCGGTTGCGTCGTCAAATCGGGTGGTGAGCGCCGCCAGCCGCTCGTTCTTCATCAGCATCAAGAATTTGGTCTTTGGTAAATAGCGCGGGCTGGCTGGGTCAAATTCCGTACCGCCGTTTTCAACTGCAAAGGCACGGTCCCACGGCATGGTGCCGCCTGCCTGCAGGTGAACGTCGTCCAGCGCTTCCGGCGATAGGCCTTTGACGGGGTAGCGGTAAAGGGCGATAACGTGCGGGCTTGGCATGGGGTCTGTGGGCGGCGGCGTGCGGGCCGTGGTGGCAGCAGGTGGAGCGGTCGCGCCACTGTGAGCGTTTCAGCCGGCGGCGGCCACGGTAAATCTGCTGCGCCTCCTGGCAAAAGGTCTTGTGTGGCACAAAAGACACACCACATAGGAAGCACAGGTCCGCGCCTTTGGGGCGGGCGGATAGACATATTTCGGTGATGGGTGCAGCCTAAATCAGGGGCGCCCGGCGCGGTGGTGACCGCGCATTAATGCGGTGCCGGTAAGGGCCGAGGAGAGGGATATCGATGAACTTGGAAAGCTATACGGATCGTGTGAAAGGGTTCTTGCAGTCAGCGCAAGGGCTGGCGGTGCGCGAGGGCCATCAGCAGTTCCGTCCGGAGCACGTGCTCAAGGTGCTGCTCGACGATACGGAGGGGTTGGCGGCCAATCTGATCCGCAAAGCCGGCGGTCGCCCGGAGGTGGCGCTGCAGGGCGTTGAACTGGCGCTGGATAAGCTGCCCAAGGTGGAAGGCGCCGGCGCCGGCCAGCTTTATATGGCGCCGGAAACCGCGCGCGTTTTGGATACGGCCGAAGAAATTGCCAAAAAAGAAGGCGATACCTTCGTCACCGCGGAACGCGTGCTGTTGTCTTTGGTGATGGCGGCAACGACCGAAGCGGGCCGGATCCTCAAAGACGCCGGCGTGACCCCGCAAGGCTTGAATGCTGCGATCCAGGATCTGCGCAAAGGCCGCACCGCGGATAGCGCCAGCGCCGAGGATCAGTATGACGCGCTGAAGAAATATGCCCGCGACCTTACCGAGGTGGCGCGCGAGGGTAAGCTCGACCCGGTGATCGGCCGCGATGAAGAAATCCGCCGCACGATCCAAGTGCTGTCGCGGCGGACCAAGAACAACCCGGTGCTGATCGGTGAACCCGGCGTCGGCAAGACGGCGATCGCCGAAGGCTTAGCGCTGCGCATCGTCAATGGCGATGTGCCGGAGAGCCTCACGGATAAGCGGTTGCTGGCGCTCGATATGGGCGCGCTCATTGCCGGGGCAAAATACCGCGGCGAGTTCGAAGAGCGGCTCAAAGGCGTGCTCAACGAAGTGACGGCCGCCGACGGCGAGATCATTCTGTTCATCGACGAAATGCATACGCTGGTGGGCGCCGGCAAGGCGGATGGCGCGATGGATGCCTCCAACCTGCTCAAACCGGCGCTGGCGCGCGGCGAACTGCATTGCGTCGGTGCTACAACGCTGGATGAATACCGCAAGCACGTGGAAAAGGACGCCGCGCTGGCGCGCCGCTTCCAGCCCGTATTCGTGGACGAGCCGTCGATCGAGGATACGATCTCGATCCTGCGCGGGCTTAAAGAAAAATACGAACTGCACCACGGTGTGCGGATTACCGATTCCGCCATTGTCGCGTCGGCGCAATTGTCCGACCGCTACATCACCGATCGGTTCTTGCCCGATAAGGCCATCGACCTGGTGGATGAGGCGGCAAGCCGGCTGCGCATGCAAGTGGATTCCAAGCCCGAAGAACTCGATGAGCTCGATCGGCGGGTGATCCAGCTCAAGATCGAGCGTGAAGCGCTGAAGAAAGAAACCGACGCGGCCTCCAAAGACCGCTTGGAGACGTTGGACAAAGAGCTTGCCGAGCTAGAGCAACGCTCCGCCGAACTCACCGCGCGCTGGCAATCGGAAAAAGAGAAACTCGCCGGCTCGCAAAAGCTCAAAGAAGAGCTGGATCAGGCCCGCGGCGAGCTAGAACGCGCGCAGCGCGGCGGCAATCTCGAACGCGCCAGCGAATTGGCCTATGGCATCATCCCCGAGTTGGAGCGCAAGCTGGCCGAAGCGGAAGCAGCGGATACCGGCGTCATGCTCGACGAAGAAGTGACCGACGAGCACGTGGCCGGCATCGTATCGCGGTGGACCGGCATCCCCGTGGATAAGATGCTGGAAGGCGAGCGCGAAAAGCTGCTGCAGATGGAAGCGGCGTTAGCGGCCCGCGTCATCGGCCAGACGGAGGCGGTGGCCGCCGTCAGCCGCGCGGTGCGCCGCGCCCGCGCCGGCCTGCAAGACCCGAACCGGCCCATTGGTTCGTTCATGTTCTTAGGGCCGACGGGCGTCGGTAAGACGGAGCTCACCAAGGCGCTGGCCGGGTTCTTGTTCGACGACGACGCGGCGATCTGCCGGCTCGATATGTCGGAATATATGGAAAAGCATTCGGTCGCCCGGCTGATCGGCGCCCCGCCCGGTTATGTCGGCTACGAAGAAGGTGGCGCGCTCACCGAATCGATCCGTAGGCGGCCTTATCAGGTGATTTTGTTCGACGAGATCGAGAAGGCGCATCCGGATGTCTTCAACGTGTTGTTGCAGGTGTTGGATGACGGCCGCCTGACGGATGGCCAAGGCCGGACGGTCGATTTCCGCAACACGCTCATCATCATGACGTCGAATATGGGGGCGGAATTTCTGGTGGCGCAGGCGGAGGGCGAGAATTCAGACGCGGTGCGCGACCAGGTCATGGGCGCGGTGCGGATGCATTTCCGGCCGGAATTCTTAAACCGGCTCGACGAGATCATCCTGTTTCACCGGCTCGGCCGCGAACAGATGTCGAGCATTGTCGATATTCAGATCGGCCACCTGCAGCGCTTGCTCGACAGCCGCAAGATCACGCTGGAGTTGTCAGAGGACGCCAAAGTGTGGCTGGCGGATAAGGGCTACGATCCCGCCTACGGGGCACGGCCGCTCAAGCGCGCGGTGCAGCGGGCGCTGCAAGACCCGCTGGCGGAACTGGTGCTTGAAGGTGCGGTTCACGACGGCGAACGCGTGAAAGTAGAAGCCGGCGAAGGCGGCCTGCTGATCAACGGCCACGACGCGAGCGGTGACCTGTCAGGCCTAGGCTCCGATATGCCGGCGGGCATCCCCCCCGGCGACGAAGGGCCGACGCCGCCGGTGGTGCATTAGGCCGCGCGCCACCCCCCGCCCCACTAGGGAGGCAGGAGCTGGGGGGCTGGAGTTATTCCAGCGAGTTATCCTGATCGGTCTCTTCGACGCTCGCCGTTTCAAGCGGCAGGGTGAGCGGTGCCACCTGCGCCTTGTGGGTGGCAACGGCGGTGCGTGTGTCTTGGAATGCGGCTAAGGCCTCGCCTTCGAGCTTACGCCCGGTAGGTACGCGGATGGTCATCGGGTTGACCTTCTTGCCGCGCACCAGCACTTCGTAGTGCAAGTGCGGGCCGGTCGAGCGGCCGGTGGAGCCGACGCGGCCGATGGTCTGCCCTTGCGAGACGCGGGCGCCGGGTTTGATGCCCTTAGAAATTCGGCTCATATGGGCGTAAGCGGTCTCGTAGCCGTTGGCGTGGCGGATTTTGACGTATTTGCCATAGCCGCCGTGCCAGCCGGCCTGCACCACCGTGCCATTGCCGGCGGCGTAAATCGGGGTACCGGTGGGGGCGGCGAAATCAGTGCCGGTGTGCATTTTGTTGTAGCCGAGGATCGGGTGGCGGCGGTTACCGAAGCCCGACGAAATGCGCGCACCTTCGATCGGTGTACGCATCAAAAACTTTTTCGAGCTTTGGCCTTGCTCGTTGAAATAATCCACCGTGCCGTCGTCCGGCGCTTCAAAGCGCCACAGGTTGAGCGGCTTCTGACGCACGCTCAACGACGCAAACAAAATGTCGCCTGCGCGCACGCGGTCGCCGTCGTCGTTGGTGTATTCGGTATAGAACACTTCAAAGCTATCGCCCTTTTGGATCTCGCGCTGGAAATCCACCGAATAGGCGTAGAGCTTCATGAATTCGACCATCACTGCGTTGGGCACGCCCACGCGCGATGCAGCGCCAAACAGGCTGCCTTCGATGACCCCTTGCGCGCGCACCACCCGTTGCGTCAGGTCACGGACGATTTCTTGCGCGCCGAATGTCGCTTCCTGCGCGTTGTAGCTCACCCGCAGCCAGCGCTGGCTGTCGGGTTTGAGCGATAGGCCGACAAGCGACGGGGCGCGCGTTTGCGCCGTATCGTTGCCCAGCGAAGCGACCTCGACGGGTAAGGTCTCGAGTTCGATTTCCAGGTCGTGGCCGACGCGCAGGTCGCGCGGGCTAAAATGTTTGGCCAGGGCCTTGGTCGCCGCGTGGGCATCTTCGCGCGGGATGCCCAGGTCGTTCAAAACGCCGCCGATCGTATCGCCGCTCTTGATTTCCAAGTGGATGGTCTGGCGTATCGGCGCTGGCGGGCCAGACTTTTCGCCGTATGCCCTTTCGCCGTATGCCCGTTCGTCATATGCCGGCGCCGCGGGGTCCGTCTGCGGGCCCGGTGTGCCGGTGGGAATCTCTGTCAACACTTCCGTCACCAGAAAATCGGTGGTCGGAGGGTCGGTCTGCGGCGTCTCAAAAGAGGCCTGCGCCGGGTTGGAGACGTCGAAGGCTGTGGTAAGCGGGCCCGACGGTATGCCCCGTGCGGACATATCATCTGCGCTGTTGAAGGCGGCCGATAGATCGACGCCGGCGGCGAGGGCGTCGTTGGGGGTGGCGACGCTGCCGCGCAACGCTGACGCCCATAGGCTGGTGATATCGGTGGTCAGTGCGGCGGTATGCGCGGCGGGTGTGCTAGCCTGCGCTTGGCTGATGCCGGCGGCATCTATTTGCGCTACGCGCGGCACGCTGTTGGATGTCAGCGGCGCCACGGCGGTAAGAAACGCGATGCTGAACACCGCACCCGCCGTTCCGGCGAGTGTTGAAACCGCGGCCGCCCGGCCGGTCAGGATGCGGCGCCGCTTATAGGCGGCGGTGCCACCGTATTGTCCGGATATGATGCCCGTGCGCGCGCCGGGTTCAGGAGGAGAATCAAGCGCAACATCATGAGCGGAATCATAAACGATGCCGCGCGTGCGGCGTACCCAACGGATCACGCGTGCCCCCCAAACTAGGCCTATTTACCCTCAACCCCGTATCCCACGCGCCGCTTGGGTCCCCCATGCAGCACCTGTGACAGGCTGTCGTTGCATTGCGGTTGCGCGCAAGCCGAATCACCTATGGCCCACGATCAACACAGCAATATGAGACGATGGCCGTTGCGAAATGGTTAACACGTCTTTAAACCTGTGCCAAGCGAACCCATATATGGTCTTCGTGCAAGCACGCTGCGGGTGTGAAGCCCATGGTCGCGTGTTGACATGCCGGCATGGACTCCATAAAAAAGGAGTCTCGGCAAGGCGTGGTCGCGGCCCCCGATAGTGGGGTGGCGCACGTTTTCGTGCCGGGGTTCATTGTTTGTGTGCGCTGGCGCTGCAGCCCTGCGGAGAAATCGTTTGGGGTGCACGGTTATGTGCCGGGTTTTTGGCTGATTTGCGCCGGTTTTAGCGGGTGCAAAAAAAATCTTTCAAGCCTGGTTGACTGCACACTGAGTTTGGGGTCTAAACCGCCCCCCGCCGCAAGGCGATGGGCATGGGCAAGGCAACTTGCGCGTGTCCGGCTCTTTGACATTGTGGTTTGAGAAAGAGAAACGTGGACGGCGGCGTCCTGGCGGATCTCGACCCCCATGTGCGCGGGCCTTCAAGGCTTGGCGGCAGGAGCTCGAGGTCATACAGAACGATCGACTGTCAAGACGTTTCTACACATACCCTGTTGATTGGTATCCGGCTTTGCCGGGTGCTGAGAAACATTGATGTTATTGCGTCGGCCCCGGATATTCCACCGGGGCGCAGTCGGGTCAGCTCTAACTTGAGAGTTTGATCCTGGCTCAGAACGAACGCTGGCGGCAGGCCTAACACATGCAAGTCGAACGCCCTCTTCGGAGGGAGTGGCAGACGGGTGAGTAACGCGTGGGAACCTACCCAAGGGTACGGGATAACTCCGGGAAACCGGCGCTAATACCGTATACGTCCTTCGGGAGAAAGATTTATCGCCCCTGGATGGGCCCGCGTTGGATTAGCTTGTTGGTGGGGTAATGGCCTACCAAGGCGACGATCCATAGCTGGTCTGAGAGGATGATCAGCCACACTGGGACTGAGACACGGCCCAGACTCCTACGGGAGGCAGCAGTGGGGAATTTTGGACAATGGGCGCAAGCCTGATCCAGCCATGCCGCGTGAGTGATGAAGGCCCTAGGGTTGTAAAACTCTTTCAGTGGTGAAGATAATGACGGTAACCACAGAAGAAGCTCCGGCTAACTCCGTGCCAGCAGCCGCGGTAATACGGAGGGAGCTAGCGTTGTTCGGAATTACTGGGCGTAAAGCGCGCGTAGGCGGTCTGTAAAGTTGGGGGTGAAATCCCGGAGCTCAACTCCGGAACTGCCTCCAAAACTGCCAGACTCGAGTTCGGAAGAGGTAAGTAGAATTCCCAGTGTAGAGGTGAAATTCGTAGATATTGGGAAGAATACCAGTGGCGAAGGCGGCTTACTGGTCCGATACTGACGCTGAGGTGCGAAAGCGTGGGGAGCAAACAGGATTAGATACCCTGGTAGTCCACGCCGTAAACGATGAGAGCTAGTTGTCAGACAGTATACTGTGTGGTGACGCAGCTAACGCATTAAGCTCTCCGCCTGGGGAGTACGGTCGCAAGATTAAAACTCAAAGGAATTGACGGGGGCCCGCACAAGCGGTGGAGCATGTGGTTTAATTCGAAGCAACGCGCAGAACCTTACCAGCTCTTGACATACCAATCGCGGTTAGTG
>Ga0272441_10006929_pt1 | contig 18696 bp, 22 predicted proteins | sample SSMProp6N_FD_193582 | JGI IMG/M metagenome (GOLD analysis project Ga0272441, IMG submission 193582) | Marine sediment archaeal communities from Little Sippewissett salt marsh, Falmouth, MA, United States - SSM-Prop-6N | ecosystem: Environmental > Aquatic > Marine > Wetlands > Sediment ... | reverse complement strand
ATGACCGCTTAAACTCCCCGTGCTCCTGACCCAGTTTGAGTTGGTCGTAGCTGAGCTGCGCACAGCCCGTCATCATCACGGCCATGAGCCCAAGTGAGACAAGCGGGGCTCGCCGAAGCACTCGGCAACCCGCTCCTGCTGCTGCGTGGCGGTTCATTCTCATGACCGCGCATGATGGACCCGCTCCCATCGCCGTGCAAGCGCAGCTATCCCCCAGGGTCTACGGCCATTCGTCCCCCAGCGCCCGGATCTTCTGCTGCCGGGCCAACAGTGTGTCGATCATGGTTGCCGCGTCCTGCGGGTCCGAGAACTCCGCCGCCGCGACGATCGCTTCGATGTGCTCGCGTCGCAGAGCGGCGATCTTGCGTGCCATCCACCGCTGATCCGCGCGCGTCATGTGCTCGAAGGCGTTGTTCGGCACTTGAGGGCACCAAGCAAGCGGATCGAAACTCACCGCATCAAAACGGCCGATCGCGGGTGACACAACCGGCTGCCGCGAGTTGGGCTCCGGGTGCAACAGGCCGAGGCTGCACACTCGAAGGAGCGTCCAACCGACCGACCACTGAGGCCGCCATCCGCGCCACGGCTCTTTTGGACGCCCCTGCCACGCCCCCAGACAGGAGTTGAAATCAATCAGGTAGTATTGCGCCCGACCATCCGCGACCGTCACCAGCGTGTTCGACCCGACGCGATCCACGTCGTGGATCCACGCCGCGGCCAGTCGCAGGCCGCGCAGCTCCCGGCGATGCCGGAACCAGTCGAAGTGGAAGTGCCCCCGCACATTCGGCACGAGCAGCGACGCCGTTGCGCGATGCCCGTCGAACCGCTCATCGCCCGTGCCTTCGATCCGAACGAGATACTCGGCCGAGACGTTGTAGCCGAGGGCCCACAACAGCCGCGACGCGATGATCGTCGCCGATGTGCTCAGCTCGGGGCTGTCAGGATGGTCCAGTTTGAAGAGAAACTTCCGCCCACTCGCGTCCTCCCCCAGAAACCCCGGCCCGGTTGCCGAGCGCTTGATCTTGAGCACGCGAACCGGCGGCTGCGGCGGCAGCTCGATGCAGGCACCAAGCGCCACGCGCTGGGGCGTAAGCTCGTCGGGAGCGCGGTTCGTGCAAAACGACGAATCGTCGACGCCGTCCCCCATAGCGTTCCACGCCTCCCCACCACAGAGGGTTCGCCACAACGGGTCCAACAACAGGATATCCCGCGAAGGGACGAGCACGGTCGCCTTGAACATGACGGTGAAGTTCGTGTCGTCGCTGGCCCGGATGTGCCGCTCCAGATAGGGCGCGCTGTTCCGGTAGCGCTGGGCTGGGCCATGACAGCCGGCCAACGTCACGCCGAGAACAAGCGTGAGCAACGTGCCCCACCGCAGATCGCGAACACGTCCGTATCGATCGTGGACTATCAAGTGTTGCCCCAGTTGGTCTGACCCCGGTTTTTCCTCCCCGTCACGACAGCCAGGCACGCCCTGATTGACGGAGCCGGCAGTGTACCCACCCGGCGGGGTAAGGTCGATCCGCGGGTCAGCAGCCCGCGCTCCCGGGGCAGACGCGCCGACGATCGCCGCGTTACGTGCGGGTGGCGATCCGATATAATAGTGTGTTGTCTGGTCACGACGGATCTGGCGCGGCGTTGGACGTGGCCAAGCCCCGCCAGGGTTGGTGACCGGCGATGTGCGGGATATTGGATGCAGCCCGAAGACATTGACGCGCTGCTGGATCAAGCGAACCAGTTGCTTGAGGCCGGCATGCCGAACGAATCGCTGAGATGCCTCGACGGCGTCGAGAGCTTCGCCCTGGATGTGGACGAACGCATCGAGTGGGGAAGTTTGCGCGCCTGGGCCCTGACGGAACTGGGCCGGGACGACGAGGCCATAGAGACGCTGGACCTGCTGCTGGAGGAGTTTCCCCGATCGCCGCGTTTGCTCGGCACGCTCGGCGTCGTCCTGTCCAACACCAACGAACTCGAGGATGCACGAGACGCCCTTGAGGAAGCGGTGGACCTGTCTCCCGAGGACGAAGTCGCGCTCGCCAACCTGGCGCTCGTCTACGAACGGCTGCGCGACTACGATCGGGCGATCGAGTTCTACGATCGCGCACTCGACCTGGGGGCGGACATCGACTGGATTCTGCAGCGCAGAGCCGCCACGCTGAGCGAGATTGGCCAGTACGCGGAAGCCAAGATTACCCTCAAGCGCTACCTCTCGTTGAGGCCGGAGGACGCAGCGCAATGGGTCGCGCTGGCTATTTTGCACAGCGACGACGAAGAGTACGCGCAGGCCTTCGCCTGTTACTAGCAGGCCGAATCCCTCGAGCCGCACGCCGCCGCCCTCCGGCTGAATTGGGGTGTCACCGCGGTCCGCGCCGGCCGGCTGAGCATCGCGAAGACTCAACTCCGGCAGTTGCAGCAGCTCGAGCCACGCTCGACACGGCCCTGGCTGCTCCGCGCCTTCATCCTCGAAGACGAGGGGAAGACACTCGCGGCGAAGAACATCTATGACCGAATCCTCAGATACGAGCGGTTCGGCGATCGTGGAGAGTTGGCGTACTCGCTCGAGATGGCCATGGACTTCTTCGCCCGCCACGAGCTGACAACTCGCTGCCGGCAGCTCATGAGGCGGGCCTACCAGGCGAACGCCTGCACGGTCGAGTTGTGCGAAGCATACCGCGAGCTTCTCGGCGAGCATGTCGACGAAGCTTACTGGTTCAGCGTGATGGTCGAGACCGACTATCGCCCCGGTTTGTCAGAGGTCCGCGACCGGATTGCCAGTCCGCAACAGCGGTTCACGCGGTTCAGCCGCGCGTACCAGATCGTCGCACGAAACCACGACGAGGCGCTGGAGCTCGTGCTGGACTTCACGCGGCGAATGGGCGAGGAAAACACCGCCATTCGTGAGTTTGCCGGCGAAGAGCCCGTGAAGGACACCTTCACGGGTATCTACGAGATCGAAACGGACAGCTTCGTCTTCAGTGATGAGAACGAGCCGTAGGGCGAAACTGCCCGCCCCCGCCTCGCCACACGCATACTGTCCCCCGCGGCACGCGCCCCACTCCCAACGCAGCGGCGAGAAGCCCCACTATTCATCCAGCAACAGGACGTGCACGGATCCCGGGCCGTGAATGCCCGTAACGAGAACCCCCTCGATATCCGCCGTCTTGCTCGGGCCTGTGATCAGGTTCACGTTGGCGGGCATTTGGCCCCATGCGCTGATCTGCTCGAACGTGTCGAACAGGTCCGGCACGATCTGCGAGCGTGCAACGAGCGCGATGTGCGCCGGCGGGATCAGCGTGGCGCCGCGCGCCGTACGCGACCCGGACACACACACCATCGTCGCCGTCTCCGCCACCGCCGTGACAACGCCGGTGACCGACACATCCACGGCAAACATATCGTCGTCCGAAGGATCCTCCATGGTTGCCAGCCCCTTTGCCGCGAGTGCCTGGCGCAGAGATGCGGCGCGCTTCGGCGTCAGGGCGGTTTCCGGACCGGGCTCGATAAGCACGCTCCGCGCAGCATGGCCGCGCAGGATCTCCTCGATACTCAGCAGCCAATTCTCCATCGTCACGCGTCGAACGTCACACCCCACGGCCGCCACCTCCGATGCAAATCGCGCGGCCAGAATGGCATCGGGATTGACCTCGCGGAGGGCCGATGTCGGTTCGTCCGGCAGCGCCGTCTGCTGCTGAATGTGCGCCGTGCGGCTCCGCAAGGCGTGCACAAAACCGCGAACGGCGGTCGGCACGCGATCGCCAGTGACCGATTCTGCCGATGACCGCGGATCACCGCTCATCGCCCAGATCCTCCTGCCAGAGTTGACGGAAACTGCGTGCGCCGGGCCGGGGCAAATCGCGCTGGCCGGTCCAATCGCGAAGGGGCCCGAGCCCGCGCGTCGCCCAGCCGGAGCCATCATCGGACAGGGTCCGCCGCATGAGCCTTTGGCCGAGCCGATACCGCCAGGCCCGGTTCATGCCCCACGCCCAGCCGCGCAGCAGCCAGCGTTTGATCCGAGGCTGCCGATCAGTGGCCAGCGACCGCAGCCGCACGAGCAACTCGGGGATGTCGATCTTCACGGGACAGGCCAACCGGCAGGCGCCGCAGAGGCTGGATACGCGTGGCAATTCCTCGTGTGACGGCCCCCAGAGCAGCGGGGTCAGGAGACTCCCGATCGGCCCAGGGTACACGCTGTTGTACGCGTGGCCACCGATATTCCGATACACGGGGCACGCGTTCAGGCACGCGCCACAGCGAACACAGTGCAGAACCTCGGGCACCGGGCCGGCGAGGATATCGCTCCGGCCGTTGTCGAGCAGGACGATATGCAGCTCTTCCGGACCATCGCGATCGGCCGAGCGTTTCGGTCCCGTGATGAGGGTTGTGTAGGCCCCCATCGCCTGCCCCGTGCTCGAGCGGGCCAGGAGCTTGAGAAACACCGGCAGATCCGTCAAACGCGGGATGATCTTCTCGATCCCGAGCAACGCCACGTGCACACGCGGGCGTGTCACGGTCATCCGCCCGTTGCCTTCGTTCGTCAGCAGGCACAACGTTCCCGTCTCGGCAACAGCGAAGTTCACCCCGGTGATACCGAGGTCGCAACGCCGGAAGATGTCGCGCAAATGGCGACGCGCTATGCTCGTCAGTTCCTCCGGGTCTTCGGTGTACGCACAACCGAGCTCACGAGCCATCGCACCGGCAATCTGGCGGCGATCCTTGTGAATAATCGGCGAGATAATGTGGCTTGGCCGATCGTGGTCGATCTGGACGATGAACTCGCCGAGATCCGTCTCGACAACGCGCACGTCAGCGGCCGCGAGCGCATCGTTCAGCCGCACTTCCTCGGTGGTCATCGACTTGGACTTGACGGCGAGTCGCAGCCCGCGTGACCGGGCAATCTCGCAGATGATCCGATCGGCGGCCGTTGCATCCGGCGCGAAATGCACGCATGCCCCGCCGGCGGTGGCCTGCGTTACGAACTGCTCCAGGTAATCCGGAAGCCGCTCCAGCACGTGCCGCCGGATTCGCTCCGCCCGGGTGCGCAGGTTTTCCGCGTGTCGCAACTTGTCCATGGATACCCGGCGGGCGTCGACCTTTCGCCACGTGACCCGGTGCACGGCCTCGACCACGGGCGTGTTCCTCGTGGCTTCGGCCAGTCGCAAACGCAGCTTGCCGCTCAACCAGCCCACGACTCCGGCTCCATCAGCCCCAGGGATTCCGCGAGACACTCCGCGAGATGCTTGAACCGCAGACGCAGGCCACGCCGGTGAGCACCGCCGCTCATCTGAAGCGTGCAGGCAGCTTCGTTCGAGATGACCAAGTCGGCTCCCGTGGCCTCCAGTTCCGACAGCTTGTCACGCAGCATGGCGTCACTCAGCTCCGGATACTCGACGGCGAACACGCCGCCGAAACCACAGCACAGGTCCGGCCGAGCCGGCACGCGCAGGTCGCAGCCGTTGGCCCCCGCCAGCCAGCCCTGCAAGTCTTCCACACTGTAGATCTCGCGCGCGTGGCACGGATAGTGGAACGTGATTGGCTCATCGAAGCGAAGGTGGGCGGCCATGTCGACGCCGAGCCGATCGCGTAGAAACGTCGTGAACTCCCAGGTCTTGTCCGCCAGGGCACATACCGCCGGCCGGGCTTGGTCACCCTCGGGGAACAGCGGCGGACCGTGGTGCTTCACCATTGTGGCGCACGACGCCGAGGGGGTCACCACGCAGGAGTAGGGCGAAAACACGTCCGCCATCCGGCTGATAAGTCTGGCGGCCTCACGGTGAAAGCCGCTGTTGAACGCCGGTTGTCCGCAACACGTCTGGCCCGCCGGGAATTCCACCTGGCAGCCGAAATGACGCAACACGCGGACCATGGCTTCCCCGACCCGCGGGTAGAACGTATCGGTGAGGCAGGTGATGAACAAGGCCACTTGCATCGCGCTGCACCCGGGGCCCCAAGCCGGTCGACCCGTGGCCTGATCCCCCACGGAAGACGCGCCCCCTCAGACGCAGTACGCCAAGTGCCCGGCCATCACACCGGGCACCCCTGAAACCTGTGTTGTCATCACCCGCGATCTGCCGGCCCTACTCCTGGATGCCGAAGGTCATCGGATCCTGATCGGGCGGGCAGAACGGTGGGTACGTGCAGTAGAGCGTAACGTCCGTGTCGACCCCAGGCCCGTCGTAGCCGGACGTGGCGAAGCGATACTCGTTCGGATCACAGTCCAGGATCGTGCCGCAGGGGTTGATGTTGGAGACATAGTTTAAGACGCCGGACGGCGAGCAACCACCCACCTGGAAGCACATGCCGGCAGCAACAGCGATGGTCGCAAAACAGAACAACCGGATACGACGATTCAGCATGGCAAGCTCCCAGCCTGGAGTAAGATTACTGCGTCTCGACGGTGGTCTGCGGGCAATCGGCCAACAGCCGCACCGGGCTGCACAGGTTGAAGAACGAACCGCCCGTGCAATTGAACACCGAGCAGAAGTCGAACGACGTAAGCGCTTGCGTCGTCATGTAGTCGGCGCAGCCGTTCGACCCGATTTGGAAGACGGTTCCAGCACCACACGCGACGATCAACGCCCACACCTTCTTGTTGCGAACGATCGACATAAACAACTCCCTCAGTCTCGTCGCGCACCTGCGCGGCTGAGCGAAGTATAGGGCCTCCTCAGCCGTACCATCAAGAGGCGACCTGCTATCGGGCGAAGAAAAACGGGACGCGCCCAGCTGAGGCTGCGTCCCGCTGTTCCGTGATTTTCCGAGAGGCCAGGCCCCGCCCGCAAGTGCTTGCCTACGCTCCAGCTAGATTCGCAAACAGGTCGAAGTTGATATCCGGCTCAGGGAGACACTCGATCCCCAGCCGCATGATGCCGCCAGCGGAGAGAACCAGCAGCCAGAACACTCTGCGCTTCAACATGATAAGCCTCCGATCAATTCAGATTCCCGCAAGGGGACGAACGCACACCTCGCGTACGCCAGCCGTTGTCCCGGGCTGAAGCTGCGGTGACTAGCCGAAGATCGCTTCATTCGCGACGTCGATCGCGATGTTCATCCACTGGTTGTCGGCCGGCCAGCCGGTGTTCCACAGTCCCTGCCAGAAGGAGCCGAGACAGCCGGTCAAGAGCATCGCGCCACCAGCGAGCAACGCGGAGAGTGTTACCCATTTCTTCGTCATTTTCGCATCTCCTCAGATCTTGCCGTCCACGTCGCGTCCGAGCTACGGCCCACGACATCGTGAGCGGAAGATATCCGTATCGTTGGAATCCCTAGTCGATAGCGCGCAACCAGAGTGCATCACCGACAGCGTCACCCAAGAACCGGAACAGGCAACCCCAGGTGTTGAGCGCGATGAGTCCGGTGCTCAGCGCCAAGAGTGCAAGTTTGAACTTCATTACTGTATCTCCCTTCTTGACGTCAGGCTTGCAGAACACGTCTCCGCGTCTAGTCGATTGCGATCGCCACCAGGATCCGCTGAACCGTGGCCGACAGGCAACCGCCGCCGATGCCCAGTCCCAGCGTGGTGCCCGTCAGAACGAGCATCGCACTCTTCAACCAAAGCTTTTTGCTCATCACGAGCCTCCTTCACGAGATTGCAACATGTCTCTCGAAGCCATTTCCGCTCGTCCACGGGCAGCCCGTGCCACCCGTCGCGAACACATACTACAAACGAACAAACCTTCAAACGGTCGGCTTGAGATCTGTATTGGCAGACAACCACTCTCGGGCCGTCCGGGTCCGACCGCGCCAAGCGCGATTCAAGGGAGAAAGTGTATGTTACGGCAGAGCCATTTCAAGCCTCTGGCCCCAAAAAACCACGAATCCGCGGAGACGTAACCGGTTGCACCAGCCCGATTTCCGTCACGATCCCGGTGATGAGTTCAGCCGGCGTCACGTCAAACGCCGGATTGTGGCAACGAACCGCGCTTGGTACGAGATGCCTCCCGAACCCTCCCCGCACTTCGTCTTCGTCACGCTGCTCGATGGGGATCTCGGAGCCACTTGCCAGCGAGAGGTCAAACGTGCTGAGCGGTGCCGCCACGTAGAACGGCACCCCGTGTTGCCTCGCCGCCAGCGCCAGCCCATACGTGCCGATCTTGTTCGCCGTATCGCCGTTCGCCGCGACCCGGTCGGCACCCACAACGACAAGCTGGACCGCACCGGATGCGATCAGGCTGGCCGCCGCACCGTCGCACAGCACACGGACATCGATCCCCGCCACGTCGAGTTCGAACGCGGTGAGGCGGGCCCCCTGCAAGAGCGGCCGCGTTTCATCGGCGTACACTCTGAACCGCCGGCCTCGCTCGTGAGCGACGTACATGAGCGACAGCGCCGTACCGCACCCCACGGTGGCCAATGCCCCGGCATTGCAGTGGGTCAGCACGCCGCCGCCGTCGGGAATCAGGTCGGCGCCGGCTTCCCCGATTCGGCGGCAGGTATCGACGTCGTCCCGTGCCAGGCGATGAGCCTCACGGAGCATCGCCTCCCATGTCTCCTTCGCCGATCCCGCTGTGTCCGCGGCAGCGACCTCGCAGACGCGATCGATGGCCCAAGCCAGGTTCACTGCTGTCGGGCGGCAGGAGCGTAGATACGCCGCCACTTCGCTGACCTTGTCGCGAAACGCCGGCAACGCCTCCTCGCGGAAGGCGCGCGTTCCCAGACAGAGACCGTAGGCTCCGGCCACGCCGATCGCCGGTGCGCCGCGCACACACAGCACGCGGATGGCCTCCCACACGTGCTCGGCACTGCTGCAATCGCGGAAGTGCACCTCGTGCGGCAGAAGCGTCTGATCCAACAGCCGCAACACGCCGTCGCTGTCGCCGACCCACTCCAGCGTCGACGGCAACGTGCCCAGTCCGTGCCCCCGCGACCGCGATGATTCGATGTCGTGTTTCGTCGCCATGGGCTGAATCTTACCTGCAGGACGCGAAGATGGAACCGCGCAAGCGCATCGGTAACGCCCACCCACGGCCAATGCCGCGCGACGGAAACGTTTTGCCGCCCAATCGGTTCCGCCACGACCCGACCTGCGGTACGCTTGGGGGCATGTTTGGCAAACGACTCACTGTGGCGCTGCTCCTGCTTTCCGCCCTGACTGGGTGCCATGATCTAAACACCCAAGCGCGGCTCTCGCTCGCGGAAGGAGAGCAGGCTTTCAATCGAAAGCAGTACGACGCTGCGATCCAGCACCTGACCCGCTTCATCGCTCAGGCCGATGACGATTCGGCGACGCATCGCGCCCTGTACGTCCGGGGCATGGCCCGCGCGCTGAGCGGGCGACGCAACGCCGCCTACACTGACCTCGAGCGCGCAGCGCGTACGTCAAGCGGCAAGGACATCACGTGGCGCGCGAACGCGGCTCTCGGCATCCTGTACTTTGAAGATGAGCAATGGGCGATGGCGGCCCGAGCGCTGGAAGCCACAGCGCACTCAATGCCGGCGGTCGCACCGAAGGACGCGTTCCTGTACCGCCTCGGTTTGTGCTATGAACGGACCCACCGCTGGTCGAAAGCACTGATCGCCTATCGCAGCATCGTGTCGTCGTTTGGCCGAGGTGCTTACGCCGCGGCAGCCAGCCGCCGGCTCACGTTGGAAGCCCAGCGTTTCGCGGTGCAGTGCGGCGTCTTCGCCCGCAGGGAGAATGCCGACCGGCTGGTTCACGAGTTGCGCGAGGAGAATCTCAACGCGTATGTCCGGGGCGAGCGACGGAACGGGACGTCGTATCACGTTGTGCTCGTTGGCCGCTACGACACCTACGCCGACGCGACCTCTGCTCTGGCGCGCGTGCGTGGTTACATCCCGAAGGCCGTACTCTGGCCCTGATGCAGGAAGCCCGCGATGCCGCTGCAAGAGCGACCGCTTCAAGGAGTTGACCGATGACCCGAGAGGAAGCATGGCAACTACTGTGCGAATACAGCCCGAGCGATTCGCTGCGCAAACACGGCCTCGCCGTAGAGGCTGCCATGCGTCATTACGCCCGTCTGTTTGACGAAGACGAGGAAATGTGGGGGATCGCCGGCCTGCTGCACGATTTCGACTACGAGCGTTGGCCGACGTCTCCGGAGCACACACAAATGGGGGCGCAGATCTTGCGCGAGCGCGGCGTCGATGAGGAGATTATCGGGGCCGTGTTGTCCCACGTCCCGTGGAACCTGGAGGACTGCCCGCGCGATCGTCCGATCCGCAAGACGCTCTTCGCCGTCGACGAACTCGCCGGGTTCATCGTCGCCTGTGCTCTCGTCCGACCGAGCCGGCTCGAAGGCATGGCTCCCAAGAGCGTCAAGAAGAAGCTGAAGACCGCGTCGTTTGCGGCGGCCGTCTCGCGAGAGGATATCGCTGTGGGCCCGGAACTCGTCAACCTGCCGCTCGACGAGCATATCCAGCACTGTATCGCCGCCCTGCAGGAGGCAGCCGAGCCACTCGGTCTGGCGTAAGCGCTGCGCTCAGCGGCACTCGAAATCCGGAACACCACCGGCGGTGTGCTTTGCACTATGCGCACATAACATGCTTCCTGGGAAATACTTACAGAAATCGCCCTCCTGCGGCGAGGTCGAAGTTCCACGGCTCAAGCGAATAAAGAACCATCTCCCGCGTCCTCCGCTCTGGAATAACGATGGGTGCGAGATCAGGACTTCGCGGTTCGCTCTCAGCGGACGAACGTGCTTTGCTCGACCGGCTGGTGAGTGAGCTCGGTCCGCGGTTGTTCGCATACATCCGTCGTGCATACGGCAACCTGCAAGACGCCGAGGACATCGTGGCTGAGACATTCTGCCGAGCAGCGAAGAACATCGGGGCAATGCGGCAGAGCACGCGCCCGGACCTGTACCTGCTGACGATCACGCGGAATCTCTGCCGCGACCGGTTCCGGCGGCAGCGTCCGGAAGCCGTGCCGGATGACAAGCTCGAGCGCCAGGCCGCCGATTCAGTCGAGCCCGTCGACGCCGCGCTGACGGGCGAACAGATGGAGTTGATGCGTGCGGCCGTTGCGGAGTTGCCAGCCAACCTTCGCGAGGTAGCGGTGTTGCGGCTGTCGGTGGGGCTGAAGTTCGAACAGATCGCCGAGGTGCTGCACATCCCGCTGGGCACGGCCCTGTCGCGGATGCATACGGCCGTACAGCGATTGAGACAATCAATGGGCTTGATCCATGAACGATGAACGACGCGACAATGCGTGCGAACGGCATCGGGAGGAGTTGCTACGCTGCTCGTACGATGCGGGCGTTGAGCCGTCGCCGGACCTGCGCGCGCACCTCGACGCCTGCGAGCCCTGCCGCGTTCTACTCGACGAAACACGCAGCCTCGTGCAACTCTTCAGCACCGCGCTGCGGCCCGAGCCGCTTCCGTCCTCAGCCAGACAGCGCATCGTCTCGAGGCTGGATGCCGAATTCAGAACAGGCCGACATCGGTGGGTGCTGCCGCTACGGATTCTCGGGACGGCCGCCGCCGCGTGCCTGCTCGTAGCGGTTCTGGTCCCGTGGCGCGGCGGTGTGGGTGATACGAAGCCGGGAACCGAGACCGGCGAGCCGGTGGCCCTGTCGGAGAACGACACGGCGGTCATCGCGGCGGCGTGGATGCTGTCGAGCTGGGACGATGCTGCCATTGAATACTCCGTCGACGCGTTGTCCGAGAAGGTAGCCGATGTGAGTCAAATGCTGGAGCGGGAGGAAGGCTCTGGCAGTCTACTGCCCTGGGGAGCGGACGACGATTGGGATCTGCCGACGGTCGATATGGAGACATCGGGGGCACGAGATATCCGGGGATTCTGCGCCGTGTCGGCGGATCGGCTCGCGCACCTCGCAAAGCCCGCGAGAGCGTGAGCGAAACTGTGGTCTCTCTGAGGAGTTGTGTCATGAAAGCGATATTGCCCTGTCTGCTGATCGTGCTGCTCGTGCCGCTGGCGACGCCCGTCATGGGGCAGGAACCGGGAGAGCCGGTGCCACCCCCGCCGGAGCGGGACGCCCCCGAATGGGACCAGCCGGCACCGCAGCCCCCTCCCGACGCCCAGCCACCTGATCGGCAGCGCGACCAGCCCCGTCGGGACAAAGAGCACTCTCGGCGTGCCCCTAGCATGCGGCCGCCGGGGCAGGCGGGTTCCCCCGGCATGGACCGTGCACGGCGCCCGGACGCCCCGCCACTTCAGCCGCTGTTGCGCATGATTCACCAGCATCGGCCGGAGCTCGCCGAGCGACTGGAGCGTCTGCGGAAGGAGTCGCCGGAACGGTTCCGTGAGGTCGTTCTGGACGCCATGATCTTCCGCCTTGAGGCGGCCCTGGATGAAGGCGAACATCCAGGCGGGCCACCGCCGGGGCATCCGGGTCCGGGGCGGGAAGGCCAGCGCATGGGGCCAGGTCAGAGACGACCTCACCCGGCCGAGCAGATGCATATTCGCATCCGCGAGATGGAGGAGCGGCACGAGCATCTGGAGCAGCAATCGCATGAGCTCGCCCACCACCTCCGCGAGATACGGGAACAGCAGGCGTCGAAGGAAGACATCGAGCGGGCCCACGGCAAACTGGCCGCCGTCGTCAATCAGCAATTCGACCTGCGCTCGGAGTTGCGTCGCACCGAGCTGGAGCGCGTCCAGCGTGAACTCGAGCAACTTCGGCGAATGGTCGAGAAGATGGAACGCCAATTGGATCGCCGGGCCGGTGAGCGCGACGTGATCATCGAGCGACGGATCAACCAGCTACTGGGTGAGGACTTCGCCGGCTGGTAAACACACGCCCTGCCGGCGAGAGACAACATCTGGCCAGTTCAAGACGCGGAAGCGCCCCGCGCAGCGGAGGGATCTTCGCAGCCCGGCGCTTCCGCGTTTTTGCGCGCCGCCACCAGCGCGACGCGCCAGCAGCGCCGGGGTCGCGGGCTGAAACCATCGGATTCAACCTGACGCAGGGGCCGCCGAGCGGCTTGCCGTGTCGGTGCCGACCCGTTACAACCTTCCGACGATCATGCCATGAACTCATGAACCGGAGAGCACGATGAAGCTTGCAGACAAGCTGCTACAGAAGATCCTCGACCGCAAGGCGATTGTCGGTGTGATGGGAATGGGCTACGTGGGGCTGCCGCTCGTGCGCGAGTTTTGCGAATCCGGCTTCACCGTCCACGGCTTCGATGTGGACGAGCGGAAGATCCGGATGCTTAAGGCGGGCAAAACCTACATCGAGCACCTGCCCGGCAAACTATTCCGGGAATACATCAAGCGCGGGCAGTTCCTCCCGACGACGGACATGAAGAAGCTCAGCAAACCGGATGCCATCCTCGTGTGCGTCCCGACGCCGCTCGACAAGATGCGCGAGCCGGACATGACGTATGTGCGCAGCACATCAGAGGACATCTCTCGGCGGCTGCAGCGTGGGCAGTTGATCGTGCTGGAATCCACGACCTACCCGGGGACGACGCGTGAAGTCGTTAAGCCGATTCTCGATGCCTCAGGCAAGAAACTGAATGAGGATTACTTCCTGGCGTTCTCCCCCGAGCGCGAAGATCCCGGGCGAACAGACATCACCACCAAGGATATTCCCAAGGTCGTCGGTGGCATGACACGCGACAGCGGGAAGGTGGCATGCGCCCTGTATGAGCAGGCACTGACCCAGGTTGTCCCGGTTGGAAGCTGTGAAACCGCCGAAGCCTGCAAGATCGTCGAGAACGTATACCGCGCGATCAACATCGCCTTGGTCAACGAGCTCAAGATGGTCTTTGACCGCATGGGCATCGACGTGTGGGAGGTCATTGAAGCCGCGAAGACCAAACCCTTCGGGTTCCAGCCCTTCTACCCGGGCCCCGGCCTGGGTGGACACTGCATCCCGATTGACCCGCTGTACCTGGCGTGGAAGGCTCGGGAGTACGGCAAGCCGACGCGCTTCATCGAGTTGGCCTGGGAGATCAACACATTCATGCCGGAGTACGTCGTCAGCCGCGTGATCGACGCGCTGAACGAGCGCGGGAAATCGCTGAAGGGCGCGAAGGTGCTCGTGATCGGACTCGCGTACAAGCGCGACGTGGACGACGTGCGCGAATCACCATCGGTAACGCTGATCGAGCTGCTGCAGGAACACGGGGCCCAGGTCGGGTACCACGACCCGCACATCCCCGTCGCCAAGCCCATGCGTGAACACAACATCACGCACATGCGCAGCGTGCCGCTGACACCCGCCAGCCTGAAGAAATACGACTGTGTGCTGATCTCGACCGACCATACATCCGTCGATTACGACATGCTGTGCAAGCACGCCAAGCTCGTCGTAGATACACGGAACGCGACCGGGCGCAAAAAAAGGCCGGCCAAGCGGGTCGTGAAAGCCTGATACCATCACGATGCCAACTCGGCCGACCAAAGAACCGGGCGCGCTACCGCGCGCCCGGGCTGGCCGAATGACCCAGCGCTGCTCATCTGAGACGCCCTATGGTTTCCCCTGCGGGCACCTTCACCCCGCTACGAGGCGTCACGTTTGAAACAGACTCGCTCTGGCCACAGCGGCCCATCAGCAATCACCGACGCGCCAGCACCGTCGGCGCGGCGCGCCTTCCCCTCATCCCTCCCAACATAAAGGTCATCCAGAAATCCCAATCGGTCTTCCGGCTTCACTCTCGCACCGGAAGACTACGCCCAATTCGACATGCCGTCGGGCAACAACATTTGCATTCTAAGTATCCCCCCGATTGCGCAGCGAGTCAAGTTTCCATCGTGATTGTCGCTCAACGTGCGGGAAAAACGGGACGGTGCACCACCCAATGATGCGCGAAGCAAACATGTTGCGATGCCTGCGCACACCCTTGCTGAATGACCCTTATCAAGATCGTAGCGACGACACCGCTTCGGTGACCGTTTGCTCGAGATCAACCGGGACCTCAAGCGACGGCAAGTGCACGCGCATAACCCCCGCACTCTCCCGATTGAACAACAGATGACAGAACAGCCACGTTTGCTCCATGCGCACGACGGCGGGATCGGTGCCAGTCGCGCGTGCGAGTTCTTCCCGCAACCAGGCAACACTGTCGGGCCCGACACGACGATCCGCCACCACCGGTCCATCCACGAGGTGCCCCAGGCGAAAGAGAAACAGCTTCCAGGCACGACGCCGTGTTACGGGCAGCGCCAACAAGTAGTTCAATTGCCCTGTCGGGTGGACGTTGGTTGCCCAACGCGCTTTCCAGCTTTCTGCGAAGCGGAGTTGCTGCTTCAACTGCCCGGCCAGTTCGTAGGCCTGCTCATCAGCCGCACGGCTCATCCGTTGCCGCGCTTCGGCGACCCATTCGTCCGCCCCGCCCGTCGTGAATCGCCATGCCGCGTGACACCGTTGCACGTACGGCGCAAGTTCCACCGATCCGTCGCAAGGAGCATCGCAGTGTCCCATCTCCGCGTAGGCACACCGCGTCCCGCGCGGAGCCTTCCGCACCTGCTGCGGATACCGGCACAAGTCGAAGAGATCCCTCAACCCGTCCAGCGACTGCTGGCAGGCGCTCCGCGTCGGCCACGGCCCCAGGTACGCGCCCCCCTCACACCAGACGCTGTCCGTCACGCGGATCTCCGGCGCAGCTGCCCGCCAATCCACGTGCAGGAACCAGGCCGGTTTAAACGCGACGAGCTTGCGGTATTCACCTGCGTGGAGAACGCGCGCCAGCCGGTAGTACCACAGCCGCCCCTCAAACGGACAGTGAACCGGGCGCCATCGCACGCCACGAACCACTTCCGCCAGGTCTGCCCGTCCGCGCCGTTGCTCCACAGGTCGGCAGAGCCGCGAGATCACCAGGCGCTTGAGTTGTTGCGTGCTCAGAAGCTGCACCGGCCGACCGTTTCCATCGACAAACAGAACCACGGCCGGACATCCCGGAAGCGGTGCCAGGTCGTCCGGCTGCGGCCGGCCGGACCAGGCATGCAACTCCGGCAGCGCCGTGGCGATGAGATCCGTATACCGGTCTTGTGGAGTTGAGGGCAAACCGGCGTGTGGCTGGGTCTGTCGCCGTCCAGGGCTCGCGCCCGGCGAATCGCTCATATGGTCATACCGGCAATGTCGCCTTCGAAGACCATGGTGTTGCCGATGAAGCCTTGTGAATGGCACCCCATCCGCCGCGGTTTCCACTGCGTGGCACGCCCGATGATGACGAACCGGCTCGGCGGCTGGACGGTCCCGCGGAACTTCACGTTGTCGACACCGAGGAAGCCAAGGAACGACTGCCTCTCAAACGTCACCTGATGCACGTAGCTGGCGAGTTGTGCGGCAGCTTCGATCATCAGCACGCCGGGGAACAGCGGTCGCCCGGGAACGTGCCCCCGCACCCAGAAGGCCTCTTCACGGATGTCGTGATAGCCCGCGTAGAGCCCGCGGTCCATATCCAACAGGACAACCCCATCCAGCAGCCGAAACTCATGGCGATGCGGGTTGGCGCGCTCAATCTCCTCCGGCCCAGCGATAACTCGGCCGAGATCCAACTCCGATGGATCCAGGATCATCGGGGGCGGCATCGGTTCGTGATGACTCCAGTGCGGCGGGGCGGTATCAGCCTTGCTGCTGTGATTCCTCGACTTCTCGCAAATCGAGGACCTTCCTGCGCACGTCCTGGGCAATGTTCTTGATGTCCTGCATCGCCTTCCGGACGCGTGTGCCGGCCGCCTTGTTGCCGCCGACAGCCTTGTACACGTCGTCAGCGACATCCTCAACGAGCTGCTTGAGCTTGAGGTATTCCTCCATCGTCTTCTCCGTGCTCCGGTGATCCGCGAACCCGACGCATCGGCCGGCGCCGACACTTGGCGATCGGTCGTTGAAGCTTGCTCAGTGTTTCTGTCCCCGACCCGCAGAGTGCTGCCGGGCTTGGTGTTTCTAGCACCCGGAGGACGGCTTGGCAAGGGCCCGACGCGGTTTGCGTAACCGCGAACCATGAGATTATCGGGTTGCCCGACAGAGGCCGGGAGCGATCACGGCGCCACCCCGTCACGCCCGACCTTCCGCCACCTGCGCCATCCTGTCGCCTCTCTCGCGACTATAATCGGCGAGTCATGCCATCCGACGACGATACGCGTGTCCTCCGCTTGCGTGACAAGATCGCGCGGTTCCCGAAATCGCCGGGCGTTTACCTGATGAAGGACCACGAGGGCCGCGTGCTGTACGTGGGGAAGGCCCGCGAGTTGCGGTCACGGGTCGCAAGCTACTTCCAGGATTCGGCCGATCTGCTCAACACGCGCGGGCCGCGCATCGATCGCATGGTGGGTCTCGTGGAAGGTATCGACTTCCTCGAATGCGAAACCGAGGTGGACGCCCTGCTCAAGGAAAGCCGGCTGATCAAGGACATTCAGCCCCCATACAACGAGCGTCTCAAAGACGGCAAGACGTTCCCGTATCTCGAGATCACAACCTCGGATGACTTCCCCGCCGTCCGTGTGACGCGGCAGCCGCGAACGAGAGGCAGCAAGCTCTACGGCCCGTTTCTGAACCCCGCCGGCGTCCGAGACGCCGTCAACGCCCTCCAGAAAATCTTCAAGTTCCGAACCTGCGAACTCGACATCAGCGCCGCTGATGAACGGCGACGTTTCTTCCGACCGTGCCTGCTGCACGCGATCGAGCAGTGCAGCGCACCGTGCGCCGACCGGGTTACGCGGGAGGCGTACGCGGACGACATCAAGCGGCTTCGAAAGCTGCTGAATTCCAAGCGCAGCACCCTACTGCGGCAACTCCGGCGAGAGATGCAGCACGCCGCAGAGAACAAGCTCTATGAAAACGCCGCGATCCTGCGCGACCGCATTCAGGCGATCGAATCCCTGTCGCTAAGCGGCGATGTCACCGAGGACGTTCAGCCGGAAGTGTTCTTCGTGGATCCCGCAGCCAGCCTGGACAAGCTACAGCAGTTGCTGCACCTCACGGAACGGCCGCGGATTGTTGAGGGCATCGACATCGCGACGCTGCACGGCGATGCCTCCGTCGGCTCGGTCGTTTGCTTCATCGACGGCAAGCCGTTCAAAGGCAGCTATCGGCGATACCGGATCAAGAGCGTGGAGGGTGTCGACGACTACGCCATGATCCGCGAGGTCCTCGCCCGGCGCTACAAGTACGCGGCGATCACCGAGGAGCTGTACCCGGATGTGATCCTCATCGACGGGGGCCTGGGGCATCTTCACGCGGCCTTGGACGCGTTCGAGCACATGCGCCAGGCGGTTGAGGCCGAGGGTCACGAATCTGCGAGGCCGGCGATGGTTCTCTCCCTCGCCAAACGGGAAGAGCTCGTCTACGTGCAGGCCAAGGCGAAGCCACTAAAGCTTGCCCGCAACAACGAGGCTTTGCGGCTGCTCCAGCAGGTTCGTGACGAAGCCCATCGCTTCGGCCAGCACTACCACCACATCCTGCGTCGCAAACGCACGTTCGACGAGGACGTGGCGGCTGGACGCCGACCGCCGACCGCCGGGCAAACACCCAACAAGCCCGGCAAGCGATCGCGGCGTTCCGGCAAGATCAGGGTCGAGCAAGATCATTCTCAACTCGACACGAGCGAGGATGAGGCCTGACCCCGGATCAACGCGATGGGACCCCACGTGCGCGTGTGGCGCCGATTCAGAAACCACGGCGGGCGAGGCTTCGCCCGAGGGTTCCCGAGCGCGTGGGGCGTCCGAACTCGCCTCGCGCTGACGTTCCGAAAGCGGTTTCTTCAGCGCTGGACGTTTTCCGCTCGGCGCAGACAATCAGACCCACACCCGTCTGGCGGATGGGTCTGCCT
>Ga0272441_10006927_pt1 | contig 18697 bp, 19 predicted proteins | sample SSMProp6N_FD_193582 | JGI IMG/M metagenome (GOLD analysis project Ga0272441, IMG submission 193582) | Marine sediment archaeal communities from Little Sippewissett salt marsh, Falmouth, MA, United States - SSM-Prop-6N | ecosystem: Environmental > Aquatic > Marine > Wetlands > Sediment ... | reverse complement strand
CCCGTGTATCCTTTATACTTCAGCATCTTTCACTCCCGCAGCGATTAGGAATCTTCGCATTGATTTCACAGATCCTTTATCTGTCACTTTTTGTGGACGTGGTCTGTGAAAAACAGCGCGAACATCCTTTAGTGCAACACGGACACGAGATCCTCTACCTTCAAAGATTTCGGCACCCAAAGCATAGAGAAGGCTTTCGATATTAGCCCACAAGATGTCCGATCGAACCGGATCTTCAAATATCGCCGCTAATGTGCTTTTGTTTTTCCTGTTCACGGCATATTATGATACTAATTAATAGTATCACTCGAATCCTGTCAACAGGAATGGGGAAAACCAGCTGAAGTAAGACGACAGATGTTAGGATATGTCGGGCGGGCCTGCACCGGCCTTATTCCTCGCTGATTTGGGTCTTCCGCACCACCCGGGGATCGCTGAACTGGTCAGCCGTGTCGGTGACTTTGGAGGAGATGCTCCAGACCACCGCGCCCTCAAACCCGGCCTGGAACCAGTGCCAGGTGTTCGGCGGACAGATGTACTGCTGCCCCGGTCCTATCTCCACCTCGTGCCAGACCGTACAGTGCTCGCGCCCCTCGGCCGGGGGCCGAACCTGGGGCCGCTCCGTCGGCGTTCCCGGTACGTACAGCCACAGTCGCCCGGACTGTCCCCGCAAGACCTCGGTCTTGCCGGGATAGCGCCCCCCATCGCCTGGGGGATGGCGGTGCTGGGGGAAGAACTGGTTGGGGGTGAGGATCAGCAGTTTCACCCCCACCCACTCGCTGGAGGCCATGGTCAATATCTGCAGTCCCGTGCGCTCCAGCTCGCCCAGCCCCAGCTCGGCCACCTCGATACAGTCCCGCTCCTCCTCCCGCAGGGGCAGTCCGGAAGCCGTGACCAGCTCCCAAGCCCGCTTGCGGGCGGCTTCGTATTCCGCGGGGCTGATCATTTTGCCTGCCCGCTGAATTTCAGGTGCTGATCCTTGATCACCTCGCGGCTGCGCAGGAGGTGGCGCATCAAGAGCTCTTGGGCCAGAGGGGCGTTGCGCTCAACGACGGCCGCGAGGATCGCCAGGTGCTCCCTCAGGGTCTCCTCGGGTGGCCGGATCAGTCCTTTCTGGTAGGATTTCATTATAAAATCGAAATTTCGGTCGAAATTGATGATCACGCTGTTCTTCGACAGGGCGATGAGGGTTTCATGAAAGCGCTGGTCCGCCTTCATATAGCGGGCATGCTCCCGGTCGTTCATGGGCAGCTCAAAGCCGTCGAAGATATGCAGGATTTTTTCCAGCTCCTTGTCGGAAAGCTCTTCTATGCACAGCCGTATGGCGATACCCTCCAGGCCGGCTCGGGCTGCGAACAGCTCCTTCAGGTCCACATAGGTAAAGGTCTTAATGCAGAATCCTTCCCGGGGGCGCTGCTCGATCAACCCCTCGCCGGTCAGCCGGTTGATCGCCTCACTGACCGGGGTCTGGCTCACCGCCAGCCGGTCGGCCAGCTCCTTCTTGGAAATCTTCTGACCGGGAATGAGAGCTCCGTCCAGAATCATGAGCTTGATCTTGTCGTAGACCAGCTCGCGCAGAGCGTTCTTTTTAATTTTTTCCATGCCTAAAACTCGAGCTTCAGCAGGTTGCGTTTGGCGTCGGCGATGTGCTCGTACATGCAGCGCTCCGCTTCTTCAGACCGGCCGGCGGCAATGGCTTTGTAAATCAGCTCATGCTCGGCCAGGCTGCGGGTCGGTTCCTTTAAAAGCCCCTCTAGGTTGCTGATGATGATGATGTTAAAGGAGGAGATCATGCGAAAGAGCAGCTCGTTGCCGCTCATACGCATGATTGCCATGTGGAAGTTGTAGTCCGCTTCCTGGATCGATTCGGAGAGGGTGCCGGCGATCTGGCGCTCGAACTCCTCGTGCCGTTGCCGGAGCTCGGCGAGCTGGGCATCACTCCGCCGGTTGGCCGCTTCAAAAGCCCCCAGGGGTTCCAGGCGCATACGCAGGTCGTAGAGGTCTTCGAACTCCTTTTTGCTCAGCTTCTTGACAAAGGCTCCCCGCCGGGGTACGAGCTCCACCAGCATCTCCTTCTCCAGTTTGGAAAAGGCCGCCAGCAGGGGGGTGCGGGATACGCCCAGGCGATCGGCCAGCTTTTCCTGGCTGAGCTTCTCACCCGATCTCAGCTGGTTCTTGAGGATCATCTCTTTGATGGTTTCATAGACGGTTTCGGGAAGCTCTTTCTGTTTGACCTGGTACACCTTATTGTCCTTCGTTCGGTGTGATCAGTATACTTTTTATCAAGCATGACGTCAAATAATATTGTATACAAAATAACTAAAAAATTGCTGTTGACAGAGCAGTGTTCCCGGTGTATAAATATTGTATACAAAATATATAAGGAGATTGTGTGCACGGAGTTAGCCCTGCTTTTGTGCTCTCCGCCCGGGGAGAAGATTTCAGTCCCGACGATTTCTGCGTCTGCCTGGACAGGATCGCCGCTCTGGGCTTCGAGGCTTTTCAGCCCGAGGTCTTTCATCGGGACCGTCTGCCGGAGTGGCTGGCCGGCGGCGCGCGCCGCGTCGCTGAATGCGCCCGGGACATGAACCTGCAGGCCAGCCAGTTTGTTGCCCATTTCCTGACCCCCTGCCTGTCTTCGGCCGCCTCCCTGCGCTCGGACGAAGGCACCGAAGAGCTGAAGTGGACAATCGAGATCGCTGCCTGTTTCGAAAACTGCCGGGTCGTCACACTGCCGATCGGCCCCTGGCAGGCTGATCCCGGCGTTGTTGAGGACTACTCGCAGCTGGCCGGACGCTTCCGGGACAAGTTGTCGGAGCTGCTACAAATAGCCGCCGCGGCCGATTTTTACCTGGCCCTGGAAATCCTACCCCACTCCTTTCCGGGCGGGAGCGAGGGCTTTCTGCGCCTGTACCGGGAGCTCAGCTCCCCGCGGCTGGGCCTCAACTTCGACACCGGCCATGCCTGGGCCTGCAAGGAAGCCCTTCCCCTGCTGCCCTCCAAACTCGCCGGTCTGATCTTCGGCACCCACCTCTGCGACAACGACGGCGGGGAGAACCTTTCCCTGGCTCCCGGAGAGGGCACCATCGACTGGCCGGCCGTGCTGACGGCTCTGAAGAGCTCCGGCTACACAGGCAGTCTGGATCTGGAGATTCGCACCGCCTCCGGGGAGGTGGAGTCCGCCTATGCTGCCGGGCTTAGCCGGTTGAAAGAACTGGAATCTTGAGGAGGAAACATGGCGCCCAGCGCATCCCTTAAGGAACGCGCCGCCCGGCTGGAGGAGATCGCCGTGGAGGTCCGCGCCCATATCATCGACATGATCTACACCGCCCGCTCGGGGCATCCGGGCAGCTCTCTGTCCACTGCGGACATCATGACGGCCCTCTACTTCGACCTGGCCCGAGTCGATCCCAGGCGCCCGGAGTGGCCCGACCGGGACCGCATCATACTCTCCAAAGGGCACGGCTGCCCCGTCTGGTACGCCTGCCTGGCCCTGAAGGGCTACTTCCCCCTTGAGGTCCTGAAAACCCTGCGCCGCTTCGAAAGCATCCTGCAGGGCCACCCGGACATGCGCAAGACTCCCGGGGTGGACATGACCACCGGTTCCCTGGGCCACGGCCTGAGCCTGGGGGTGGGCATGGCTCTGGAAGGCCGGCTGCGCGCGGCGGATTACACGGTCTACGTCATCCTGGGGGACGGAGAGGTGCAGGAAGGTCAGGTCTGGGAGGCCGCCGCCTCGGCGGCCAAATACGGCCTGGACAACCTGGTGGCCGTGGTGGACCGCAACCGCCTGCAGATGGACGGCTTTACCGACCGGGTCATGCCCATGGAGCCCCTGGACGCAAAGTTCCGGGCGTTCAACTGGCAGGTGATGCGTATGGATGGACACGACATGAAACAGATCCTCACCACCCTTCAGGCAGCTCGGGAGGCTAAAAACAATCCGGTCTGCGTTCTGGCCGACACCGTCAAGGGCAAGGGGGTCAGTTTCATGGAGAACGTGCGGGTCTGGCACGGCAAGTGCCCCAACAAGGAAGAGTACGAGCAGGCGATGCGGGAAATCCGTGGGAGACAGCCATGAGCAGGGAAAAATTGAAAAAAGCGACCTCCGCCACCCGGCGGGCGTTCGGCGAGCGTATGAAGGAGGTCGGCGCCGTCAATCCTGATTTCGTGGTCTTCGAGGCGGATATCGGCTACTCCACCTACTCCCACCTGTTCGGCGACGCCTACCCGGAGCGCTATTTCAACATGGGGCTGGCCGAGGGCAACACCATGTCCGCCGCCGCCGGCATGGCCGCGGGGGGACGCACGGTGGTGGCCTGCTCTTACGGAGTATTCATCACCATGCGGGCCGTGGAGAGCCTGCGTACCTATATCTGCTACCCCAACCTGAACGTTAAATTCCTCTCCTCCCACGGCGGCGTCACGGCGGCCATCGACGGCGTGACCCACCAGGCTACCGAGGATATCGCCTTTATGACCACCTTGCCGAACATGAAGGTCTTGGTGCCCGCAGACAGCCGTGCCGCCCGGGCCTGCTTCGACCTGGCTCTGGCCACCCCGGGCCCGGTGTTCGTTCGCCTTATGCGGGATCCTCTCTTCGATGTCTACCCGGACACGGAGAGCTTTGTTCTCGGCGGCAGCAAGCGGCTGCGGGAGGGCAGCGACATCACGCTGGTCAGCTACGGCGACATCCTCTTCCAGGCCCTGGAAGCGGCCGAGGAGCTGTCGCAGGAGGGGATCTCCGCCGAGGTGATCGATATGTACTCCATCAAGCCCTTCGACCGGGAGGGCCTCTTGAGCTCCATCCGCAAGACCGGGGCTTTGCTGGTGGCGGAAAACCACCAGCAACGCAACGGCCTGGGCTACGAGCTGGCCACCTTCTGCCTGAAGGAGCAGCCCGTTCCCTTCGACAACCTCGGCTTGGCGGATACCTTCGCCGAAAGCGGCAACTACGTAAAAGTTCTGGATAAATACGGCCTCTCACACAGTCATATCATGCGGGCGGCCCGAACACTCTTCAACAAGAAAAGGGGGGCATGAACCATGCCGAAATGTGCAGTTATCACGAGCTTTCTGGGCAAGACCAAGGACCGCTTCCACGAGTACAACACAGCCATCAGCCTGGAGGAGAAGTTCCGCCTGGTAACAGAAATGGAAGGGATCGACGGCGTGGAGGTGGTCTACCCCTACGAGGTGGGTGAGGCTGCGGCGCTCAAGCGGCTCACCGCCGCCTACCCGGTGCGGATCGCCGCCGTGAATGTGAACGTCAAGGCGGAGCCGGAGTTCCGCTCGGGCGGCCTGACCTCGACCCTCCCGGAGGTGCGGGCTAAAGCGGTGGGTTTCATCAAGGATGCCAAGCAATTCGCCCTGGAAACGGGGGCCGACAAGGTCACCTGCTGCCCCCTGGGGGACGGCTACGAGTTCGCCTTCAACGCGGACTATAGAAGCGCCTGGAAGCACCTGGTGGAAACCTTCGCGGAAGCGGGCAGCTTTTTACCCCAGATTCCCCTTTACGTGGAATACAAGCCCAGCGAGACCCGGGGACGCTGCTACGTGGACACCGGCGCCAAGGCCCTCTGCCTGCTGCACGACATCGGCCTCAAGAGCATGGGGGTGACCCTGGACTTCGGCCACTCCCTGTACGGCAACGAAAATCCCGCCGAGGTGGTGACTTTATTGGCGGAAAGCGACTGCCCCCTCTACATCCATATCAACGACAACGACGCCCGCTGGGACTGGGATTATTTCGTGGGGACCAAGCACTTCCTGGAGTACGTGGAGTTCCTCTTCTACCTGCAGGAAATAGGCTACGACGACTACCTGACCTCAGACACCTCCCCCACCCGCTGGGACATCAAGGGCACCTTCGAGGCCAACGCCCGCTGGACCAACAAGATCTGGGAGCGCCTGACTACCCTGGACCGCAAGGAATTGAAGCGGCTGATCGCCGGGGACGACTACCTGGCCACCTGGAAATTCCTGGAGAAGGAAATCTTCCGCCTCTGAAGCATGTCCACTCTTTAACTTACAGCCCTAGCGGCCGATTCCCATAATCTCTCTAGCCCGATCGGGATTCACCACAGTTCTCCCGGCTTTTTCAGCCGCCTTGGCCACCTCCTCAACCAGCCGCGCATTGGACCGGGATCTTTCACCGGAGGATAGAAACGGTCCGTCTTCATAGCCCACACGGATATGGCCGCCGTGCTCCAGCGCATAGGCAAAGCCCTTTGCCCCCAATGCATGATGGCGGACCAGGAACCAGGTGCTCTCAGCCGGCAACTCCTGTAAAAAGACATCCAGATATCTGTCTTGATAGGGCAGGGAGTTCGGGACAGCCAACACGAAACCGAATGTATGCGGTGGGGAGAGGAGCCCTTCCTTTTTCAGAGTCGGGAAACAGGAAAAGTGTGAGAGGTCAAAGCAGTTGAGAAAGGGCGTGAGGTTTCTTTTCTTAAGCTCCCTGGCGTAGAACAGAATATCATCCAATTTGTTCTGGTAGACACCGTCCCACAGGTTAATTGAGCCGAGGTTTAGGGAACCCATCTCCACTCCGGGCACAGTAAAGGAGACGCAGCGCTCCTCCAGGGTGTGCTCGGGCATCCCTCCCGTGGAGCCTTCGATGATTATCGGGCAACTGTTGCGGATTGTTTCGATAGTCCGCTGAAAAAGAGATGTATCCGTGGTCTGCAGACCATTTTTATCACGGACGTGCAAATGAGCCAGGGCGGCTCCGGCGTTATGGCAGTCGATCACCTCCTGAGCAACATCCATCTTTCCCGGGAACTTTTCCTCCTGTTTTTCGCCGGGGTATGGGGCGACGCAAATGATTAGTTCTTTCATCCAAGGCCTCCTTGTTCACTAGTGTTTTGCTCGATCGTAATCTCAAGTGAAATAAATGACGCAATCGCGGCTTGAGCAGCGTGTGCTGTAATTTCTAAAGAGTCGCGTACCGGGGATAGACCCATAACCCAATTCCGTCCTTCCTCTGATTGCAGAAACTCGGTCATTTCTCGATTCCCTTAAAAGGGATGGTTGACGGATCAATCCCGACCTGTTGTAAGCGCTTGACAAGCTCTTGGAGAAAAATTTTCGTATTCGCAATATGTACCGCCACCGCATCACGAGCTTCATCACGGTCTCTTTTCTTTAGAGCGTCAAATAACCTGCGGTGTTCAGGAAGTGTTTCCCGCGGTTTTCTGAGCAGGCCGACAACGAAACAGCGACTGTATATTTGGAAGTACTCGTTGATTCTCTTCACGAGGGTGTTGTGGCTGAATTCCAACAAGAGACTGTGAAAGAGTTGATCGCATTTCCGGTACTCTTCTTCGTCCTCCTGTTCAGCTGTCCGCTCAAAGCTAGCTATCAGATCGTCTAGCTGTTGTATCTGTTCCGGCGTGATTGTCTCGATAAGCTCGAATACAACGATGGAATCCAGCGCCTCTCGAAGCGTGAATAGCTCGAGCAACTCCAACATCGACAGTTCATGGACGAAAAAGCCTCGGCCCGTAATGCTGTCTACCAGGCCCTGAGCTTCGAGAAGGTGAAGAGCCTTTATAACCGGGGTTCGACTAGATCGTAATTGGTTCGCCAGTTTGTTTTGATTGATTTTGCCGCCCGATGGAAGCTGCTTCTCAACTATCAAGTGCAATATCTTTTCATAGATTCTTTTCGTAGTATTGGCGGCTTTTATTTTGGATCTTTTTGTTTTTGCATTCTCTTGCATTGAATTCATTTCTATGATATAGAAAACAACATACCATGCACTTTGGACCTTTGTCAATAATTTCGTACTCCCAGCCAGAATTTCGATAGTGAGAGCGGGATCTTGTCGCCTGAAAGGGAGGGTTGATAATGAGTGATCGTATCAAAGAACTCACTGAAACAGCACGTCTTGTCCGTCAAGATGTTGTGCGGATGATTCATCTTGCCGGAGATGGACATCCCGGGCCTTCTCTATCGGTCGTTGACATTCTCACAGCGCTGTACTTTGGTACCATGCGTATTGATCCAAAGAATCCAAAATGGCCGGAGCGCGACAGATGTATACTGTCCAAAGGCCATGCCTGTCCGGCTTTATACGCCATCCTTGCCCGCTTGGGCTTCTTTTCGCTGGATGAACTGCCCGGCCTTCGTTCTTTGGAGTCCATGCTTCAGGGCCATCCTGATATGAACAAAACACCGGGAATTGACACTACCTCCGGTTCTCTGGGAAATGGGATTTCTATAGGCTTGGGTATGGCTCTAGCCGGTCGTATTAAGAACCGGAAATACTACACGTATGTCATCACCGGGGACGGGGAGTTGGAGGAGGGGGTCGTCTGGGAGGCTATGATGGCGGCAAAACATTATCGCCTGGGACGCTTAATAACCATCATCGACAACAATGAGATGCAGAGTGGCGGTCCTGTTGATAAAATCAGCGGACTATACCCCCTGCTGCCCAAGCTGCAGGCTTTCGGCTGGCATTGCCAGGAAATTGATGGGCATAGCTTCGTCGAGATCCTCGATTCGATAAAGCAGGCACAGGCGGAGGAGGAAAGGCCGTCGGTTATCCTTGCTCACACGGTAAAGGGGCAAGGCGTTCCTTTCATGATTGGGGATAACTCCTGGCATAAGCGGGTTCCCACGGAAGGTGAGCTGAAAGAGGCAATACGAGCGCTTGGGGGAGATCGATGAAACAGGAAAACACCCGGATTGCTGTAACTGAAACCCTGATGGAACTGGCGAGCAAAGATCCGGAAATAGTCCTGGTGTGTTCTGATTCGCTTCTCGTTATCAAAGCCAAACCCTATGTTGATAAATACCCGCAGCGGTTCATCGACGTCGGTATCGCCGAGCAAAATGCCGTTTGCTGTGCCGCCGGGCTGGCCTCCTGCGGCCTCATACCCTTCGTGGCGACCTATGCGGGTTTCATCACGATGAGAGCCTGCGAACAGGTACGGACATTCGTGGCCTATCCTGGCTTGAATGTGAAGATGATCGGAGCGAATGGAGGTATTGCTGCAGGCGAGCGGGAAGGTGTTACCCATCAGTTCTTCGAAGACCTGGGGATCCTGAGAACGATACCGGGCATAACGATTGTGGTGCCGGCGGATGCGGGACAGGTACGAGAGGCGGTCAAGGCGGTTGCCTACACCGCGGGCCCTGCCTATATCCGGATAGGAAGCGGGCGCGATCCGGTTGTCTTTGAAAAACCGCTTCGATTTGAGTTAGGAAAAGTCAGAATCTTGAGGGAACAAGGAACGGACGTAGCCCTGTTTGCCAACGGTTTCATCCTCCCTCGTGTGCTCGCAGCTGCCGAGGAACTGAGTCTGCAGGGCATCCAAGCTACGGTGGTGGAAGTACACACGCTCAAGCCTCTGGATGTAGAGACGATCACAGAGGTGTTGAGCAAAACCGGGGCCGCAGTAACCGCAGAGGATCACAATATCATTGGGGGGTTGGGCAGTGCGCTCGCGGAAGTCATTGCTGAGCACAGACCGGTACCCCTCGTGCGGGTAGGCCTTAGAGACATCTATCCCAGATCAGGAAGGCCGGAGAAGCTGCTCGATTATTACAATATGGGCGTGTCGGACATAGTCGCTGCGGCTCGGAAAGCGATACAAAAGAAGGCGAAACGATGAGGAGGAAATCTGTGGGCCGGGGATATTTCCAGCGGCTATATGAGTCAACGCCTACCAGGATGTGGATCAACAATCCGTCCGGACCGGATTGCGACCAGGCAATTGCTGCAGGAGCCATAAATTGCACCACAAATCCCCAGTATTGTCAGAAGCTGCTGTCCAGTGATCCGGAATATATTCAGGGTGTTATTGACGATGTCCTTCTGCATGAGACGATCGATCACGAGCAGGCAGCTTTCCGGGTATACCAAATTGTCTCGCGGCGCATTATGGAGAAATTCCGGCCGCTTTATGAGCAAAGCAGCGGCGAACACGGATATGTGACCATGCAGGATGATCCGCGCAGAGACGAAGATACGACGGCGGTCATGGAGGCCGTACATCGTAATCAGAAGCTCGGCCGGAATTACATGGTCAAGATTCCGGTGATTGATGGCGGGATGCAGGCCATCGAGCAGTGCGTGCAGGAGAACATTCCGATCTGTGCAACAGAAGTTTTCTCTATCGCACAGACCGTTGACATGTGCGAGATGTACGAAAAAGCTGCAGCGGCTTCAGGCAACCATCCTCCTTTCTTCATAACGCATATAACCGGCATCTTCGACGAATATCTACAAAAAACCTGCAGACGCTTGCAGGTTGATATAGACGAGAAGATCTTGGCTCAAGCCGGATGTGCGGTGGCTCGCAAGGAATACAGGCTTGTCAAGGAAAAAGGTTACAAGACCATCATGCTCGGCGGTGGCGTCCGAGAATTGTATCATTTCACAGAGATGGTAGGCGGCGATATTCATGTGACAATCAATTGGCGCGATGTCGAGGCACTCGTTAAACAAGACGCAGCGATAGAAGCGCGTATCGACACAGAAACACCGGTTGAAGTGATAGAGGAACTGTGTGAAAAAATCGAGGTATTCCGACAAGCCTACCTGGAGAACGGCTTGAAACGAGAAGAGTATGCCGCCTACGGCCCGGTCCAACTTTTCAGGAATGCTTTCATGATGGGGTGGTTCACCCTGCTGGCTGAAGTATCGAAGCGTCGCAACGCGCTGGCGATTTAAAGGAGAGAGAATGTTGGCGAAAAATGCCGGATTGACCAGATTGAATGAACGCAAAAAGGTTGAGATGCTTCCAGGCATCTATAGAATTACGATGTCCTATAATGATGAGAGTATGCTCTGTTATTTCACCTTTGAGAAAGGAGCGAGCATTCCGCTCCATAAACACGAAGCTGTTCAGAACGGATTTGTTATCAAAGGCAAGGTAAGATTTCTTCAGGAAGGCGGAGAGAGCATCATCACGGAAGCGGGAGACGGCTACATTTTCGGATCCAACGAGCTTCACGGCTCGGAGGTTCTCGAGGATACCGAATTGATTGAGTGCTTCACACCCATGCGGCCTGAGTATGTGGACGATTGACCAGGGACGGTGCTCTGTCCGCCAGCCTCACAGCAGGGAGAGCAGGTAGGTCAATGTTGCGCCGTTCTCCCGCCGCACCTGCAGCTCGTCCATGACCGCCGGATCGATGCGCTCGCTCAAGGCCTCCAGGCTGCGGGTGGCCTGCATCACGGCGGTGAAATGCTTTACCGGGTCGGCTTCCTTGGGATTGATGTCATAGGCGTACCAGCTGTCCTCGTAGCCCAGCCGCCTCAGGGTATAGAAAAACTCCAGAAAATCCCAGAAGTGAAAGGATCCGGGCAGCAGGTCCCAGTCGCCCCGGCCGTCGTTGTCGTTGAGGTGTACGTGGAAGAGCTTTCCCGCCCCGGCCAGCAGAGCCGCCGACTGGGCTGGGCGCTCGCCGGCCAGCAGGGCGTGCCCCGTATCCAGAGTCACCCCCAGGTTCGGGCTCCCGACCTGCAGGCAGAAGCTCAAGGTCTCCCCGGCATTGCCGAACAGGCAGCGGCTGCGCGGCTCGTTCAGCTTGTACTCGATTGCCAGACGCACCCCCGGCACCGCCGTGCAGGCCGCGCGGAAAACCTCGGCGGCATCCTCATAGGCCTGGCGGTAATCCAGCTCGAAGGGCGCGTCACTTCCCTCGGTGAGGGGGCAGGTGGTGACCAGGCCGCAGCCCAGCTCACTCGCCAGGGTCAGGGCGTGCTTAAGCTCTCCGCCGACCTCCCGGCGCTCCGCTGCCGAGGCGGAGCTGAAGGATCCCCGCATCCAGCGGCCGCTGCGCCGGGACCGGAAGTTGATCGAGGAAACCTTCAGGTCGTTGCGCCGTAAAAGGTCGTGCAGCTGTTCGAGGTCTTCGAAATCCGCGGGATAGAGCAGCTCCACGCCGTCGGCCCCCTCGACCCGGCCGGCCCGTTCCAGCTTCACCTCCAGACCCGCGGCCTCCCGATAGACCATAAAGCGGTCCCGGATGCCCCCCAGGTAGCCGGTGACAATGGCCAGACGGTTCATGAAACGGCCTCCTTCAGCCAGGCGGCGTAGCGCTCGACCCCCTCTTCCAGGCTTACCCGCGGCTCGAAGCCCAGCTCTTTTCGGGCGCGGCTGATGTCCAGGGCCTCGGCCCGGGGCATGAGGGTCCCCGGTCCGATCGTTGCCCGGCAATGAAAGTGCGAATAGCGGGCCGCCAGCTCCGCCACCTCACCCACGGCGGCCGCCCGGCCCGTGGCGATGTTGTAGACCCCGTGTGGCGGCTTGGGCGCCTGGTAGAGCTGAACCAGGCCGCGGGCGGCGTCCTCGATGTAGGTAAAATCAAGCTTCTGGTCGGCCCCCCGCTCGGCAGCAAGACCCTTGAGCCCTTCCAGAGCGCCGAAAGTGAGGCGGTAGAGGCGCACGAAGCGGGAGGGCAGCTTGCCCGGGCCGTAGATGAAGTAGACCCGGCCGATGCGGACATCCAGATCGAAGGCAGCGGCGTACTGTTGGCCCAGAAGCTCGCTGGAGAGCTTGGTGGCGCCGTAAAGATCGGCGGGTGCGGGGGGATTGCCCGCCTCGGAGGCGATGCCGGGAACCACGCCGTAGACCGCGCCGGTGCTGGTATAGACCAGCTTCGGTACCTCGAAGCGGCGGGCGATCTCCAGCATGTTCAGGGTGCCGTTGATATTCAGGCCCGCGTAGCGGTGCGGGTCCTCCAGCACGATCTCCCCCATGATGCCCACGGTGTGGACGATGCCCGCGATGCGATCACCGTAGCGGCGGAAAACATCGCTCAGGCGCTCGAAATCCAGGATATCCCCCTGAACAAAGGTGACCTTCTGCTCCACCGGCGCCAGCACCTCGGGAATCTCTTTGAGGGTGTCATAGACCAGCACCTCCTCCCCGGCGTCGGCCAGCAATCTGGCCATGTAGGAGCCGATGTGCCCCTTGCCCCCGCTGATGAACACGGCCATGCTCAAGCCTCCCCCAAGCCCGGTATCCGCCGCATCCGCGGCAGGGTCACCGGGGCCGGGGCCACCACGAAGGAATACACCATATACGCCTCCTATTTCATCCAGCCCGAGGTGTTGAAGTGATCCGACACGAAGCGCCCCGGGGGTACCAGCCGGTCGCAGAATTCCAGGTCCTCTGCGGACAGTGACACCTCCGCCGCGCCCAGCAGCTCGCTGAGCTGATCGGGGGTGCGGGGCCCCAGGAGCACGCCGGTCACGCCGGGCTGGGACAGCAGCCAGGCCACGGCCAGCTGGGCCGGGCTGAAGCCCCGCCCCGCGAAGTGCTCGGCCGCCTCCCGGGCCGCGCGGATCCCCTCGGTGGTGACCCGCTCTCCGTAGACCGCCTTCATGGCGGCCCTGCTTCCCGCCGGAAAACGGCCAGCCTCATTGTAGCGTCCGGCCAGCTGCCCCTGTGCCAAGGGGGACCAGCAGAGCAGCCCCAGGTCGAAAGCCCGGCACATGGGCACGATCTCGTTCTCCGCCCGCCGGTCCAGCAGGTTGTAGGGAGCCTGCTCGCAGACGAACTTCGGGTAGCCGTGCCGCTCCGCCAGCATCAAAGCCTCCACGGTCCGCCAGGGGGGATGAGTAGAGCAGGCCGCGTAGAGGATCTTGCCCTGCCGCATCAGCAGATCCAGTGCAGCCAGGGACTCTTCCTGGGGCACGCTGAAATCCGTGCGGTGCAGGAAATAGATGTCGATGCGGTCCGTCTGCAGGCGCTTCAGGCTCTGCTCGCAGCTCCTGATGATGTGGTAGCGGGAATTGCCCCGCTCATTGGGATCGGGGCCTGCCGGCAGGCCGACCTTGCTGGTAACCAGAACCTGATCGCGCTTGCCGTCCCGAGCCAGGGCCGCACCCAGGATGCCCTCACTCTCCCCGCCGGCGTAGACATCGGCGCAGTCGATCAGGTTGACGCCCGCCTCCAGGGCGGCATCGACCATGCGGTAGGCCTCCCGGCGTCCTGTAGCCGAGCCGAAGTTGAGGGTGCCCAGCACCAGGGGGCTTATCTTGACACCCGACCGGCCCAAGCGACGGGTTTCCATCTAGCGGTCTCTTTTCCTCCGCCCGGGCAGGATACGTGCGAACAGCGCCCGGCTAAAGCGCTTGTAGGCGGGCACCTGGCTGAGAACGGTGAAAATGATCAACAGCAGCAGAATCAGCGCCACCGGCCGTGTGAAGACGGGCAGAAAGCTGCCCTGGGAGACCATCAGAGCCCGGCGCAGGTTCTGGTCCGCCATGGGGCCCAGTATCACTCCGATCACCAGGGGGGCGATGGGATAGCCCATCTCGGTGAGGAAATAGGCGATGATCCCCACGGGCACCATCAAGTAGAGGTTGAATACCCGGGTACCCAGGGAATAGGAGCCGATCACGCACAGCACCGCGATGATAGGCATGAAGATCGAGGGCGGAATGCGCAGCACCTTGACCACCTGCTTGGCCAGCAACATGCCGGTGATCCACATGGCCGCGGAGGCCAACAGCAGGATGGCGGTGATCTGCAAAATGAAACGGGGGTGGTCGATCATCAGCATGGGCCCGGGCTGCACCCCGTGGAGCAGCAGGGCGCCCAGCAGCATGGCCGCGGGCGGGCTGCCTGGCACACCCAAATTCAAAAGAGGGATCATCGCCCCGCCCACGCAGGCGTTGTTGGCCGTTTCCGCGGCAATCACGCCGGCGACCTCGCCCTTGCCGAAGGTTTCCGGGTGTTTGGAGGAGTTCTTGGCCGTGCCGTAGGATACCCATCCGGCGATATCCTCGCCGATCCCCGGCACCGCGCCGATGCCCACCCCGATGAGGGCGGAGCGGATGATGTCCGGCACGTGACGGATGATCTCGCCGAATTCCGGCAGGATGCGCTGGAACTTCTTGGCCTCCGCGCAGGAGAAGCGGTCTTTCAGCACCTGGATGATCTGGGGGATGCCGAAAGCGCCTATCAGCACGGGCACAATGTCCAGGCCGCCGTCGAAATCGGCGATCCCGAAGGTGAAGCGCGGATAGAACTGCAGGCCGTCGCGGCCGATGGTGGACATCCAGAGCCCGATAAAGCCGGCGATCCAGCCCTTGTAAACCAGGTCCTGGCTGGTCAGGGTGCCGCTGATGATGATGCCGAACAACGCCAGCAAAAAGAATTCGAAGGAGGTGAACTGCAGCGCCAGGGCGGAGATAATGGGCGACATGGAGACCACGAAGATCATGCCCACAAAGGTGCCGATGGCCGAGGCTGTGGTGGTCATGCCCAACGCCTTGCCCGCCCTGCCCTGGCAGGCCAAAGGGTAGCCGTCGATGGCCGTGGCCGCCGCCGCGGCGGTGCCCGGGATATTGATCAGGATGGAGGCGTAGGAGCCGCCGTAGGTCCCGCCCACGTACACCGCCATGAGGGCGATGAAGGCGGTGGAGGTCTCCATGCCGTAGGTCAGGGTGGTCAACAGTGCCACCCCCAGGGTGGAGGTCAATCCCGGCATGGCCCCGAACATGATGCCCATGATCACGCCGCCGAAGAGGACCACCAGGTTGGTGGGATGCGCCGCCAGGGTGAAAACTTGTTGAAAGAAGATGCCCAGCTGTTGGAGTACGACCATTGCGTTCCTCCTCTAACGCAGGGCGAAGCGGATCAGGTTCATGATCCCGATGATCCCTCCCTCGTGGGGCAGCGGCACCAGCAGTAAGTAGCGGAAAACCGGTACCAGTAGAAGGGGAGGGGTGAAGGTCATGAGCAGTGTAACCCTCAGTTTGTGCTTGAGCGCCGCATCGCCCCGCACCAGCATCCGGGTGTAGACATAGCAGGCGATAAAAAAGAGCAGGGCCAGCACGTCCATGCTGTACTTGAAGGCCCCCTCCAGGATCTTGCTCAGACCGCTTACAAAAAGGAGCAGAAAGACCAGGCTGCCGCCGCCGTAAAAATAAGTGAGCTTGTTCAGCAGCCTGACCTCATCGAAATAGAAAACCGAGATGAAGAAGAGCAGAAACAGGATGATGCAGAGAAAAAAGTCGATGCGGGGGATATAGAGGTAGACGAAGGAGATCAGCGCCAGAAGGATGGCGATGAAGCGCCGGCTCGAGTCCGACAGACCCCGCTCCCGCTCCTTCAAACCCTGGATAAACTGCCGCGCTCCGCCGGTACGCAGGGAGTGGGTCAGCAGCACCGTACCCAGGAGGAAGAGGGCGATGGAGATGCAGAGGGGAAAGAGGGCGGGGGACACGTACCAGACATTCCGGACCCCGCCGAAGGTATCCTTCATGGGCATCTTCAGCGTGGCCTGCAGCATCCAGAGCGCGAAAAGCTGCAGGATAATACTGGTGATGAAATCTGCTCTTCTTATTTTCTCTTTCCCCATCATGACTTTGGATCCTCCCCTACTAGCAGGCAACCGGATATTACAGCATAATACCCGGTTGCCTCGAATGCAAACTCTTAGAAAGTTAACCGACGGTGCTTACGGCTTCGGTATCCCCAAAGTCGAGGGATCGACCTTGGCCGCACCCAGGTCCCACAGTGTCCAGGCGAAGGTGGACTCCAGCTTGTTGAACACATCCTTGGATTCGGCTCCGGTGGCCCCGGAGAGGACGTAGTAGTTCTTCTCGCCGAACTCCAGCACCGGGCCGGACTTCATCGCCTCGTCGAAGGCATCGACCAGCGCCTTCTTGATGCTGTCCGGAGCGTCCGCCTTGATGGCGAAGCCTATGGCCTGGGAAATGGGTAGGTACTCCGACAGCCCTGGATAAGTATCGAAGGCGGAGGGCAGGACATCTCCCGCCAGGTCGAAGCTGTCGGGGATCAGCACCGCCAGGGGCCTCAGCTTTCCGCCCCGGATCAGCTGGGCCTGCTCGGCCACGGAGGTCACCACCACCGAGACCTCGCCGGTCATAGCCGCGTTCTGGGCCGGGGCTGAACCCGTGTAGGGTATGTAGTTGAACTTGGCGCCGGAACCTTTCTCTAGGGCCAACAGATTCAGGTGGTGGATCGAGCCCGCCGCGCTGGCGCCGGCCTTGATCTCATCGGGGGTCTTCTTGGCCGCCTCGATCAGCTCACCGATGGTCTTGTAGGGAAAGTTCGGGGTTACCGACACCACGTCCGGAGAGCCGCCGATGATGAAGTAGTCCCAGACATCCATGCGCTTGTCGAAACCGCCCTGCACGCCGGCGGTCACGCAGCTCTCGGACAGGCCGCAGAGAGTGTAGCCGTCTGAGGCCTCGGAGTAAGCGGCGTTCATTCCCACCGAACCGCCGACTCCTCCCGGTTTGTTCACCACGTTGATGTTTACCCCCATGATCTTGGCCATCTCCGCCATGACGATCCGGTTGCAGGTATCGGTTCCGCCTCCGGCGCTCCAAACCAGGATATTGGTGATATCCCGGGTCGGGTACTCCGCCTGGGGCTCCGAAAAGCCGGAAAGGGCGCAGATCAGGAACAGTGCGAGAGCTATGTAGCTCCACTTTTTCATGCTTTCCTCCTTACATTTGTTTTTTCCGATTGCTTCGGATTTTGCCTAACATATTTTGTATGCAATATTTTATCATGGATACGCCGCTTGTCAAGGTTTTTTTTCGATTTTCCCCGGGGCCATTGATAAGACCCTTCCCGGACATAGTGCCCTCACAAGATTAGAGCTCGGTAGGTATACGCCGGTTGGAAAACATACACGTACAATCGAACAGGTAGTGAATGACTACGACGCAAAGAAGCAAGAGCCAAAAAACGACCGTCAAAAGAAAAAGTAACAGGGCATTCCGGCAAGGAAGAAGGGCGGCGGCAGTGAAGGTACTCTATTCTCCCTTCAAGGTGAGGCATCTTCCCAGTTGCTTGTCTTCTCCGATCCCCACCTTTTCCCGTCAAAATGGATGACACGATGGTTGCATTGAAGAATAGGGTCCTGGAAGGAACCGAGTATGCATACACCCGATGATTTCACAGCTGGTGTCCAACGCTCTTTTTCTTGTTCGCTTTCTTTCTATCTCTTCCGAAATCATCCCGAGCGATTGTCTCTATGTTTTATAGGACAGGGCATTTTTTGTCGGTATGTCTACGCCTCTGGTCATCGCCCGTATTAGCCGTTTCACGTTGATCGCTGCACCCGTTAAATAGAATTGCATCTGATGGCCGAACTCACCATGGTATTTGGCGTGCCGAAGGCCATGAAATCGGGTACCTTCACTGATGGTCCCTTCGATTTGCGCCCGCACGCTCATCTCTTTGCGAAACGCTTCACTTTTCTGCTTTTCTCGTCGTTCTCGGATATAATCATAATAGGGGCTCACCGAGATCTTTCTTCCGATTGGTGTTTTAGTACCAACACATTCATTCCAGAATGAGCATTTAACACATGTCGATTTGCGAAACTGAAAACCGATATAGCCGTCCTTTTGTAATCCTGTATGCGAGGTCAACTGTCCCGCAGGACAAATTGCCTGCAACTTTTGCATATCGATTGAAAAACTGTAGGCTTTGAACTCCTCAGGTTTCTTTGCGTGTTGTCCCCGGATATAGCCCATCAATTCCTGTCCGTGTTTCCGGTGTTCACAGATCGCACCGCCGTTGATGTAGCTCATATCCCCATACACCTTCTCCGGCTCCAGACCCCGGCACTCGTTTCCTTCTCGCAGCTTTTCATGAATATTACAATCGTGCGCCTGTGCCTGCTGATAGATCATGTTGGTGATGAAATTGACCTTCCCTTTCTGCGCCGTCTCTACCACGTG
>Ga0272441_10006924_pt1 | contig 18708 bp, 15 predicted proteins | sample SSMProp6N_FD_193582 | JGI IMG/M metagenome (GOLD analysis project Ga0272441, IMG submission 193582) | Marine sediment archaeal communities from Little Sippewissett salt marsh, Falmouth, MA, United States - SSM-Prop-6N | ecosystem: Environmental > Aquatic > Marine > Wetlands > Sediment ... | reverse complement strand
GGCAACAGCGGTTCGATCACCGGGCTTAACGGATTAATGTTGGGCATCGCCCAAAAACGCGGTTTCGAAGCGGTTTGCCTGATGGGGGAAGTGCCCTATTATCTTCAGGGGGCGCCCTGGCCTTACCCTAAGGCTTCTTTATCCGTGCTCGAAGTCATTACCCGGTATCTTAATATTCAGATCGATTTCAAAAAATTAGGCGAGTTGGCCGGTAAAGTGGAACGCAACGTGGAGGATTTTGTCCATAAACTGTTTGACACCCCGGGATTGCCCGAGCAGATTAAAGAGGAGATCACCAGGTTGTCCGAAGCACCCAACGCCGATCTGGGACCGATTACCGACGAAGAACAAAAAAGGATGATGGGCCGCCTGGATGACTTGTTTAACCAAGGGGATAACCGTAATGACCGACATGTATAAACTTAATTATCAACCCCAATTAACTGAACCTGTGTTTATCGTCAGTTGGATCGAGGACGCCGGTCGCCTGGGTCCGGCGGTGGGGGATTACCTTATCGAAAAATTCGACGCCGCCTGTTTTTGCGAAATCGAACCGGCGCCCTTTTTCTCTCTGACCGGGGTATCCGTTTATCATGACATCGCCCATTTTCCCGAAATAAAATTCTATGCCGGAACCCGGGAAGATTTAATTATATTGAAAGCCGCGCAACCGCAATTTGATCAGTATCATTTTTTGAACTTGATTTTAGATGTAGCTCAACTTCATTACAAAGCCAAACTGGTCGTTACTCTCAGCGGCACGATCGCCCCTTTGGCTCACACCCAACCCCGCCGGATAATGACGGTATATAATCAAGCAGAAATTCAACGGGAATTCCAACAACCGGGATTGGAAGATTTGACCTGGTCCGGGCCGCCGGCGATAAGCAGTTATCTTTTGTGGGCGGCGCAAAAAAGAGACCTGCCGGCGGTCAGTCTTTGGCCTGAAATTCCCTTCTATCTTGCTCCCCATCCGGATTATAAAGCTATTTTTCAGACCCTCTCGTTTTTTCGTAATCAACTCAAGCTTGATTTGGATCTGCATCCCATCGAACGACAAGTTCGTCTTCAAAACGAAAAAATCGAAAATTTACGAAATGAAGATCTGCAAGTCGAACAACTCCTAACCGCGCTCGAATCGCAACTCACTATTACCTCTGAGGATCAAATGGAATTGTCTCGAAAAATTGCCCGCGCCTTTCAAGAGTAATTACGATCCATTCTCGGTTCATGATCCGTGCATCGGGTAAAATTGAAATCAGTAGATCATAGATCGAATTATATGATGAATTAGTTATGTCAGCAGTGCCAATGCGGCCCGGCAATACATGGCTGCCCCGGTGGACAGAACGTTTTCGTTAAAGTCAAATTTTGGATTATGAATCGCCGCCGATCCTTCCCGTCCGATCCCCAAAAAGAAAAAACAACCCTTTGACTTTTCCAGGAAAAACGCCATATCCTCACCGCCCATGGTCGGTTCCGGTTCTACGATATGCTCCGGTCCGACAACATCGGCGGCGCATTTCCGTAAGATATTCGCCATACCTTCGTCGTTTACCAGCGGCGGATACCCCTGGGAATATTTCAATTCGTATTTCGCCCCCATCGATTCACAAACCCCGCGCACGATTTTTTCCATGCGTTCAGGCCACGCCTGCCAGGTCGCCCGGTTAAAAGTACGGGTTGTGCCGGACATCTCAGCTTCACCGGGAATAATATTAAAACCGGTGCCCGCTTGAAATTGACCCACAGTCACCACCGCCGGATGCAGGGGATTGATCTGCCGACTCACCAGTCGCTGCAAGGCATTAATCACCTGGGTTCCCACTTCCAGGGCATCAACGCATAAATGCGGCATCGCCCCGTGTCCGCCTTGGCCGATGATTTTCAGATCAAACCGATCGGTCGCCGCCATCGTCGCCCCGGACTTGATTCCGATATACCCTTCCAAATGCGCCGGCCAAACATGACAGCCCAACGAATAATCCACGTGAGGATTTTCCATAACGCCGGCTTCGATCATCGGCTTGGCGCCGCCCGGTCCTTCTTCGGCGGGCTGAAAAACAAACTTAATCGTGCCTTTTAGCTCGCTTTTCATCTGGTTCAACACCTTCACCGCCGCCAGCGCCATCGTCATGTGCCCGTCGTGACCGCAGGCGTGCATCGCTCCTACATGGGTGGAAGCAAAATCCAGCCCGGTCTCTTCGGTGATCGGCAGCGCGTCCATATCGGCGCGAATCAACAGCGTCTTACCTGGCTGATCCATCTCCAGCAAACCCACCACCCCATATTGGGCGATCCCGGTTTCAACCTTCAAGCCTTCCTGTTTCAGGATATCCGCCACATACGCCGAGGTCTTTGCCTCGGTAAACGCCGGTTCCGGGATCCGATGCAAATCACGTCGCGTTTTCACGATAAAATTCTTCTGTTCTGCAATCAGTTTTCGATAATCTGTCATAGTTGAATTCTTTGCCTGTTAAGAAAATTTATCTGTTTATATAAACTTGGACACATGTTCTTTAGCGGGCGGTTTAGTCAAAAAGGACACCACGACAAATATTATGATGTTCAACGCCAATCCCTGGATACCGGGATGGATGTCCCATATCTTGGGCAGCACGCCAAATTCTATCAGGTAATTTAGAGTAACGCCCGGCAGGATTCCACAGATAGCGCCGACCTTGGTCGCCCGCGGCCAGAAAAAGGTGGCGAATGCTATCGGGAGAAACTGTACTATAGCTCCATAAGCGCCCAGCAACAAATCAACCAATGCCTGCCCCCCAAAAACCGCCACCAAATAGGCAATCAATCCAAATCCAACCACCGAAATTCGAATCCACCAGGTGGCTTTTTTGTCTGTTTGTTCTCTTTTTGTCAGTACTTTGACGATGTCCTGGGCGAACACCGAACCGGCGGCATGGGTGACCGCGTCCTGGGTGGACATCGCCGCCGCCAACGCCGCCGCTAAAATCAATCCCACCAGCAGCGGATGAAAATTCATATTGGTGAACATCCAGGGTAAAATGCGATCCGACTCTCCTATTACCTCCAGTGGGACCTGTTGAACGCCGGCAAATCCGATAAAGAGCACAGGAATCAGCATGATGGCGAATGTGGGATACATGGCTATTGTTTGCTTTAAAACTTTTTCGCTTTTAGCGGTATAGGCCTTCATGAACAGGTGAGGCCACATCGCAAAGCCCAGCACCGATACCAATAGAGCTGATGCATAAGACGCGTAGCTTATATCGAATTCTTCACCTGTGCCCACCAGAAGATGATTAGGTTTGGCTTCGGTGATTTGGCGAAACATTTCCGTCGGTCCGCCGTAAAGTTCATAGCAAAAGTACAATCCCAAAATCCATGCCATCACCACCATAAACGCCCCCTGAAATACATGGGTCCACGCCACACCCCGCACGCCGCCGAAAAATACATAAGCCAGAACAACGACATAAGCGATCAAGGCCCCGGCCCACATTGGAATGCGCCCCTCCGAGGCGATTTCAAAAACATAAGCGCAGCCCTTCATTTGCAAAGTGATATATTGAATAAAGGCGATGATCGAGATAACCGCGATGATGACCGATAATTCTTTCGATTGAAAACGATCGGCAAAAAGCTGCGCCTGGGTGACATAATTAAACTTTTTACCCATCCGCGCCGCTCGCGGCCCCCATATCCACCAGGGCAACAAACCCAACGCACAATATCCTAAAATGTAAAATGAAGCTGCTCCTCTTTTATATGCCCACCCCGGTCCGCCGATATAGGCAAACGCGCTGAAGATCGCCCCGCCCATCAAAAAATACATCACGATAAAGCCCAAACTGCGACTCGCCGCGATATATTCCGCTACCGATGTCTCCTGCTTACGTCCGGCAAACGAACCCAAAAACAGCACAAAAAACAAATACACAAAAACGACAACTAGCGTAGCTATCCAATTCATCGAGCAATTCCTATTCGTCTTCCATGTCTTGGGCTTCGACAAAGTACATAAGTAACAGCACAGCAAACTCAATCACGATCAACAGGGTGACAAAAAACATACCCCACGGCAAACCCAGCACTATCGGCTCGGCGGAATTGGCGAACAGCCAATAAAATGCCTGCATAAATGTAATCACGCAGAAAATCGCAAAAAACATCCAACGGCGAATTTTAACAGGCCTCGGTGTACCCGGCGGGAAAACCACTAGCCCACAATTCTTCTCTTTAGGATTAGCAGCCAAAACTAACTCCATTCTTAAGTTTCAATCATCAAATCTTTAACCAGCACCATTCTTTGGAATACGGCACTCTACTCATCCGATACCCGGTCTTATTGCCCACCACAATCGTGTTGCTCCAGTTGAAACCGCAGCCGTTCTCTGGATCATATAAGCCCGGTTCTTCCGAAAAACACATGTCTTTCTTCAGCATCGTATAGTCACCCAACGAAATATAGGGCGGCTGATGCCCCTCAACACCCGCTCCGTGTGCCGGTCGATGATAGACATATTTTTCCACACCGTGGGCGACCTGGTACTTGTGAATCTTATACGCCACACTCGAACAGGTTACGCCATCCACCGATTCGACCATCTGTATATCGCAGCAATCCTTGCTCACCTGCCACAATTTTTGCATGTGCGGATCAAAGTTACCGGAATTATCGGCAATGATAAACGCTCGGTAATTCTCATGCCCGTATCCTCCGATCCGCGCCACCCCCGATATTTGCAGCGCCATATTCCGCCCGATACGATTAAAATAAGGCTGATTCGGATGCGGATAACCCGTGACCTGTCCGGCACGACAACTGATGCCCACCGCGCTGTTTACCCCGTGATGCGGAATGCCGCCCGCCAAATCCAGATCCGAATATAGCTGATCGTTAATCCATAATTCGGTGGCGATCTTCACCTCGTAGTCGGTGATGTCCGTCCCATGCGTCAAAATATAATCCCGGGCAAAGGCATGGGCCCGATCAAAATAAATATACGCCCTGTTCCACAACGCCAATTCCTCTGGCGTTTTGTTAATCCGCATATTCAGCAAAACATCACTCACATCCAAAAACTCGACCCCCGGCAAAACTTCGGCAATTTTCGCCAGCTCCGATGGGTATAACTCGCCGTCCACGCCGATTTTATTACCTTGTATCCCATGTTCTTTTATCCCTTCCAGCATCATCTTAAATAAATCTACTCTCGCGCCTTGCTGCACCTTCCCTTCGTGCGGAAACGCCCCTTCGGCATGCGGCATATCAAAATACATCTTTCCGCCGCCGAACCACCAACTGGTCACAATATCACGATCCAGACCGGGATAGAAAAACCACGGATCGGCGTCTTCAACATTCATAAACACTCCCTGGGGCCTCTCCGTCGTTGTGTGATTGTACCCCGTTAAATAAATAATATTCAACGGATTCCGCGCCAAAAACGCCTCGATACCCTTGGCCCTGAGTAATCGTTTGTAACGCCGCACCGTTTGCTTGTTCCACGACAGAGGCAGCCGATCGTACTCCGCCGGCTTCGGGGGGGAGTCTTCTCCCGTCTGTACCGGCAGTAACAGCTTCTCACTTCCTCCGGTCGCCTGTCTTTGTACATTACTCGTTAACGATCGCGATCGGCTGCCACGCTGCATTCCCGCCACCTGATCCACACGTGACAAAAACCCCCCGCCTAATACCGCCAAAGCACCGCCTGTTAATATCTCTCTTCGGTTATGCATGTTCTGCCTCCATGTATCTTTTTTATAAAAATATGACGATTTAGAAACACTTCATTTCTCCGGATTCACAACTATTCTAAACTCCCTCGTTGATTTGAGCAAGCACAATTCCTCGCCTGCAAAGATCATAATGGGTAAATAATTGACGGACCGACGGGTTTATAAAAAAGGTCTGCTCCGCGTCAAGTTGACCACAGGGCAGACTTTCATTCAACCAGGCAAGGGATAGATCACTCTGCCTTTGGTGGTTTATCAAACCAGGAAGTTATAAATTGTTTGTTTGGAAGCGGTTTAGGACTACAGAGTCAGCATAAACGCCACCAGGTCCTTCTTCTCCTGCGCCGTTAGCTTGGTCTCCAGGATTAGATTGAAAAATTCCACCAGGTCGTCCAGCGTCAGCAAGCGCCCGTCATGCAGGTAAGGCGGAGAATCCTTAATCCCACGGCAGGGGAATGTCTTGATCGGGCCGTCGGCGCTGGCCCAGCGACCGTTAATCATCTGCTCCTCATAAAACCGCTCGGTCTTCAAATTGTGCATCAAATTGTCGGTATAATAAGGCGCCGGATGACACGCACCACACGTCGCTTTTCCGAAAAACAACTCTTGGCCGCGCATCTCCGCTTCGGTGGCTTGTGCCGGATCCAGCTTGCCGAACACATTCAGCTTCGGCGCCGGCGGAAAATCCAGCAACGCCTGAAACTCCGCCATAAAGTGCACCTGACTGCCGCGCTCCAGAACATTCACGCCTTTTTTCGCCGCAATCACATGATCACCGTCAAAATACGCCGCCCGCTGCTCAAACTCGGTGAAATCCTCAATGGTCTTCAACGCCCGCTGCGACCCGAACAACCTTTGAATATTCACGCCCCGCAGCGGAGGGGTGTCAAGCCGATGCCGAAATTCCTGCGGCCGAATGTCGCCCACCAAATGCGTCGCCGCATCGGTGTGCCCGTTCGAATGGCAGTCAAAACACGTCACGCCGCGACTGGGTTTTTCCGAACGGCGATCTTCGGTCTGATTAAACTGCTGTTGCGGGAAAGGCGTCACCAAAAGCCGCAGACCTTCCAGTTGCTTCGGATTCAAAATCCCGTTAAACAACTCATAATAGTTATCTATCGTAACCACTTCTCCCTGACTCACATCACCCAAATCCGGCCTGGTCGTTAAATAGATCCCCGCCGGAAATTCCGGTAAAAAGTGATCCGGCATGGCAAAATCCAGATCGAAGCGGGTTAAATCTCTATTTTCTTGCTTGTTGACTTCATCAATCACAAATTGCGGAAACACCATCCCGCCTTCGGCATGATTCGGATGCGGCAGCGGCAAAAATCCCTTGGGAAACAGACCTCGCGCCTTGATTTGCTCCGGAGTCATTGACGCTAATCTTTCCCACGTCATTCGCCCTGACAGCTTCGCCCGCACCCCCCCCTGAATGGGCTTACCACGCGACATCGTCACCCCGGGAATCGGCCGATCGCTCAGATCATACCGCTCGTTCAGCAGATCCATATGCTTCTGCATGATCCCATCTTTGGCCGCCGACATCCGCGCCATCGTCCGGGCAAATTCCTCCTTAACCACTACCGGGGCGTAACTTGTGGCACCTCGACGCTGCACCCGCACCTGCTGCGCCAGCGCCAAACCGGTCAACGAGACACACACCGCCAATAACCCAACGGCTGTTCTCCTGCGATTAAACAGTATCCATCGCATAACAACGCTCCTTTCTACAGACCTGCCTGCATTAAATATCAAATCGTTAGTTATTCTTCAAACTTATACCGATAGAAACATTACCTGAATTATCGAATGACTTCCGAACTGTACCACCTGTTTTCATGCCCTTCCAGACCTTTCCACTGGCACCTCTTTTTTTTATCAAAAGAATAGTTAAAGTCAAGATAAAAAACGTCTTGTGTTGAAATTCTGAGAAAATGTAAAATCCGCATGACCCGGCCGAAACATATAGCATAATATCCCGTTTTTAGCCGGAAAAACAGGGCGTTTTGTGGCATAAATATTAGTTGTGATAAAGTGAAAGGATACCTTATAATCAGGTGAAACCATGGATGATGATCGAAAAAGTTTGTATCCCTCTCAGGCGAACCAGAAAGGGGCGTCTTTACGTTTTTTTGAGAGGTTAAACTATAAATGGCATTCGCTGTGGATTCGCCGGACAAGTTTATGGCCTGAGATTCAAGGTTTTAGCCATTGGTTCGAGCATGAAGCGGCTAAAACAGCCGCCAAATTAAATCGGGCACGCATTCACATATCTTTGGATTCCAAAGGAACTGTTGAAGAGGTCAGACTCGGCATGAAAAAACAGCCCTTCTCTCTGGAGCAACACCAAAACCTGGGGGAATTTTTAGTGTCCCTGGGAATCCGGCGACTGATATTGGATGTACGTTTGGAGAAAAATCAGATCGCGGATATGTTAATACTGCTTTATTCCTACCGGGAAAAATTAGAGCAGCGAAATTTTGATCGTACAACGCCTGGCGTGGTGCAACATTTGGTCCACGGTTCCGGGGTGCGCTTGGCTTGTACCAAGGCTGCCTTGCATGACCGAACGCTTCAGATTGATTATAGCTACCGCGCCTTACAATTTAGTCGGGGGGTGCAATGGTTTGAAGAAGCCCATAAGAATTTTAAAGACCATCGGGCTTTACTTTACGCCGCTCCGCGATACGCTGTTCTAATCGGAGTGGCGGTGATCGGCCCGATTATTTTTTACGCCATATACCATCGAAACTGGGCTTTAGTGATTTTATCGATGATTAGCTCCCTGGTTCTTTTGGGATTAGTCTATGTATTTTTTATGATTGTGGGCAGTGTGGAATACGACAATGAAGAAAAAGCTTATAACCTGCAAAATGCCTATGGAAAATTAAAGGCATTTACCAACCGTATTCACTCGGACGTCCGTCGGGCGCGTGTCGTTCAGGAAAAATTCCTGCCGGATATGTCCCAAATGCCCCTGGATGACAGGCTCGAATGGGCGAGCAGCTTTCTTCCGGCCGAGGAAATTGGGGGTGATTATTTTGATGTTCGCACCCTGGACCATCAAAGGGCCGCCATCATTTTCAGCGATGTCAGCGGACATGGCATGGCGGCTGCATTTATTACGGCAATCTTAAAAACCACCTTCCAGGCATGGGTGGATAAAGAAGATTCACTGACCGGCTTGATGGACCGGTTAAATTTGGCGTTGTGCCGACTAACACCGGTCGATAGTTTCGCCAGCGTTTTTGCCGCGGTATATGACGCCGAACTGGGTGAATTGCATTACGCCAATGGCGGGCATCAGCCGGAACCCTGGTTATTACCGGCGGATTTGGAGGAGAATATTTCTTTCCTGGACCTGGCGCGAAATTTAATCCTGGGGGTCGAAGAGCAGATCGAATTCAAAACCTCCCGGCTCTCCCTGAAACCCGGCGATGTTATCGTATTCGCCTCGGACGGCATTGTGGAAAATCGCAACATTGACGGTGAATTGTATGGGGGGGCGGTTTTTACCGATTTTTTGCAACAACACCGGACAGAAACGGTTGCACGATTGATCCAATTAATCGAAGAGGAAATGGATACCTATGCCAAAAACGCCGAACAAAGCGATGATCGCACTATTTTAGCGTTGCGCGTTAAGGAAATTACTTGAAGATAATGGACGGATAAAAACAGTGGCGCCCCCAATGGTCTTGAGAGCGCCACAAAAACCCGACAATCTTCATTTAGGTTCTAACAAACCCAACTTGCTGTCTGCCTGCATCCTCCTCATTTACCGATATAAATCGTCTTGGTCACGACGCCCCCGCGCGTCGAACTGAAACGAATAGTGCATTCGGTGCCGTCGATCTCGTTCAAACGCACCTTGTACTGCACCGTTTTGGTTTCATGTCCGGCCAGCCGATCAAGTGTGATACTCGGTCTCGACGGTTCCAGGATCTCCACCCGAGATTGACGCTGGGGCTGTTCGGCGATAGCTCTGCCGCCGCGACCTGTGCCACCACGTCCTCCGGCACCGGCGCGCCCGGTTCGTCCGCCCATCGCCGCCATCCCGCCGCGTCCACGACCGCCGCCGCTGACCATGCCGGCGGGAAACTCCAGGGAAATCGTATCCGGACGCACGATCTTAACCAACTGCGCCTGCTTCAATGCCGTCGGGATCAGGCCCAGGTTTTCCACTGACACTTCTATCAAATACTCATCTTCACTGGCGTAAATCTTCGGCTCATGGATCATCACCTGAGGCAGATTGCTCGCCAGCATCAAATTAAATCGAGCCTCTTTTTCCGCCCATTCCTCCAGCAGCTCCGGTGGAGGATTCTGACGCCAGAACTTCGGATTCCACCCGCCCACTTCCGCGTCACCATATTCCGGATGGATCACCGGCGTCCATTCCTGGAAGCGACTCTTCTCCAGCACGTTGTCGTGATACCACAGTCGATCCAACTCGTCCACCGCGCCATCTTCGTTATAATCCTCGGACAAACGCCCGCCATTCCAAAGCTCATCGCCATACCAGATCGCTCCATAATACCAGTACCCAAAATCGGGACTGTGTCCAAACAGCGGGCTGCCTCTGCCATAATCCTGATAGACGTCTCCCGCCCGCGCATAACCGGTTATCTTTTTGCCTTCTTCATCGAAGTATTTATAAAGTTCCAAATCTTCCGGATACATCCTTTCATCGCTCGCCGATGTTGACGGCGGACGCAAATGCATCGGCACCGTCGTATCCATCGTATTCATCACCGAAATATTCGGATTCTCCAGCAAAAATATCACCAGCGTCCGTGTCTCCGGTTCCGAAAGTGGAAACGCTCCCGCTCCACCCTGGGTATATCCCCGACCGGTCGCCTCGCGCATCGGCCGCCAGTTTTCCACATAGTTCCTATGTAAATCCAGACCGCCAACGCCATCCTCATTCACCCGGCCGTCTTTGTCGTTATCGATCCCTTCGGTCACGACAATATAATCGCCATTACCCTGACCGACGCTTCTCATCAGTCTGCCTTTCGGATCCCGATCGTCGATCACATACGACCCATTGCCCATCCCCACGTTCACTCGCATTTGACGAATAAATCCGTCCCCGTCCAGGTCCTCCGCCGGATCCTCGTCCAGCAATCCGTCCCGGTCGTTGTCGTAGGGCCGGGTGGTGCTGCGCAGCGTCTGCGCCGTCTGCAAATACAATTCGCTGCCGTCCGGATTATTCTGCGGCCTAAAATAAAACGCACAGTTATCCAACAACCGCGTAATCTCATCGTCCTCACCATAGTTCGTCAGCATATAATGGAGCATCCAAAACGCCGATTCCGCCGCCGTCACTTCTCCTGAGTGACGATTGCCGTCCAGAAACATCGCCGGCTTGTCCGTCGCCGGCCCCGTCTTCTTGTTAGTCAGCGTCACCTGATGAATATCCAGACCGTTAAAACTCTTCGCCGCCACGTAAACATCCAACAAATCCGGATATTCCTGCTCCCACCGTTCGTACCAGTAAATCATTTCGGCGTTGGTGTGATAATGCTTAAAATCAAACACACCTTCTCTCAGGGGCGTTGTCTCCACCAGGTAGTTCCGGGGAAAAAAGTTCGGGCCGTGCCGATACCCCTGCAAAACCCAGTATTTCTCCTGTCCTTCTTTGGGCGGCTGTGCCTGCCCCCATACCTGAGACACCAGCGCCAGGCAAAACACTATCGCCAGTAACATCACTGCTCGCTTCTTCTGGTTCATATTAAACTCCTTTTCATGATAAAAAATTGATATAAATCCTACGTTCCCACAATGGCGGGAAACTAATAGATAACATTATACCTGTATTACTCGGATTGTTAAACAAAATAATGGTTGGTGCTGATCAGTCTTAAATCCTTTTGTAGCAGTACTTTTTGACGTTATTCCTATTTACTCCCAATCTGTTTTCAATAAATTAGCCGCCATTCCAGAATACCCCCGGAAAAATTATCCTGTAACTGTACTTCCAGACGCAGTTTTAATGTTTCTATAGGTTCAAAAGTAGTCTTATTGAATCGGTCTTTTCCACAACCATATTTGCTGGTATTATTCACCGGGAACCACTTGTCGTCTTGCTGGTATAACAATCGCCACGACGCCGGCGCCCGGCACCCACCCCCATTTGGCTCGTCATCAAACCAGTAAACCTCCACCCCCGAAACCTTCATGGGCTGCTCAAAATCATACTGTACCCAGTCTTTTGTCCCCTTGTGGTTCCACCAGGTGAATCGTGCCATCGTATGATCATTCGAATTTTTCGGTTCGATTCTGTCGCCTAACGCCCGCACCGTATCCCCGCTCCAGCAATGGGATGCACTCATCTGGTACGGATACGGCTCTGGCGGACCTTTCCATCGACTGGCTTCTATTCCTTCTCCGATTAACGGAAACGCGGATATCCTCAATCGTGCTGCTCCCATCGGTATTAACGTAATTGTTTGAACCGGTTCATCTGACCGGATGGGACTTTCCTGCATTTTTCCCACCAGCCCCTGATAATCCATTTGCCATTCCGGTATCCGTTTTCCTGTTGCCTTCAATGCAATCGGCACACTTTCATGAGTAAATGGCATATTTGACATCAAACCGCCTTTTTTCACCACCTCAAATGAACCGGCCGGATTTGATTCATCTAAAACCAATCCATAGTTCCATTCACTTGCCGGGTATATCTCCCATCCCGGCCAGTCGCTTGTACCGCCGACCTGCTTATATTCTTCCTCAATCTTCAAGGAATATGTCAATGGTCCCCGATCCACTGAAACACTTCCATAATTCTCTTCCCATACTCGCAGTGAAATCTCCATCGGCAGCGACATTAAAAGTCGATCCTTATTCTACCACTCTCGCTTAATCATGATATAGCTTAGTGGTCGAGCTGGTATTCTAATGTCTTGATCGTTAATTGTAACTGTCGGATTTTCACACCACCCAGGTACCCGTAGATAAAGGGGAAACTCCACAGTTTTTTCGGTAATAATCTCTATATCAATTTTTTCTTCGAAGGGATAATCGGTTTTTTCCAAAATCGTCACTTTCGTACCATCGCCTACTTTAGCCGAAACTTCACTGGCGGCAAAAAAGACCGCTGCCAAGCCATTATCCGGCGTCGCCAGCCATAGGTTTTCCGCATAATAAGGCCACCCATGCCCCCAATTGTGTTGACAACAACGATGCAGATGCGGATTCATGTGCAGCATCGGCCCCCCGTTTTGTAATCCGGGCGACTTCGAATGACGATCCGACAAAATCATATTGGGCGCCGTCAAATATCGTAGTGCCTTCATATCTGCCGTCAACGCCGCCGGCAGCGAATTAAACGCTACATCTTCACACCGATCTGCCCATACCGGATTCCCGGTAATCCGCAGCAGTGTCTCGTTGGACAACATCATTTCCACCATGCCGCATGTTTCGATCGCCTGCCGCGGGCCGGTAAATCCTTCGCGGCAATTTTCATCTCCGGCGAACATTCCCCCGGGCGCCTGCCCGTATAACTGCCGAATCTCTCTAAAATTCCTGTCCGATGCCGACAAGTGCCGCTCCTCCTTCGATTGCATATAAAATGTCGTCGGCTCTCCAAATGATTGCGACATATTGACATTATGCCAGTTCGGTATCCCGTCTGTCCAGTTAATCGAATTACGATGCACCTTCTCCGCCAGCTCCAACAGCCATTCATCCCCGGTGCGATTGTACAGCCAGTACACACTAAATAGCAGATCACCGCCGCGATTATGCGGCCAGTAGCCCTGTAAAAATTTGTCATCCGGTACGGTCGTCAGATATTTCATATAGTTTGTCATTAAACCGATTACCCGTTCATCTCCGCCGTATTCATAATAATCCTGCAGGCAAAACAGCATTATCATGTTCGGCCAATGATCATCCCGGCCTTTTAATTGTGTCGCTGCTCCTGCTCGGTCCTTATCCGGTCCAAACCACCCATCCGCCTTCTGGCTCGCCAGCGCCGCTTCGATCCATATCTTGGTCTCTGCCAGCATCTTCTGATTACCCAGTATATACGCCGCATTGCTGTATCCTTTCAACCAATATGGCGCCTCCTCCCATCCTTGCTCACCTTCCCCTGTTGCGCTCAGCCAGGCATTATTGTCTTTCACCAAAAATTGACTGATCTCAGTTAAATGCCCATGAAAACCCTCGGCCTGCAACTCCAACTGCTTCCGTACCCAACCCTGCGGTTGTATCGCCCCTATCGGCAGTTTAATAAATGGACTTGCTGTTAAGGGAGCCCGATTTCCCACATAAAAATCGTTCGTGTTGGAAGTTGCCGGCTTATCCACCACTTTTATCTGACTGTTCGCTATACCATTCATCGCTATGCACCCAACAAAAATTGTTACAATCAAAATCCGATAACTCATCAGTTAACCTCCAATTTTATTGATTTGTAGATTATCCTAAATTCAACATTTGACGTTCTAATCACTTCATAGTATAGTATCCTGTGTGGGATTTTCCCACAATTTAATTTGACCTTATGAAATGTCATTTTAACCGTGATAGAATTGTCAATGAAATTGCCGAAACTGCCTGGAGAAGGTGCTGATGCGAGCGGGTAGAACAATCTTATTATTAAGTTGCTTATCTCTGACAGCTTTGCTCTCTGCCTGCAACGATGAACAAATCACCCCTCGTCCCCGACCCCATTTAAACTATTCCTACCCCCCCAATTCCGTTATCACCAATGGCATAATCGGTTCGATTCTCTGGAGCGAAGACGGAGCCTGCCTCTATTACACTTCCGGTGATCGACGCTTCCGCTTTGACCTCAACCAAAAAAAAGTAATGGCAATTTTTCAAGACTACCAGGGCTTGGTCTCGGCCCATGTCGATCTCACCCCGCGCCGACCCAATCCCCCGCGCGGCCGACAATATCCCACCGAAAACTCACCCGACGGCAATTGGATCGCCGTATGCGAAAATTATAACGTGATCATCCGTCACCAGCAAACCCAACAGGAAATCCCCATCACCACCGACGGCCGCCGAAAATTACACTATGGCGCCGCCAATTGGATTTACGGCGAAGAACTGGGGCAAACCCACGCCCTTTGGTGGTCCCCCGACTCCACCAAATTGGCCTTCTATGCCTTCGATGAAACCCAGGTCGAAGATTTCTATCTGGTCGGCGGCCTCACCGATATTCAAACCTCCGTCATAGTCGAAAGTTACCCCAAAGCCGGCGCCGCCAATCCCATCGCCAAACTGATGATCTATGATCTCATTTCCCGAACCACCACCAACGTCGATTGTGGCCCTGATCCCGATCAGTACATCTACAATATACGTTTCACCCCTGACGGACGAGAACTGCTCTTCAGTCGATTGAATCGCTCCCAAAACAAACTGGAAATCGTCGCCGTCGATGTCAACAAACACCGCACCCGAATCGTCCTGGGCGAAACGCAAACAACCTGGCAGTATGACCTGCCGATTATGCGGTTTCTCGATGACGGACGCCGCTTCATCTGGCAAACCGAAAAAACCGGCTGGTCCCAGTTCGAACTCCGACGCCTCGACGGCTCTTTCATCTGCGACCTCACCACCGGTGATTATGTCGCCACCGATATCGGTTATCTGGACGAAACTGAAGGGTGGCTCTATTACACCGCTTTTAGCGACCAAAATCCGCTTAATCAACAATTACACAAAGTCCGACTCGACGGCTCCGATCAAACCCGACTCACCAAAAAATCATACAACTACAACAACTTACACATCTCTCCCGACAAAAAATGGCTTATCGCCCAACACCAGGCCGTCAACCACCCCCCGCAAACTAATCTATACGATATTGAAGGGAACTATATCGCCACCCTGGCCGTCAGCAGCGACTTGGCTCTTATCGAAACCGACCAGTTGATGTTGCCCGAGCTTTTCTCTTATAAAGCAGATGACCTGACCACCGACCTCTACGGAATTTTACACTTTCCCTCCAACTTTGATCCGAAAAAAAAATACCCTATGATACTTGATGTTTATGGCGGCCCAGGTTCCCAGCGGGTCCATAACCTCTATCAACCGCTCAATCCCAACACCGAATACGGCTTCATCATCGCCTCCATTGACAATCGGGGGACTCCCAATCGCGGCAAAGACTTCGCCGACGCCACCTGGCTGCGCCTCGGAGACGTGGACGTCAAAGACCTCGCCGACGGCGTTGAATTCCTCCGCCGTCGATCCTATATCGATGACCGACGCGTCGGCATCGTCGGACACTCCTACGGCGGCTACCTCGCCACCATGGCCTTGCTCAAGTACCCCAACGTCTTCCACGCCGCCGTTGACCGCGCCGGACCAACCGATTGGCGCAACTACGATTCCGTCTGGTCCGAACGCTACCTGCGCACCCCACGGCAAAACCCCCGCGGCTATCAACAGGCCTCCTGCCTCAACTACGTCGATCAACTCAAAGGACACCTCCTCATTATGCACGGACTCATAGACAACAACGTCCACCCCACCAATGCCTTCCAACTCATCGACGCCCTCGACCGCGCCGGAAAAAAATACGAATGCCGCTTCTTCCCCCGCGCCGACCACAACTTCGCCGGAAGAGACACACAATGGGACTTCTTCTACCGACACCTCATCGAACCATATCTCATTTACTAAATCAATTACCTCCTCTAATTGCCTCACGGCGTTTTCCGTGGCATACGGGCGGGCATGCCTAATTTCAATATGGCAAAACTTTCGTTTTTAAATGCATGATAAACAACGTCATAATTGAATGTAAGCCCTTAATATATATACACATAGACCAATACTGCCTCGATCCGGCTAAATCCGAAAAAAGCATTTGATACCGAACCTGTTTTTGGTATACTATAGAAATTAACTGTTTGGGAAATGCATTATTAAGTTTTGATGGTTAAATCTTAACGTTCTGAATATCATTGCAGCCTTCAAAAAGGTCTTTTATTGTGGTAAAAGAAAAAAATCTCATGATAACCTATATTTTAGTTAGCGGCGGGCATGCCGCCGAAGCCATGAAAATCGCCGCAAAACTTAATTCTAAAGTATCCGGTTCCTATATCGTCTTCAAAGGCGACGCCACGACGAAACACCATATCCCAAATAATGATGCTGCGGTAGAAATCCCCGAATGTTTTAGAGAAATTAGGTACAAAAACATCGCGGCGATTTGCCATGGCTTTTTATGGTGTATGCCCTGTTTATTTAAATCTATCTGGGCTTTGAAAAAATTACACACGGATTTGGTTATTGCCACCGGCAGCGGACCCGCCCTTATCCCCCTGTTGGCGGCGAAAATATTACACCGAAAAATTGTGTTTATTGAATTAACGTGCCGCGTCAAAACCCTTTCTTTATGTGGTTGGTTGGCCTATTATTTCTTCGCCGACTTATTTTTCGTCCAGTGGAATAGTTTACAAAAAAAATATCCTCGATCGATTTACGCTGGCAGGTTGGTCTGATGATTTTTGTAACCGTTGGTACCGGCTCTAAAGGATACGATCCTTTGATACGCACTATGGATGATCTCGCCCCGAATATCGCTGAAAACATAATCGCCCAAACCGGACATGGAATATATGCACCGAAAAATATTCAACACTTTAAATTCGCCCCCTCGTTAACGGATTATTATAATCAAGCGAGTATGGTCGTTACGACCGGAGGGGTGGGCACCCTTTTTGAATTATTGCATCTCCATAAAAAAATCCTGGCGGTCGGCAATAACGATATCCCCGATAAACATCAATCGGAAATCCTGGATATATTATCCCGGCGGGATTATATCGTATGGTGTAAAAATTTGGCGGACATCAAACGCTGTTTGGACGCGATGCCATCCATAACCCTTAAAAAATATATTCCTCCGCCATGCTGTATCGATAAAGTAATCGCCCAATACCTAAGAGCAAAAGGAAAATGGTCAGTCTGAGTTTAGTTATTCCTGTGCGCAATAGAATCGACCCCTTGAAACGATGTTTGGACAGTATCGCTCAATCACGCCGGTTTTCTGATTTTGAAGTCATTGTCGTTGATGACGGCAGTCGGGAGCCGCTTTGTCCGAATAAAATTGATTTCCCTTACTCTTTTCCCCTAAAAATCATCCGGCAAAAACCGCAAGGCGTCTCCGCCGCCCGAAATCGCGGCCTCCAGGAAACTCACGGACATACCGTCCTGTTTGTTGACTCCGATTGCACCCTGCATTACGACTGCTTGAAAAACTTGATGAGCGCCGTCGAATCATACCCGCAGGACCCGGCCTTCCAATGCCGACTCCGGGGAAATTTTTCTACGCCTCTGGGCCGTATGGATCACCTTAGGATCTCCGCCGTACAAAACTGCCTGTTAAATCATGACGGCCGAATTAATTATGTCAATACCACCGCTTTTGCCGTCAGGAAATCGCTCGTTAAAAAAAAAGAGTTTTTCAACCCCAAAGCCCAAAGAGGTGAAGACACCCTTATCCTGGCGCAACTCATGAAAATGCAAAAACCGCCGCGCCATGTTGCTAACGCTGTTGCTTCACATTGGCCTCAGGGAAACCTGCTCCCATATATCATTAAACACTTCGCCATCGGATACCATGACCAGCCTTCGCACCGCGTACTTTCGCGCTGCCCCCAGGTCCTCTTGAACCGCTCCCAAAAAAGAAAAATGCTCCGGCAAATGCTTAAAATAGCTCAGGCGGATAATATTCCCACTCGGTATATTACTTTAGTGTTGCTGGCTTACTCCTTCGAATTAGGGGGCCGACAAGCCTATGATTTATTCGGAGCAAAACAAAAAATGATCTCGGATATGTGATGCTGATTACACTTCCAAAAGGAAAATGCCGACAAAGTAAAAAATGATATTGGATGTATCAATAATTATTGTAAACTGGAACACCCGGGAATTCTTAAAAAAATGCCTGGAATCAATTTATGACCATACCTCCGGATTCGAATTTGAAACCATTGTTATTGATAA
>Ga0272441_10006922_pt1 | contig 18714 bp, 14 predicted proteins | sample SSMProp6N_FD_193582 | JGI IMG/M metagenome (GOLD analysis project Ga0272441, IMG submission 193582) | Marine sediment archaeal communities from Little Sippewissett salt marsh, Falmouth, MA, United States - SSM-Prop-6N | ecosystem: Environmental > Aquatic > Marine > Wetlands > Sediment ... | reverse complement strand
GGCTGGTGCCGCGTTTCTCTTTACCGGGATTCCTCTGTTCGCACAGCAGGATGTGAAAGTGATTGTTCATAAAGATGTGGCCATTACAGAAATCGATCAGAATGCATTTCAGAGAATTTATCTGGGTAAGAATAAATTCTGGGAAGACGGCTCTCCCATCGTGGCAGTGCTTCTCAGGGGCGGCCCGGCACATGAGGCATTCCTGAAAGAGCTGGTGAAACGAACAGCCTCGAAGTTCCGTTCGTTCTGGAACCGAGCCGTTTTTACGGGTAAAAGCGTGCCTTTGAAGTCTTTTGAAGAAGAGGCGGCGCTCGTCCGGTATGTGGCTGAAACGTCCGGAGCCATCGGCTATGTGTCTTCAGAAACAGCCACGGATAATGTGAAGGTTATTCGCGTTCAACAATAACACTGAATTTGGTCTTGAAAAAAAATATCAATGAAAAAGCCCCGCCATTCAGATGACGGGGCCTGAAAAAGATACTTGATCAGCAGTGCCGATTCAATGATATGTTATGATATATGCTGTTTTTTTTAAGGCAATGAGTTAAACGGGTATTTCAGCATAACTTGCATCCCCCAATTATAAGCGGATTCATTGGTATTGAAAATCGGAACGAATCCGACATACTCTCTTGTCTCCAATATAAAAATGCCAAAATCAAATGAAAGCCCTGCTGTCAGACCAATATCAGCAGTGGACATATTTCCGACATCCAGTTTTTCATCGATTTTCAACTCTTCGGTATCCAGTTTTTCTTTACCGGTAGTATAGATAGACAGATAGGGTCCTAAAGCAGCATTGAGATTTCCAATAATCGGTTTTAAAAATAGTACAGTAATATCCACATACTGTAATCTTTGTTTTAATCCGCTATCAAAATCAGCGCCTTTCTGGTTATAGGTCACCTCCAGATGAAAAGACAATGAATTTGATATTTTTTCTGAACCGTACAATCCAATATTATAGCCATACATTCCTTTAGCTAATTCAGCATCATCTCCAATAAATGAGCATAGATTGCCTCCCAATATCAGGCCCCCTTTGCCGTTTTGCGCGAAAGCAAGGGTTGCGGATAATAAAACAATCATCAGGCATACCATCAACCGCGATTTATACATGTTCTCTCTCCTTTCAGGATAAGATTATTTGATATAAAGGTTTTAATTAATATAATTTTGAGTCCTTAAAAAGTCAAGTTGAAAATTCTTAAATGAATATTTTTATTCGACGGGAATATATATTTCGCTTTCAGATTCCGGATTATCGGGCCCCAGACATTTTTTACCATAAAATTCAAAATTGAACGGCTTGGTGAGTTTGTAATCGGTTTCGGGCAGGAACTGATTATAGATATATTTGTAAGTGTACCCCACTTTGTTAGCCAATCCTTTATGGATAAACCGGAGATAGCGGCCTTCGGGTATTGTTTTGTTTACAAGTTGCGGCTGGATTTCATTATGATTGCGCAGTTCGGCGCCAATAAAAAAATACAATCCTCCCAGTTCCTGGTTTTCCGACCAGTACTGAACCTGATAGAACCGTTCCGGCTGCCGGCGGTTCTTTATGGTGGGCACTTCCTGCATAAACTGTCCCCACTCCCTGGACAGATCATTGATTTTACAATCGTCACTTAAAAAAAATGAAATGCCCGATAAAGAGATCCGGGGGAGTTCGATGACTTGCGGCGGCTCATTTCTTGCCTTCTCTGACTGGTAGAGATAATCCTCATTCACGGGGTTGATCAATGGCAGATTGGAATGCGAAAAACCATTTTTAATCTGTTTTGGATTCATGCCGAATTGCTTTTTAAAGGCACGACTGAAAGCCTCGTGACTGTTAAACTGGTAATCAAAAGCAATATCGATAATCTTTTTATCTGTATTTTTCAATTCTATTAGTGCCTCACTCAAACGGCGCTGCTGCAGATAGGTTTTGGGAGAGTAACCGGTCACATTTTGAAACAGGCGGATAAAATGATACAGGGAATAGTATACGGAATTTGCCATATCGAGCACACTGATTTCTTCTTTTAAATGCGCTTCGATATACTGAACCGATTTTAAAATGATTTCTTTATTGTTCATTGTATTATCTCAAATAAGTAAATCTGTAAAATACGGCCCCCCAATTCTTGCCTGTTGAAAAAGGTTCAATAACACCTCCGGGAGGTTGTCAATAAAATATTGACATTGAAAATATTGAAACCTCCCGGAGGTGTTTATTTTCTTATATCGTGTTATTCAACAGTCTCTTCGGATGAAGAACCGATGAGAATTGAATCCACGGCTAAAAATTAAATTCATTTTCCCAGTTGAATGTGGCTGCATCCTCGTTCCACTCCGGCCAGTGGCTGCACCAGTCAGGAACGGAACATCCTCTGACTCTTTCACTTTTATTGTAGGGTTTGATATCGAGTACAGGCGTTCCGTCCTCGGCGTCCATATAGGGTGTATGGATGATGCCTTTTTCAAAATCGATGCTTTGAACGAATATATTTGTTATCAGAATGGGATTGGGACGCATCGGTGAGCGTGTTGCAAACACACCGATTTCTTGAGGACCCGTTTTATAAGGTTTGTTGCCGACAAGCATGTCATTTTGCTCTGCACTGGCCAACAGATGACCCCACCACAGAATCTGCAGATGACTGAATCCGTCAATATTCGTCAGGGCCGGGATGTATTTGTCTTTCAGCTCGATTCGGAACCTGCCTTTATCCGCTCGGACCACGCCAACAGGCCGGATGTCAATTTGAATATCCATGTTTACTCCTCCAGTTGATGATGAAATGATGAATGGTTTCAGTGAATCACAGAGTAAAAATAGATATTATTTTTCAACTTTTCTTGATTTGTCTTGCCTAAATGACATCGAATTCTTGATATTTTTTGCTGTTTGATTATCTGTCGATCAAATTAATACTTGAACAATATCCGGCTTATCAAAGCAGAAGAGATCCCATTAGGCGATGAACGGTGGATTATGCAACTCTTTTTTTTATATGAATTTCACCTGCTTTTTTCAATGCAAATTCTGTCATTACAGGGCCAATAATTTCATGGATGATTGTGGCTCCTATGATAACATTTATAATAATATCCGATACAGAATGAAAAGCCGCGTTTTGCCTGATGATCAAAGCCAAACCAATGACAATTCCCCCCTGGGGAATCAAACCACCGGCTGTATACTTCTGGACCGTACTCGATGATTTTGATATTTTGCCCCCAAGAAATGTGCCACAGAATTTTCCTGCCGAGCGGAAAATAACAAACATAAAGATCAGCAAATAGTTTGATTTTAATACCGAGAAATCAAGATGCATCGCACTGATTGTAAAAAAGAGAACAAAGATGATTTCTTCGGTGTATCTCTCAAGCATTTTAAAAATTTTATCTTTTTTGATATTAAAATTAACGACAATGATTCCCATCACCATTGTCGAAAGAAGTTCATCTGCGCCGAATTTGCCTGCAAAGCCGTAACATAATGCAAGAAGACTGATAATCAGTGTGATCAGGACACCTTCCGATTCTCTTTTAATTCTTTTAATTAAAATATTCAAGAATAAACCAAACAGGCATCCTGTCAATATTGAGAATGATATCCTGATCAAGGGCCGTAAAATCGAGTGAATACCAAAAGCCTGATGCGCAATGCAAATGTTAACCGCAGAGACTGCAAGGCTTAAGTTGATAATTCCAAGAATATCATCAAATGCGGCTATCCCCATAATGGTGGAAGTGACTTCACCCTTTGCACCATATTCGTGTTCGACCGCCAGAGTTGCGGAAGGATCCGTTGGTGATGCGAGGGATGCCAATAGCAAGCCGAGAGGAATGAAGAATAATAATAAATCAGATTCAGACGAAGAAATGATTATCGGGGACAGACAGATAAAAGAGGCGGCCACAAAAACAAAGGCAAATTCGGCTTCAAAAAACGTAATCAGCATAATTGACTTGCCGAGCCTGCGGATTTTAGATATTAATAATGTGCCGCCGACAGAAAATGTAATAAATGACAATGCAATATTGGTTACAAGATCCGTATGGTCGACAAATGATACGGGGACCAATTTTGTGATATTCGGATTCAGAACCACTCCGGCCAAAATATAACCTGTCACTTTGGGAAGCCCAATTTGAGTGCATATTTCACTGACAAGAAAACCTGTAAATAAAATGATACCAATGGTAAGGATAGGGGGCATATTGCCGTTCTTTCAGTTTGTTTTTACATTCCATGCAGATGTGAGTATGACCCGCGAATGAGCGGGCCATACAATTTGCTTGGTGAACTGCAGCAAATGGGTAATGTGAGGCGTCGGTTTAAATTTAACTGACCGTTCCGTATCACTCCGTAAAGGTTCAGCCCATCTGCTTACTCAATCGTTCGGGTTGTCCTTTAACACTTCAAATTCAATTGAGTCGATCGACTTAAGTATCATTTTACTTCATCATTAACATTTTCCTGATATTGACCTGATTTCCTGCTTTTAATTGGATTAAATACAGGCCTGTAGAGATATCCGCTCCGGCGCTGTTTTTTCCATCCCAGATGATCGTATATTGCCCTGCTCTTTGAACCTCGTTTTTCAGGGTCCGGATTTTCTGTCCGGAATCGTTGTAAACACCAAGAGTGACATGCTCAGTTCGGGGTATTTGATAACGGATGGCTGTTTGCGCATTGAATGGATTTGGATAATTCTGTTCAAGCTGAAATACCGAAGGATGCTCAGAAATGGATGCTTCCTTTTCCGCGCTTCCATGCAATCCGCCTCTGATCGCATCGATCTGAAATGATAGTTCATTTTCCTCAGATATATAAAAAATTTCCCAGATCGGTTCCATTTGAGTCCAGGGCGGTATAAACAGCAATATGCCAATTCCGCATTCCGGGTGTAAATTACGATATTCACTGCCCCCGTTTGCCTCTGCAATGGCCAGGGCAGAATCACTGTCTATCCATGCTTCAGGAAGAACGGGCATGTTTGGCTGCACTTCTTCAATGGTAATATCATACGCCTGAAAAGTTGTATCCGCGAAACTGTGGAATTCATACATTTGTGACTGAGAACCATCTGAATAAATATATATCCATTCATAAGACAAACCGTCCTTATCCACCCATCTGCCGGTAAGAGTAATCAATTTTGCACTTGCATCAAGAGCCAGGGCCGCAGATTGGACTGCTGAAAAATGTGATTTTGCTGTTTCAGGTGGAATAAACACGCCGGTTTCGGCATCAACCACTCTGAGATAGGTGATGTCCTCATAATAATAATCGATAATCCACAAAGCCTTTTCACTTGTGTTTGCAGCCTTTTGCATGCCGGGAGATTTTTCCAGTCTGCAACAGGCATTTCGCTTCGAGTATGAACTTGGGCCCCTGTTGCCGTTATCCTCTTCATCCGCTTCCGTTAAAAGCGCAGCCGATGACGGATTGGCCAAAATAAACTGGGCAGATAAATCAGGATGGTTCGACTGAAACGCCGCGCCTCCGTTTGCCTGGGCGATGCTGAAAGCGGCATCGCTGTCAATCCAGTTGGTATCCAATGCGGTGAAGGTCATGCCTTGTGCGTCATAAGAATCAACACCCATGTTGGTGCTGCCCATTAAACCCACAATATTGATTTCATCGGATGTTTCCGCCCAGTACCAGAAAATCCAGCTCAGCGGATTCTTTTCCAAATCGTAGACTTCATCAGATGAAATGGCAATGAGCAGGTTTTCCGGATTATTTGCCTCTGCGATGTCATTCGCAAGCCGACAGGCCGTTTTTGCTGTGATGGCTTCATATGTCTGAACGATTATATCAATATTTTCCAGATCAACATCCGCCACAGTAATATCATCAGCTTCTCCGTCGAGATCCGTGTCGTACCATCCCATATCATCTTCACCGGGTGCTATTGTTCCGTCCCCGTTGTCCTTGATGGCTGCGACCTTGTATTCGCCGTTTGGCGCAAATGGAATTGTATAACTGCCGTTCAAAGAATCCACACGGGTAGAGCTTCTGAATATAGGAGCGTTTTCTCCCTCCTCGAACAGCAATACCAGAATATTTCTTGGATCTTTCACTCCATATGTAATGGTTCCGGACACTTCTGCATCGGGCAATGCATCCGCGGTTGTAAAATGAATGGTATAAGGTTTGTCCAGCATTTCAGCAGAGGTGTTATAGGCCCCGAGCAAAAGCAAGTTGTACTGTGTGTCTTCCTGCAGACGAAGCCCGGATACGGTGACGGTTGTTAAGTCTTCACTGAAAAAAAGGATATTATCATAATCCACATCGTCATAGGGATGAAGCCAGGTGCTTAAAAACTGGAAATCATCATCATCTTCACCCAGGGTATCGCTGGTGTCCAGCGGGGCATTAAATGTCAAACTGAAGTCAATGGTTGTTTCGACAGAGGTTTGTCCGTCCGCCGGATTCGATGAAACCAGAGACATTTCCCCCTGCAGACAGGTTGGTATCAGTAAAACAATGAAACCGTATACAATAAGCAGGAATACTGATGCAAACGGTAATTGAGCGTTTAATTTCATGACTGCCTCCCTTGTTAAGCCATTCAATTCATAAAAACAATATGATGCTTATTCCTGTCGATGGTAATTATCCAAATATTCATAGGGTGATTGATAAATGCCCCTACGGCAGGTCCATGTATTTTACTAATAATTTGCCATGGCTTCATTTATCATCATATCCAGAAACACCGATTACCCTCGGCTAATCTCGCTTTGCTCTGCGGGAGGATTCGGACGGACTGCCAATAATCGCATCATCCTGTTAAAATAATTCAAAACTCTCTCCCGAGGGTTCTGGATGGAATGAAGAAGATATCAATTGACTGAAGCATATTAATTTTGATTAACTGTACAAAAAATATCGATAAAAAGCAATAAAAAGTTGATTGAATTCAGGATGAAAGAAGTCGTTAAACCAGAACCTCTGGATGAATCCATTGAAATGCGTCGGAGATGAAGCGGAAAACCTTGAGCTCGGCGGGCAATTTGGCCGCGTATTCGCACAGCATCCTCGCATATCCGTAATCCACTTCATTATTCACAACGATCGCCGCTTTATAATGCTCGCCCCGACCCGGCTGCGTTTTTTCCACATAATGAATCAGGGTGCCGATGAAGCGGCGGCACGGATCTTTCAGGGTGGCGTTGCGCAAATCCCACAATGCATTGAATCCCGGTTGAAATCCGGGTGAGTGAAGCATCTGGTCCGCAGCGTCGCAGATATCCTGCGCCGTCACAGCACCGTGTATCGATAAGAGGATCATTTGATGGTCGGGTTTGATAGACTGAATACATTCCATGGCATGCACCTTCACTTCAGACACACTTTTGTAAAATAATCACCTTTAACCGGTATAAAAGCCCGCTGATCAAATTATTTTTTTTAATTACCACAGGAAAAATATTAATGACATATTTTCCATGAATCAGTGTTGATTTCAGACAGCAATTATCTGAAATGAAAAATAAACAGGAGTCTGATTCGGAATGCGTGATTGAACAGGATATCCACTCAGCACTATTTGTACAACATCTATCTGTCCTGGACAGTACAGGATTGTACAGATAATTGCAGGATGAAATTACAGGTTTCTGCGAAAGAATGCAAGGATTATTACAAAAATATTATATTTTTGAAGTAATTAATATTTTTAAAATAATCCGATTACAGTTATTTAAAATCCTGTTTATTTTAATAGGCATATCGAATGCCATGCAGGAGTCAACGGATCTTTGTTCTGGATCCTGTCCGGTGGTTTTGGCGGGTTCCGAGTAGCGGCGCATCTGACGCCGGTATCCATGGTTCTGAAGGATCATGCATCGCGCATGAATGACAAGAGTGTGGTTCGACCTGTTCGGCCGTATGCTCCCGCGGCTCCTTCCGTTTTTAAAGGAAAAATCCGGGAGGATGTCCTGCCCTTGCATTGAAAAGACAATTTTCTGAATGAAAAGGGCTTTATCATTCTCGCGGGTGAACCTGGATTTATAAAGGTGACCGGCCGGACGCCGGTGGATGCGGAATACTGGGAGGGATCTGTTGAAAAGAGAGGTGTCAGGTACTGGATATGTGCCTTGAATGAATCGGGATTTTCAATGATTGCAGGTCCGGCGGAGATGGATTAATCCGGCTTGTCAGGTTTCAATGTTAAATTGTGATTCAGAATGAAAAATTAGAATCCCACTTTTTCCTAATCGCTTCGTTTACGGGAAAAGTTTTCAAAAGAAAGTAGGCAAAGAAAACATTGCTTTTTGAATGCTCATAAGAGATCATGCAGGGTGGGTTTTAAACCACATTTATTTATCGAGAAGAATTCAGAAAAAACAGTCCTACTTTCTTTCGAAAGAAAGTAGGCAAAGAAACGTTTGCTTTTTGCATGCTCATGGAACGGTCATTGTGTGTGCGAGGACTGACAGATTCAGGTTTCCTCAAAGAGATTACCTGAAGCCTGCTGTTCGCGCAAAAAGCGATTCTCCGCTCCGCCCAATGGTTTTTTTATAACCATTGACATTAAAAGTTGAGGATGTTGCTTCGTAACATACTTTTAATCACCATCAATGTAACCATTTTGGCAAAATTAAGTAAACATGAAGGCATTATAAAATCAAACATATTTGAATACGTTATTCATTCATAAAAAAGGGAAAGGGAATTCAATGATATACTGGATGGCTATTAACTTCAATTCAGCAATATGCACTGCCGTGAAGGAGGGGAAGGCGCCTTTTTCGAGCCGGATGGCGTTTTAGGCAGTGATATCAGTAAAAACGGCAGGATGCATCTTGATTTTGTGAATGGTCAGTTTGGACTGGATTTTCCGGAATCAAAGAGACATTGACAGAGATTCGAATCATCAATGCTTCCGGGTGGCTTGCTCGTCATTTTTTTCAGAAATTCTACCTTGACTGTATGAGATAAATAAAAGACCTCCAGCAATTCATCCTATTGGATTAATAAAATGATCCAACAGGATGAATTGTGAAACCCCAAGAAACCGGATGGAAAACATCCATTTAATCCGGTACTGCTTCGGACAAGTGCGCCATTCTGTAATGGATTATTCTTGTTATTTCAGGAAAGACGCTTTCTTGATACACGAATAGCTGCCTGCGGTCAGTTGATACAGATAGACGCCGTTGTTTACTAAATGGCCGGTCTGATCCCGGCCATTCCACATGGCCGTATAAGTACCCGCCTGATAAGATTCATGATTTACAAGTGTTACGATTTTTTTGCCAAGCAGATTAAAGACCTGCAAAGACACTTCCGTATCTTCCGGCAGGGCGAAATGGATCACCGTGGCCGGGTTAAACGGATTCGGGAAATTCTGCGACAGGTTAAATTGAAGCGGGATTTTATCAGACTGTTCAACCGCACTTCCTGAATCGATCGTATACTCAGCACTGGTAATCTCGCTGGCCTCCCAGCCGTCTTTGCAGGCAATGGCCTTCAGGGTGGCAGTTGCAGACAGATAAACCGTTCCGCCGCTGCTGATGGCCGAATCGCTCTGATCCGGGTCCGACCCGTCTGTGGTAAAATGAATGGTAGCGCCCTCTGTGGCACAGGTGATGGTCACATCCTGAGGCGAAGAATAAGTGCCCGCTTCAGGGCTGAACACAGGTGTGGCCACTTTGCCCGTAATCGTATAGGTGCCGGATGCAATCTCACTGGTTTCCCAGTCTTCTTTACAGGCAATGGCCTTCAGCGTGCTGGTTTTAGACAGATAAACCGTTCCTCCGCTGCCGATGGCCGGATCGGATTCATCCGGATCAGACCCGTCCATGGTGAAATGAATGGCAGCGCCCTCTGTGGCACAGGTGATGGCCACTGTCTGAGCAGTGGTATAGATCCCGGGTGCAGGACTGAATTCAGGGGCAGCCACTTTACCCGTGATGTGAGTAAACGCCATGTCTTCTCCTTCAACGCGCCCCTGATTGTACAGGGCCACCACTCGGTAATGATAGGTCGTATTGATCGCAAGACCCGAAAGGCCGGCACTGACAGATGTATCGTCACTCCCGTCGACTGTACCGGGATTGGCATTGACGATATTGCCGTATGACTCTGTCAATCCCCATTCAAAGAAAACATTTGCAGTCAGGTTGAAAGGATGGATCCGGCCATTCAGAACCACAGATGATCCGGATGCAGTAGAGGGCGCTTCCGTCACAACATCAGGCGGTCTGAATGTGGTGAAAGACGCGTCCAGCCCCTGAGCATTCCCCGCTGTATTGCTGGTAGCCACCCGGTAATGATAGGTCCTATTCGGTTCCAGACCTGACAATTCCGTACTGACTGCGATTTCTCCCGAACCGGAGACCGGGCTCTCTGACGCAGCCTGCGTCTCCCCGTAATCCGTTGTCAATCCATATTCAAATGTCACATCTGTGCTCAGGTTTTTTGGATTGACAAGCCCGTTCAGGGTGGCGCTTGTACCGTTAACATCACTGGCCGCCTGGGTTACGGCATCCGGGCCGTCACTCAGAACAAATGAAACCAAATCACCCGAATCGATTCCGACCGCATTGGTGGCCGTAATCCGATAGAAATAGGTTTGATTGACAGTGAGCCCGGTGATATCTGCACTGACCGGTGTATTTTCCATACCATTCACCGAACCAGGAATGGCAGAAACTGTATTGCCCAGGCTTTCTGTCTCACCCCATTCAAACTGGACTGTAGTAGAGAGATTATTGGGATGAACCAGCCCCTTTAAACTGGCACCGTCTTCTGAGGTAATGGGGGTTTGCGTCTCAGCGTCTGGACCTTTTGCAATCGTAAATGTCTGGTCATCACCGTCGGTCGTCCCTTTGCTGTTGGTGGCCGCAATCCGCCAGTGATATTCCTGATTGGGCAGTAAACCGGTAACAGTCGCGGTGACATCCTGATAGTCACTTCCGGTCAACGTTCCTGTTTCAGATGGTATTTCTTCATCATAAGAAGTGGAAGTGCCATATTCAAATGTCACGTCCGTGCTGTAATCGCAGGGATTCACTTGTCCGTTCAACGTAGTGGAATAGGCGGTCGCATCAACACTTGCAGTTTCATCAGTGATGAGCGGCCGCAAGGTGGATACATTTGATTTGAAAACCTTGTCGTTCACACCCGCATACAAAAAACCATGTGAATCAACGGTAAGCGCTCGCACAACGTCTCCGTCAAGGCCGCTGCTGACATTGGTCCATGAAGCCCCGTCGACTGAGCGGAAGACGCTGCCGGAACCCGTGCTTACAAACAAGTGCCCGGCAGAGTTTTCAGCAATTAAATGAAAAGAAGATTCATTTATTATTTCACCACTTTGGATACAACTTATCCACCCCTCTCCGTGACTGTCCGCACGGAATATGCCGCCATCAATGTGTTCTGGCCGTGGATCTTCGTCTGTTACGACATATATGTCTCCCCCGATTGCTTCGAGTATTCCTTTAATAATATAACCCGTTATCCCGTCGGTGTCCAATTTGGTCCAGATGTCTCCTTTGTTGTCTGAACGATATATGTCCTTTACTGGCCCACACGCGAAAATATAGTCGGAAGTGACCAGTAATTTGTCTATCCCTGCATGAGCCAAGCCAACAGAACTCCAATTCAAACCGCTATCTGTTGATCTGACGACACCAGTGGTTGTCGATGCTACGAAAAGATAATACCTGTAATCCCAGGCACTCAGTTCTTCAACGAGTGTGCCTATAGCCATTGGATGCAAATGTTGCAATCCCCTATGTTCCCACGTTTCACCATCGTAATAATACACACCGAAAGGTTCTGTTGCTGCAAAAAAATGATAGGGCTGTCCTGCTGCTACAAAGCCCCCCGAATAATAGGCCATATCATTGATGTCGAGGCTGCTCAGATTGTTATTTATTTGCTGCCATGAGTTTGAATTTTTTTTATAAACACCCGAATAGTCTGTTCCTGCATACACATTGCCGTCGGGCGGCGCAAGTAATGTCTGAACGTCGCTTCCCAATGCCGGTTGTGTTTGCTGCCAGAAATCCTGTGCATTCAGACTGAATGTCAGACCAAAAAACAAACCGAATCTTAGCCAAAAATCAATGTTTAGACCAACCAAAGAATCCAATTTCAGTTTGAGCTTCATTTTTATATCCTTCCTGATATCAATTAACGGTAAATGAATATGCCGACAATCCGACATGACTGGGTGAATCTCATCATAAAAAAGAATGAATCGGATTCGGATGATACACAGAGTATCCATACACATCAATGGGATATTGCATGCATGATGGCTTATACATTCCCGGTTGAACCGATAACCAGCGAATGAAAAAGAAATGGATCGTCAAAAAATGAGAAATCTCTCCCGATTCGGAAATGTTGGTTTTATATAAATATTTTATCGCTTAAAGTCAAGTGTTTAAAAATTTAAATTTCAGGATTTCATGCGGCCGGAAGGGTTGCCTGTCTTATCCGACAAGATCATGATATGAGTATTCAGCCTGCGTGGTGTTCCCGTCTGCGGTTGGAGAGCAGAATCACATCCCGCAGCTCGTCTGTGTTTCTCGCCTGCATCCACCGGGTATTGAAATCCGGCTCCTGCACAATCGAGGCCACGGCCATCAGGGCCCGCAGGTGATAATTGCGTTCATCCATGGATCCTGCCAGCACAAACATTGTACGCACGGGTTCGGAAGATGTTGAGAAATAGAGTCCTTCCCGGCAGCGAATCAGTATGATATCGAATCGGTTTTCACCGGGCACAATGATATGAGGAATAGCCAAACCCGATTTGATCACAGTGCCGGATTGTTTTTCACGTTCCAGAAACCGGTCGAGCAGTTCCTGCTTATTCAGGCGCCATTTTTCAGACAGAATTCCGGAAATTTGATCCATGACCGTTTCAATCGGCCGGGTTTCGGGGAGGTCGAGAATCATGCAGTTATGCACCAGGTGATCGAAGCGGTCCGTGATAATTTCATTCCTCTGAATCACGATATTGCGTAATTCATTTTCAAGTGTGCGCGTCTTCAGTTCTTTTGCCGTGATGCGTTCCACAATATGCATGATTGCCGAGGTGCGTGTGATACGTGACCGGGAATATCCCCAATAACTGACTGCACCGATCGTCAGAAAAAAAGCACTGATTAAAATGGGAACGAGTCCCATCTCAATAAGAAGCAGACTGTACACGATCAGTGTAACCGCCGGCAGGACCGGATAAAGTGGCATTTTAAATGTCGGCTGATAATTTTGAATTTTGCTTTCCCGCATGATGATGATCGAGATATTCACCAGAATAAACAGAATAATCATCAGGGTTGAGGCAGTCTTGACGAGATTTTCAATACTCAACATGAGGATAACCATGATCATAAACGCGCTTGTAATCATGATTGAAATTGCAGGTGTGTGGTAGCGCTTGTGGATGCATGCCAGCCAGGGGGGCAGCAGCCCGTCCCGGCTCATGGCCAAAGGAGACCGGGACGCCGAGAGAATACCGGCATTCGCGGTTGTGATAAAAGCAGTGATCGCGGCCAGCGCCAGAATGCCGCACCCCGCCGGACCGGCGATGTTTTTTCCGCCCAGCGAGAGCGGAATGAGTGAGCGGTAGAGCTTTTCGGCGGACACAATACCCACGGTAATCCCGATGGACAAGAGATAAATCAGGGTCACGACGATGAAGGACAGCATCATTCCGAGTGGAATGTTCCGGGCGGGATTTTTTATTTCTTCGGCCACACTGGTGATTTTGGTCAGTCCTCCGAATGCAATAAAAACCAGTCCCGCTGTTGAAACAACCGATATGAATCCATTTGGCATGAAGGGTGTGTAATGAGCGGGATGCGTCGAAATAAATCCCCGAAAAATATAACCGGTCAGGATGACGATGAGCAGGTATACAAGCACAATCTGAATTTTTCCGGTCAGTTTCACGCTGAAGATATTGAAAACTGAAAAAACAGCACAGGCAAGCACCGCGATCCATTTGATTTGGAGAGGTGAGATATCGGGTTTGATCAGCACAGCGAACGCTCCGATACCTACCAAAGCGAAAGCGCTTTTTAAACCTAATGAAAACCAGTTGGCGAATCCGCTGAACGTACCGAACACGGGACCGAGACTGCGATCAATATAGAAATAGGCCCCTCCGGATTTGGGCATGGCCGTGGCCAGCTCAGCCTTGGCCAGAAGGCTGGGAATAATCATCAGGGCAGCCAGCAGATAGGAGACGATCATGGCAGGTCCCGCTTTTGAATACGCGAGGCCCGGCAGCACAAAAAGTCCGGAGCTGATCATGGCGCCGGTGGAAATGGCAAATACATCAGACAGGCCAAGCACTTTTTTTAAGGAGGGGTTTTCCCCTTTTGGTCTCATTGTGGTTTGGTGAATTTACGGTTTCGGATCCGGCACAACCATCCCGCGGAAAGAAAACAGATCAGCGTGCTGACCGGCGTGAATGAACAATGCGCATAATACCCAAGCATGCAGGACTTGTTAGCGGATGGCATCGGAATTAAAGTGCTGATTCCCGCCAGGGTGAATATGATGGTTAAACCCAGCCAAAATGCGTATCCTTTTTTTCTGTTTTTCATCCGGTTCCTCGTAAATGTGATTCAATGAATGTTAAAGATACATATAGGCGTTTCAATATCCTGTACACGCTTCCAGATATGTCTGCCATGCATAAAATTAAGTATGTCTTTTTATCTTTGCAAGCAAATATTTCAATGAATCCCGCGTTTCTTGCGCCCATTTGAATCTTGCAGACCGGGGAATACCCTCCTGTTGTTCTATGATGCTATGGTTTTTTGGTTTTTACCTGGCTTGCAGGGCGGCCAGACGGTTCGCCCGGGTTATTGTCGGAGAAGATAAAAAGTAATCATATGAACGTTTTTATCTGATTTTTATTTTTGGAAATTTGGTTTTGTGATTGAATGGTCGACCAACCTAGTCGACCTACATAGATCAATGGGATGAACACAGTGGCTTTTGATACAGCCCCTGCCTGAAAAATTATATTCGGAAAAAACCGGTTGCGTTACTTCTGACCTTGGAAAATCATGATTTGAATTGTAACATTCCACTGGAATATTCGTTTAATAAGTGATATCCCTTTTCCATGATATGCGAGTCGATCATGAGACAGTCGATTCTGATTTCAATATTGTTGGCGGCGGGTGTAATCCGAAGCCAGGTAACCGATACGACTTATCAGGCCATTCGTATCTCAGCGCCTGTCTGCATTGACGGTCGATTGACCGAAGCGGTATGGGAGACCGTTCCTGCGATCTCCGGATTTTATCAGCTGAATCCGGACGAGGGAAAACCGGCGAGCCAGAAAACATTTGTCCGAATCGCCTATGATGATGACGCCCTGTATGTGGGCGCCCGAATGAAGGATTCGGCTCCGGATTCCATCGTGGCCCGTCTGGCCAGGCGAGATAATATGACCAATGAAGATTTTTTTGCGTTTGCAGTGGATTCCTATCATGATCACCGGAGCGGATTCTATTTCGCCCTCAGTGCCGGCGGGACCATGACGGACGGTGTGTCCTACAACGACGACTGGACAGACGATTCGTGGGACGGCGTATGGGAAGGGCGTGTGAGTATCGACACACTGGGCTGGACCGCAGAATTCCGTGTTTCATTTTCACAGCTCCGGTTTCGCAGGCAGAAACAGTATGTCTGGGGGATTAATTTCAGACGCGACATTTCAAGGCGTAATGAAAACGCATTCCTTGTATTTACGCCCAAAGGGTCGAGCGGATTTGTCTCCCGGTTTCCCGATTTAGCCGGCATCGAAGGAATCAGTCCGTCCAGAAATATCGAGATCCTGCCATATGTCCGCGCCAAAGCGGCTTATACGCATCCCGATTTAGAAGATCCGTTTCACAATCAATCGGAATATTCTCCGGATATCGGCGGAGATGTCAAGATTGCCCTGAGCAATAATCTGACTCTGGATATGACTGTCAATCCGGATTTTGGCCAAGTCGAGGTGGATCCTGCTGTGGTCAATTTGTCCGATGTGGAGACGTTTTACGATGAAAAACGACCGTTTTTTATCGAAGGATCTTCGACCTATGCATTTGGATACGGAGGCGCAAACAACTATTGGGGATTCAACTGGTCCAATCCCCAGTTTTTTTACAGCCGCCGGATAGGCGCAGCGCCCCGCGGAGAATGGCCGGACAATGATTATGCGGACGTGCCTGAAGGTGTTCATATTCTCGGAGCAGCCAAGATCACAGGAAAACTCGCAGATCAATGGAATGTGGGCATGCTTCATGCACTTACAAGCCGGGAGACCGGCTCTTTTTCTTTGGATGATCATCATTTTCAGACGGATGTCGAACCGCTTACGTACTTCGGACTTGTACGCGCCCAGCGGGAAATTAATGATGCCTGTCAGGGGATCGGCCTGATTTCCACGGCAACGGCCAGACGCTTTTCAAATGAAATGCTTCGTGCCGATTTCAATGACCATTCATTTGCGTTCGGCATGGATGGCTGGACCTTTCTGGATACCAGCAGGACGTGGGTATTTGCCGGATGGCTCGGAGGTTCCCATGTCACCGGAACTTCGGAGCGGATGATTGAATTGCAGCGCAATTCGCAGCATTATTTTCAGCGTCCTGATGCTAATTATATACACGTGGACAGCAGTGCTGAGCATTTGTCCGGAATAGCCGGCCGTTTCTACCTGAATAAACAGCGGGGGAACGTCATCGTGAATTCGGCAATAGGAGTTATTTCTCCCGGATTTGATGTGAATGATCTCGGTTATTTCAGCCGTGCGGACTGGATCAACGGCCATTTTGGGATCGGTTATTTATGGACCCGGCCGGGGAAGGTGTTTCGGTTCGCCGATATCATCGGTGCCGTGCATCAGAGTACGGATTTTGGAGGGCGGAATTTGTGGCGGGGGATCTATCTGTTATCGGAAATGCAGTTTGTCAATTATATGTCGTGTAACACTGCATTTTTCTATCATCCAGAAACATACGATAAATATCGAACACGGGGAGGGCCGATTTCCCTGAATAATCCCGGGTTCGGATTTGAGCATTACTTCAGAACCGATGACCGGAAATCCCAGGTGCTGGAATTTTATATTTACAATTATCAACGGTCACAGAACGAGTGGTACCGCTCATTGAGTGTTGGCATGGAATGGAAACCCGGCAGCAATATCAGTATTGAAACCGGACCTGATATTGTATTCAATCATGAATTTGCGCAGTGGGTAGATGCGTTTGATGATCCTCTGGCTTCTCATACTTTTAAAACACGATATGTGTTTGCCGAGATGAAACAGACCGAAATCAGTGCGAATATCCGTCTCAACTGGACATTCACGCCGCGATTGTCCCTTCAGCTTTATTTACAGCCGCTTATTTCTCATGGAAATTATACACAATTCAAGGAACTGGCCCATCCCGGAAGCTATCAGTTTCATAAATATTCAGACAATAAAATCGTCCGCTCGAATGGAGAATATGAAATCGATCCGGACGCAGAAGGGCCTGCCGGCTCTTTTATTTTTGACAATCCCGATTTCAATTATAAGTCTCTGCGGGGAAACGCGGTACTCAGATGGGAATACTTGCCGGGCTCCACTCTGTATCTGGTCTGGACGCAGAGCCGGTGGAACGATCAACTTCACGAACCGTTTTCTTTGAGACGTTCCGCCCGGACACTTTTAAATACACAATCGGATCATATGTTTATGCTGAAGGCAACTTACTGGTGGAGTTTATAAGTTACTTTCAGTCCGGTCGATCGGATCCTTCCTTTGACTGGTCCATCCTGAACGGTGAGGCAGGCAACCCCTCTTTATTATAAAGATTCGCCTCTGCAGGATTGTCCGCCCAGGCATACCGCACGGCCACGGGCTTTGAAATCCTGTCATTCCATACAATGACCCGGTTGTTCTTTATACTGGCTTCCGCCCATACGAATTTTTTATCCGAACCGGCGATGGCGAAGCCTTTGAGTGCTCCGTCATCCCGGGCGATTAATCCGCTGCCGATACCCGTAAACGCAAGCATGATTTTCTGCCCCTCGATTTTCATCGATTGGTAAATCGGGCCAGTACTGACCAGTTGTGTATCTTGATAGACCAGTTTTCGGGCTGCAAGCGCCAGTCGCCCGCCCACGTCTTTTTTATTCAAAGGATGAATGTCATTCCATTCGCCCAGATCAATGGTCACCGCCATAGCCGTATTGGGAACCGACAGGGATTGGAGCTGCACTTCTCTGCAGAACCATGCCATCGCCAATCAAACATGGAACTCTCATCTGGCCGGGAACGGCCGGAGCGTTCCAGCATGCATGGAAAGCATATACAAATAGCACGGTTCGAATCATTGCCTTCATCGATTGATCCTGAGCCTATTTGATCAAAAGCATCCGTTTATGTATTTGCTGCCCGTCTGATTCGAGTGTATAAAAATAGGCTCCCGACGGCAAATTGTTCGCATTGAACGGACAGATATGAGAGCCGGCTTTTAAGAATTGATTGAGCACGGTTCTGACTTTTTCACCCCGGCTGTTATAAATGGTTAATTTGACGTTGGACGGTTTTCCTAATTCAAACTGAATTTGCGTGGATGGATTGAAGGGATTGGGATAGTTCTGATGGAGGTTCCATTGACCGGGTAATAGGTCTGTCTTTGTCTCAACGTTCGAAATAATTGAATATTCAAATTTCATTG
>Ga0272441_10006919_pt1 | contig 18717 bp, 15 predicted proteins | sample SSMProp6N_FD_193582 | JGI IMG/M metagenome (GOLD analysis project Ga0272441, IMG submission 193582) | Marine sediment archaeal communities from Little Sippewissett salt marsh, Falmouth, MA, United States - SSM-Prop-6N | ecosystem: Environmental > Aquatic > Marine > Wetlands > Sediment ... | reverse complement strand
GATGCCCATGGGGCTCTCGGGCCGCGCGGCACGGGAAGCGTAACTTCGGGTGCCCCTTCGTCTGTGCCATCGGTGGTCTCGTCGGACAGGGCGAGCGTGAGCTGACGGTCGTCTTCTGGTGCGCCGGGGCGTTGGTGCATGGCTCCGCTCAGTTTGACGTCGCCACCGTGTCTGGGCGATCCTGTTCTTCGTTGTCCGATACCCGAGGAGCTTCGCTGATGGCCGCCAGGACGAAGAGCAAGGTGACGCCGAAATACAAGACGAAGTACCGCGTGACCAACTGGGCAGCCTACGAGGAATCCCTGAGGAAACGCGGCAATATCACGGTCTGGTTTGACGAGGGCGCGATCAACGCCTGGAACGCCCCGCCGTCCGGGCGTCCCGGCGGCCAACCGAAGTACTCTGACTTCGCCATTGTGACGTCGTTGACCCTGCGCTTGGTGTTCCACCTCGCTCTCCGTCAGACCGAGGGCTTCGTCGCATCGCTGATCCGACTGATGGGCCTGGACCTGGACTCACCCGACCACACGACGCTCTCACGGCGCAATCGCAATGTTGAGGTTCCTCGTGTGGCCAAGACACACAACGGTCCGAGCCATCTCGTGATCGACTCGACCGGCCTGAAGATGCTTGGAGACGGGGAGTGGCACGCTCATCGGCACAAGACCTCGAACAAGCGCCGCAGCTGGCGCAAGCTGCACCTGGGTATCGACAGCGACGGAGTCATCGTCGCATCCGAGCTCACTGACAGCTCTGTTGATGATGCATCCGTTGGCGTCACGATGATCGATCAGGTCGAACCCGCGATCGGGCGGTTCACTGCCGACGGCGCCTATGACACGCGAAGGATGTACAAGTCCCTCACCGCGTCGGGCACGACCGACGTCAGAATCGTGATCCCGCCGAAGAAGACGGCCACCGTGGATCCGCGGTCCACCGGACCATGGCGCCAACGCAACGACGCCATCGACAGGATCGCCAAGGTCGGTCGGCGCCAGTGGCGCAAGGAGTCCGGTGCTCATCAACAGGCTCGAGCCGAGAACGGGATGTATCGGTACAAACGCTTGATCGGGGATCGACTTCGATCCAAGCAATTCGATTCTCAGAAGAAGGAGTCACTGATCGCCGTCAACGCCATCAATCGGATGACGAAGCTCGGGATGCCGGAATCAGTGAAGGTTGCCGCGTGAGGGTGAACAACCAAGGGTACCGTTCGTTGTCAATTCGGGCCGTGCACCAACGCCGAGGGCCTAAGCTCGTGTCTGTGCCTCGTGCGGGCCTGACGGAGCGGAGCGAGCCGAACCGCCCCACTAGACCAGGTACCAGGGGAGGATGTTGTAGCCGTGGCGGTTTCCACCTTCGGAGCCCCCGTGTACGAGCACGCCGCCCTGGTTGCTGTTGCCCGGTAGGCCGGTCCAGTATCGCAGGCCGTCGGTCGCGTCCGATGCCAGGGTTTGCCCTGATTTCACCTCCACGGGTACCTGTCGCGCGCCCAGGTCGACGATCACGTCGATCTCGTGGCCCGTGGCATCGCGCCAGTGGTAGAGCGGTGCGTCCACGCCGACGTGCTCGAAGGACTTGACCAGCTCAGACACCACGTAGGACTCGAAAACTGCTCCCCGTAGCGGATGGCTGGCCAGAACCCGTGAGTCATGGATACCGAGCAGGTAGCAAACCAGACCTGCGTCGAGGAAGTGGAGCTTCGGACGCTTTCGGAGCCGCTTGCGGTAGTTGTCGTGGTGGGGAGGCAGCAGCGTGATCAACGATCCGATGCGCAAGGCGGTGAGCCAGCTCTTGGCCGTGGGCTGGCTGATGCCGGCGTCGGCACCGAGGTCGCTCAGGTTCAGCTCCGTGCCGGTGCGGGCCGCCGCGAGTCGTACGAATCGCTCGAACGCGTCCAGGTCCATCACCTTCAAGACGTCCCGAAGATCGCGCTCCACATAGGTCCGGTGGTAGTCGGCGAGCCACCGGGTCGGATCCAGCTGTTTGTCGTGAATTCTCGGATAAAAACCCTGCCACAGGGTTTCCCAGAGCCCCCGGGACGGCGGCATTCCAGACCTTTCACCAGAGGCTGGCTGCAGCTCGAAGGACGGACGATCGAGCAGCTCGCTGACGGAAAACGGGAGGAGACGCAGCAGAGCCGTACGACCGGCGAGGGTCTGTGAGATGTTCTGCATCAACAGCAGATTCTGGGAGCCTGTCAGGATGAACCGTCCCGGTCGATCATCCTCGTCCACCGCCACCTGTATATAGGACAGCAGGTCCGGCGTGCGCTGCACCTCGTCGAGGATCACGCTGCCGGGCAAGGTTGACAAGAATCCCAATGGATCGACCGTTGCGGCGACCCGTCGGTCAGGTCGCTCCAGGGAGACATAGCCATGGTCCGGAAACACACGGCGGACCAAGGTGGTCTTGCCCGACTGTCGGGGTCCCAAGAGGGTGACCACTGGCATCCTCGCCGCTTCACGGGTCAGACAAGCTGACAAATGCCGCTCAATCATCGTTGTAATTATTAGACAAGCTCAGGTTTATGTCAAATTGAAAATCAGTTTTTCGATTTGACACACGGAGAGCCCGTCCTGTTCCGAAACAGGATCCATGCAGATCCACTACGATTTGACGTGCGGAGCAACCGATGCAGTGGAATCGCACCTCTGCCTCTCTGCCTCTTGGCCTCTCGGTCTTCACCGCGCTACAGCGTGCAGGTCTACAGCGTGCAGGTCTCTGGGTGGAGACAGCAGGGGTCCTCCATGTCGGTGAGGCAGTCCTCGTCGTCGTCGGCGTAGTTGTGGCAGTACTTCTCGTCGCGGGCGATGGCCAGGCAGGCCACCTGGGACAGTGACTTGGGGGGCGGATCCTCCCTGCGGGCGACGAGGATCTCGGCGCCGTTGGAGAGGGTGCATTGGGGCTCGTAGCGGATGTGCCAGCAGGCGCTCACTGGCAGCGCGGGATCCCGCAGGTCGGGGTGCCCCTGCGCATAGGCGAGGCTCCGGTCGGTGTTGTCGGGCAGCCGCGTCCCGTCCGGCGCGATCTCGAGGCAGGGCGCCACGTCGTGCCGCTCCTCGTGTGGCTCCCCCTGGAGGAACACGTCGGTCACGTGGCATTGGGCCACGCATTGGCTGTTCACCTCACAGTGCTGCGCGGCTTGGGGCACGCCGTAGTCCACGCCGGGATCCGAGCACCCCGCGATGGGCGCCGGCAGGCACTGGAAGTACAACAGGTCCACGATCCGCTCGCCGATGGCCCGGAGCGGCGCCTCATAGTCGCCGGAGCACACCGAGGTGTACGCCCAGTCGTTCAGGTCCGCCGCTTCGTTCAGGGAGGCGACGACATTGTAGATGCGGATGGCCGGCACGGCGCCGTCAATGGCGTTCTCGCAGCTATACTGCAGGTCGGGGTTGCCCAAATCGTCGATGATCACTTCCACGTCGTGGCCCACGCCGCTGGCGCTGGCTTCCACCGGACCGGCGATGGCGGCCACCACCCGGGAGGCGCCATCCCGCAGCCCCTCGAGCTGATTCACGTAGCGCCCAATGGACGTCATGAGCGCCTCCTCCGCCGGGTCCTCCCGGGGCACGCACTCGGTGCGGAGACCCATGGCAGTCCTGGTGTTCTCGTCGCACTCGATGCTGAATTCGAAGCACCGGTATGAGGTCAGCGGACCCAGCAGTGAGTCGATGTCGGTCTGCGTGTTGTCGTACAGCCGCCCATCGGGGGCGGAGCAGTCATCCTCGTCAGTGATGATCACCACCCCCAGAATGGAGTAGTCCCTCAGGAACCCGGCGTTGGCCGTGGTGTCGGGATCCAGGGCGCGGTGCATGGCCTCCAGGGGTTGCTCGAAGCCGCAGCCCATGGTGCCCAGGTCCGCGATGCAGCTGAACACCTCGTTGAGGGACTCCCCGGCGTAGTTCCGGCAGCGGGGGCAGCCGCCGGGCCCGTCGAGCACGAGCTGGGTGCTGGGCTCGTGCGCGCAGTGGTCGGGCGTGCAGTCGTGGGAGAGGCAGGTGTCCGCGCCGTCCGTGACGATTTCGCATCCCTGGGGCTCCACGTCCACGATGTACGGCGCCCCCACGGGGTTGAGACAGTTCCCGGTGAGCAGCTCCCCATTGTCTCCGCCGGACTGATTGCAGTAGGTAAACACGTGGGGGGAGGTCCCCAGATCCGTGGAGGTCACGCCGACGTGTACGTTGGGCAGCCCGCCAGGCAGGTACTGCAGCACGGTCATGAGCGACGCGAAGCTGCTGCGGAGCTTCGCCTGCTCCCCGGCCATGGAGCCGGAGTTGTCGATGACGAAGACCAGGTCCACCTCCCGGCGAACGGACTGCGGGTAGACGAGGTTCTGCTCGCCGCAGCACACCTCATCGCCAGGCTGGCCCACGGGGCGCTCGCAGGCCGCGACCAGCACCGAGACGATTGCGGCCAGCAGAAAAATCTGCGCTGCTCGGGTCATCAATTGCTCCCAATCTCACGATGTAAATGGCCGCGTCCCCTAATTATCATACCAGGTCGCGAGGGCTTGTGTCGGACTTTGGGCTTGCGTTAGGGTGGCGCCATGCTTATCGACCTCGAGACATTGTCCCCGCAGCAGGTGTACTTCACGCTGATCCAGACGCTGATCCCGCGGCCCATCGCTTGGGTCCTGTCGGAGAACGCGGACGGCGGGCTGAACCTGGCGCCCTTTTCGTACTTCACGGCCGTGAGCAGCGATCCGCCGCTGGTCATGATCTCCACGGGGCGAAAGCCTGACGGCGGGCCCAAGGACACCCGGGTGAACGTGGACCAGCGGGACGACTTCGTGGTGATGATCCCGCACCGGGAGCTGCTCGAGACCATGAACGCCAGCGCCATGACCCTGCCCGCCGGAGAGTCCGAGGTGGCGAACCTGGGCCTGGCGACGACGCCCTTCGGGGGGTCTCGGCTGCCGCGCCTGGCGGACTGCCGGGTGGCCTATGCCTGCCGGCGCTTCGAGATCCTCCAGATGGGGAACGCGCCCCAGGCCCTGGTGTTCGGCCGGGTGGGATCGGTGTACCTGGACGACGCTCTTGTGGACACCGACGCCAAGGGTCGTCAGAAGATCCACGCCGACCGGCTGGACCCGGTGTGTCGCCTGGGTGCCGGGGAGTATGCCTTGCTGGGTGACCTGCGGCGCCTGGCCATGCCGGACTGAGGGGCGAGCCCTCCCGCCGCCGCCTGGGGCGCCGCCCGGGGGTGTCGTTTGCCTTGCGGATGAGGCCGAGTCCTTGGTAAAGAAAAGGGGTCGTGCTCCGGCCGTTTGACCGGACGGCGGCGCGGCTGACACAGCGGAGGAAAAGATGGCAGTCGACAAACCCAAGCGGGATCTGCGGCACGAGACCATGTCGGGGATCCCCCTCAAGCAGACCTATCGGCCGTCGGACCGGGCGGGGTGGGACCCGGCTTTGCACCTGGCCGAGCCCGGGGAGTTTCCCTTCACCCGGGGGCCGCACAAGGACATGTACCTGGGGCGGCGGTGGACCATGCGCATGTTCGCCGGGTTCGGCACGCCGGAGGACACCAACGGGCGGTTCAAGTACCTGCTGGAGCAAGGGCAGACGGGGCTGTCGACGGCCTTCGACATGCCGACGCTCATGGGCTACGACCCCGACCACGAGATGTCTCTGGGCGAGGTGGGCAAGGAGGGCGTGGCCGTCGCGAGCCTGGCCGACATGCGGCGGCTCTTCGACGGCATCCCGCTGGACAAGGTATCCACCTCCATGACCATCAACGCCCCGGCCATCGTGCTGTTGGCCTTCTACATCGCGGTGGCCAAGGAGCAGGGCGTGCCCCTGGACCAGTTGCGGGGCACGACGCAGAACGACATGCTCAAGGAGTTCATCGCCCAGAAGGAGTGGGTGTCGCCGGTCAAGCCGTCCATGCGCATCATCGCCGACATGCTGGAGTACTGCTCGGTGCACCTCCCCAAGTGGAACACCATCTCCATCAGCGGCTACCACATCCGCGAGGCCGGGGCCACGGCGGTGCAGGAGCTCGCCTTCACCCTTGCCGACGGCCTGGGCTATGTGCAGCTCGGCCTGGACAGGGGGCTGGCCGTGGACGACTTCGCGCCCCGGCTGAGCTTCTTTTTCGACGTACACAACGACTTCTTCGAGGAGGTCGCCAAGCTGCGCGCGGCCCGGCGCATCTGGGCGCGCGCCCTCAAGGAGCGGTTCGGCGCCAAGGACCCGCGGTCCCTGCTGCTGCGCACCCACTGCCAGACTGCAGGTGTGTCCCTGACCGCCCAGCAGCCCTACAACAACATCGTCCGCACGGCCCTCCAGGCCCTGGCGGCGGTGTTGGGGGGGACCCAGTCCCTGCACACCAACTCCTTTGACGAGACCTTTGCCCTGCCCACCCAGGAGGCGGTGACCATCGCCCTGCGCACCCAGCAGCTCATCGCCAACGAGAGCGGCGTGGCCAACGTGGTGGATCCGCTGGCGGGCTCGTACTTCATCGAGTCCCTCACCGACGACATGGAGGCCGAGGCGCTGAAGATCATCCACAAGATCGATGAGATGGGCGGCATCGTGGCCGCCGTGGAGGCGGGGTACCCGCAAAAGGAGATCGCCCACTCTGCCTTCCGATACCAAAAGGAGGTGGAGGCCGAAGAGCGCGTCATCGTGGGCCTCAACAAGTACACCACGGGTGAGGACCCGCCCATCCCGACGCTCAAGATCCACCAGGAGGTGGAGGACCGCCAGGTGGCCCGCATCAAGGCGCTCAAAAACAACCGTGACGCGGCGAAGCACACCGCCGCGCTCGAGGACGTGCGGGCCGCTTGCCGGAGCGGGGACAACCTCTTCGGGCCCATCATCGCGGCGGCCGAGGCCGACGCCACGGTGGGCGAGGTCTGCGACGTTTTCCGTGAAGAATTCGGGGTCTATCGGGATCCCGCCTATCTGTAGTACCCTGCCCCCTCGGGCTTGCGCCTCGACCATTAGTGATTAATCACTGACCGTTGCAGGGACCGCCGACTAACAAGTCGACGATCCAGGACGTCGAGGCGCCCGACTCGCGAGGCGCGACGAGGCGCATACTTATTGATATGCAACGAGAAGAAACGAAGCGAGACGGGATGGATCGGCGGTCTGGGCGATCGAGTTATTTGTCGGCGGTCCCTTGGGCCGAACGTGCGAGGTGAGACATGGCCTGGGAATACAACGAGAAGGTCAAGGACCTGTATCGGAACCCCAAGAACGTCGGGGAGATCGAAGATGCCAACGCGGTGGGGGAGGTGGGCTCCATCGTCTGCGGTGACGCGCTCAAGCTGAGCCTGAAGGTCGACAAGGACACCGAGACCATCACCGACGCCAAGTTCCAGACCTTCGGCTGCGGCAGCGCCATCGCTTCCTCCACGGCGCTCACGGAGATGGTCATTGGCAAGACCATGGACGAGGTGGCCAAGATCAAGAACCAGGACATCGTGGACTACCTGGGCGGCCTGCCGGCGGAGAAGATGCACTGCTCGGTCATGGGTCAGGAAGCCCTGGAGGCGGCCATCGCCGACTACCGCGGTCTGAAGGTGGTGCACGAGGAGGAGGATCCGGATACGGCCATCGTCTGCCACTGCTTCGGCGTGTCGAACAAGAAGATCGAGAAGGCCATCCTGGAGAACGGCCTGCGAACGTTGGAGGACATCACCAACTACACCAAGGCCGGTGGCGGCTGCGGCAGCTGCATCGATGAGATCGAGCAGATCCTCGAGGAGACCCTGGCCAACCAGGCCGTGGCGCCCCCCGCGCCCATGCCGGCCAAGCCGAAGAGGCTCACCACGCTGCAGAAGATCAAGCTCATCGAGGAGACCATCGAGAAGGAGATTCGGCCGCAGCTCATCAAGGACGGCGGCGACCTGGAGCTCATCGACGTGGAGGGCAACCGCGTGGTCATCGAGTTCAAGGGGCGGTGTCTGGGTTGCCAGGCGGTGACCTACACCCTGTCGGGCGTCCAGGACAAGCTGCGGGAGATGGTCTCGCCAGACCTCGAAGTCACCGTAGGAAGCGACTGATGAAAACCGTGTACCTGGACAACAACGCCACCACCCAGGTGGCTCCGGAGGTGGTGGAGGCCATGCTGCCCTTCCTCAGGGAGCACTACGGCAACCCGTCTTCCATGCACGCCTTCGGCGGTCGGGTGGAGGCCCCGGTGGAGGAGGCCCGGGCGTCGGTGGCCAAGCTGATCGGCGCCGACCAGCCCAGCGAGATCATCTTCACCTCCTGCGGCACGGAGGCCGACTCCACCGCCATCTGGTCGGCGCTGAACACCGAGACCGACAAGAACCACATCATTACGACCCGGGTGGAGCACCCGGCGGTGCGATCCCTGGCGCTGCACCTCAAGCGCAAGGGCTACCGGATCACCGAGCTGCCCGTGGACTCGGCCGGGCTCATCGATCCCCGGGACGTGGAGCGCGCCATCACCAAGAAGACGGCGATCATCTCCATCATGTCTGCCAACAACGAGACGGGCGTGCTCTTCCCCATCGAGGAGATCGGCAGAATCGCCGCGGGCTACGGCGTGAAGCTCCACACCGACGCGGTGCAGCTCGTGGGCAAGCAGCCGCTGGACGTCCGGAACCTGAACGTGAACTTCCTGGCCCTTTCCGGGCACAAGATCCACGCCCCCAAGGGCGTCGGAGCCCTCTACGTGAAGCGGGGCACGCGGTTTCGGCCCTTCTTGATCGGTGGTCACCAGGAGCGCGGCCGGCGGGGTGGCACCGAGGCCGTGCCGAACGTCGTGGCCTTGGGCAAGGCGGCGGAGCTGGCCTTGGATCACGTAACCGAGGAGCGGACCCACGTCCGAGCCCTGAGGGACTGGCTGGAACAGGGGCTGCTCGAGGCCATTCCGCGGTCGCAGGTGAATGGCGATCTGCTGAATCGTCTGCCCAACACGACCAACGTCAGCTTCGAGCACGTCGAGGGCGAGGCCATCCTCCTGATGATGAGCGACCTCGGCATCGCGGCCTCGTCGGGCTCGGCGTGCACCTCGGGCTCCCTGGAGCCCTCCCACGTGCTGCGCGCCATGGGCGTGCCCTACACCTTTGCCCACGGCTCCATCCGCTTCTCCCTGTCGCGGTACAACACCGCAGACGAAGTGGAGTACGTGCTCGAGCACATGCCCCCCATCATCGCCCGCCTGCGCGAGATCAGCCCCTTCTGGAAGGATTGAGGAGGAGCGAGGCGCCGCGGCCCGGGCTCAGCGCAGGGCCAGCATGGCCTCGACGGCCTCGCGCTTGTCGGTGCCCGCGAGGCGCTCCACCAGGTCCAGGGCCCAGGGCAGGGCCGTGCCGGCGCCGCGGCTGGTGACCACCTTGCCGTCGACCACCACCGCGTCGGGGCGGTAGGCCCTTGCGTGCTGCAGGGTGTCGGCCACCACCGGGTGGGAGGTGAGCTCGATCTTCTCGGCGATGCCCGCCGCGTCTAGCACCCGGGGCGCCGCGCAGATGGCGGCCACCCACTGGCCGGACTCGAAACGCCGTCGGATCAACGCCAACAGGGGCTGCTCGGTGCGCAGCCGCTCGGTGTTCGGGATGCCGCCGGGGATGGCCAGCAGGTCGAACTGCTGGTCGATGACCTCGGCGAGCCCGGCGTCGGGCACGAGCACCACGCCGTTGGACCCTGTGATCGGCTCTGTGCCGTCCACGCCCGCGGACACCACCTCGAACCCGGCCCGGCGCATGACGTCGATGAGGGTCACGGCCTCCATCTCCTCGACGCCCGGGGAGAGGGGGACCAGCACACGGATGGAATCGCTCATGGTCTCATTCCTCGACTGTGGTTGGGTCGTACGCCAGCCCCGACAAGGGGCGGTCAGATGTCGTCGGCCGCCGCGCCGCCGCCGCGCATGCCTCTGACCATCACCCGCCGGGGTGGGGGTCGGGGGCTGGTTCTCATGGTCGTCGACGAGCCGCCGTTCATGGGCCGGCGCCGCCGCCGGCGCCGCCGTCGGGTGGTGGTGGTGACCTGGATGCCTTGCATGGCGTCCGGTGGCGGGGCCTGACCCGCCTTGAAGAGGCTCGCCTGCATGGTCTTGTCCTGCACCGGGATGACCGTGACCTCCTGGGGCGTGTACCCCTTGGCGGTTACCTTCACCTGGATGGGGTCCTCGCCGCGCTTGATCTTCACCACTCGCTTGGTCTTGCCCTTGTCCGGCGCGTGCTCCTTGCCGCCCACGAAGAGCTGGGCGCTCTTGGGCGTGATGTAGAAGGTCAGCAGGACCTCGTTGCTCAGCGGGACCATGGCCGGCGGTGCGGTCATGTCTTCGGTCGTGGGCGCGGCGGCCATGGCGGACTGGTTCCCCTGGTCGGACTTCTTGTCCTTATTGAGCACCATGAAGCCGAAGATCGCGGCGCCGACGATGGCGACGATACCCACGATTGTCAGGAGGATGGGCACTGTGCTCGACCGCGCCGGAGGGGGCTGGGTGGAGGCGTCGAGCACCTGGGAGGCGCTGCCGCTGAGGGTGCCCGGCTGGGTGTACGGGTTCCCCATGTCCGGATCGGTGAGCACCTTGTGGGCCACGCCGGCATCGAAGGTGGCATTCTGCCCCTCGTAGATGCGCTCGATGTCGTCGCCCAGGGCCCGGGCCGAGGCGTAGCGTTCGTTCTTGTCTTTGGCCAGGGCCTTGGCCAGCACGTCCGGCAACCCCTCGGGCAGGTTGGGCACCAAGGTGGTGATGGGCTCGGGCTCCTCGTAGCAGACCTTGAACATGGCCGTGGGCACCGATGGGGCGTAGAAGGCCAGCCTGCCGGCGAGCATCTCGTAGAGGATGGCCCCCAGGGCGAAGATGTCCGTGCGGGTGTCGACCTCCTTGTTCTTGCCCTCGGCCTGCTCGGGGGACATGTAGTAGGGTGTGCCCATCACGGCGTTGGTGCGGGTGACGATGCTGCCCGACTGCTTCATCTTGGAGATCCCGAAGTCCAGGAGCTTGACGTAGTCGTGTCTCCGCCCGTGCTTGCACAGGAAGATGTTCTGGGGCTTGAGGTCACGGTGGACGATGCCCGCGGCGTGGGCCGCTTCCAGGGCGTCGACCACCTCGGCGATGACGGGGTAGGCGGTCTGGAAGGTGAAGGCGCCACGGTTGGCGATCCAGTCGGCCAAGTCTTCGCCTTCCAGCTTCTCCATCACGATGTAGGGGATGCCCTCCTCGGTGCGATCGAAGTCCACCACGTCCACGATGTTCGGGTGGCCCAGCTGCCCGGCGATCTCGGCCTCGCGCTTGAACCGCTGGAAGACCTCCTCGTTCTCGGCAAAGGCCGGGTCGAGCAGCTTGAGCGCGAACTTACGCCCCATGCGCACGTGCTCGGCCTCGAAGATGCTGCCCATTCCTCCCGCGCCGATCTGTTGGATGATCCGATAGGTGTCCGCGATGATACGGTCCTGGAAGCTGTGTTGGAATTCGGTCGTCACGGCATCGTCTCTCCGCGGCATTTTGCCACAATGGGCATTTTTCGTCCATTGACCCAGGGGCAGGCTCGAGAACCTGTTGAGATCCTAGCGCAAGACCTGAGCCCCGTCATGGACTTATTCCGCGACCTTTGCGGAGTCGCCAGCCGAGCACCAGGACCACCAGGACCACCAGGAGCCCGGTGGGCGCCCGTCCGTCGCCTTCGGGGGCGCCGGCCGCGCAGTCGCATCCCTCGGTCCGCCGCTTTGGCGTGGGAAAGGGGCCGGCCAGGGTGTCGCCGCGGCGTCGGGCGGAGGCGGACTGCACCGTGGTGGGCTTACGGGGCGGGGGCTTGATGTCGGGCGCGGTTGTAATTGGCGCCACTTTCACCGCCGGCGGCCAGATGGACAGCGCCCGCCGAGCCTGGGCCCGCACGAGGTAGCACCCAGACCGTCGAGCGCGCTGCAGGATGGGGATCACCCACCGGCCGCGGGTGGCCGCGATGGAGGTGACGAGGTCCCCCTTTTGGGGGGTGTTGGGACCGCGCTCCAGGGTCTGGTTGATGTGGCGGGTGGCCTCGCGGCGCCGGCTGGGATCGATCATCGCGATGGCCAGCAGGATGCGCGCTCGGGCCACGGGATGGTCCGTCGCCGAGGTCTCGGTGACCAGGGTCTGGAGGGTGCCGTAGTTCTTCAGGAGGCGGAGCCTGCCCGCGGCTAGGGCGGCGTGGGAGTAGACCGTCAGGTGGTCGTCCCCGACCAGCCGGAGGATGGACGGGGCGGCGAGGCGGTCCGCGTAGAGGCCCAGGCTGCGCACGGCCCGGGCCCGCACCCGGGGATCTTGGTGAAGGGTCAGCCGCAGCATGCGCGCGAAGCCCTTGCGTTGGCCGCGGGGGCGTAGCCGGGCAAAGGCCAGGGCGCCCTCTCGTGCCACGCGGGCCGAGCGATTCACGGTCATCAGCAGGGCCAGGCGCTTGGCCAGGGGCTTGACAGGGCGTCGGTCGAGGAGGCTGATCTCCCCGATGGCCTCGGCGGCGGCGGCCACGACGCGCGGGTCTGCCGACCGGAGCTGCTGCGTGAGCACGGGCAGGGCAGTCACCGCCCGGAGGTGTCCCAGGGCCTGGACGTAGGCCGCGCGCACCTGGCCGTGCTCGGCCCCGAGCCGATCCACCAGCACGGGCACCGCCTGGTGGGCCGCCAGACGCCCCAGGGCCCTGGCGCAGGCCAGCCGGAGACCGGGGTGGGGATGGGCCAGGAGCCGCGCGAGTTGGGGGATCGCTTCGCGAATGCCGCCCAGACCCACCGCTCGCGCGGCGGGGATGCGCACGTCGTTGCTGCGGGAGGCCAGCAGGTCCCTGAGCCGTTTCACCGGGAGGCGTCCGCCGAGGTGGCCGATGGCCTGGGCTGCCTCCGCCGCCAGGCGCGGGTCACCGGTGCGCGAGAGAAACTGCTGGAGCGAGGCCAGGCCGCCCAGGGCGTCGAGGCGGGCGAGCCCACGCACGACGGCCAACGCCACCGAGGGCAGCGCCTTGGGAAGCAGGCTCACAAGGTCGGGGATGGCCGTCCTGGCGCGGAGCTTGGCGAGGCTCTCCACGGCGGCGCTCTGCACCGGGGGGGACGGGTCGACGAGGAGCCGCCGCAGGGGAACGATGGCGAGGCGGGAGCCCAGGTGTCCCAGGGCAGTGGCCGTGGTCAGTCGCTCGCCGGCGTCCTTGCTGCGCAGAAACCGGCCGAGGGTGTAGGCGTCCACTGGCTCCCCCAGGTAGCCCAGGGCGGTGATCCCCGCCGCTCGCAGGGCCGGGTTCCGTCGAAAGAGCAGCCCCACCAAAAAGCCCCGGGTGGCCTTGTGCTTGAGCCGTCCCAGGGCGATGGCCAGGTGGACCAGGACGTCGGGAACGCGCTCCCGGGGTACGCGATCCACCAAGACGATGGCCGCCTCCTTGTTGCCGATCATGCCCAGGGCATAGGCGGCGTTCCTGCGCACCAGGGGATCGCGGTCCCGGACCATCTGGCGGAGGCGCTTGTAGGCTGCGGTGATGCGGTGGCGGCCCGCCTGCCAGGCGGCGTCGGCCCGGACCTGGGGATCGGGGTTCTTCAGGTGGCCCAAGACGCGGAGCCGCTGCTGGCGCTCGGTGGGCGGGGCGCGCCGCACCAGCGGGCTGGGGCGCATGCGTGGGCTGGGGCGCGGGCGATGGCCGGGACGAGGGCCCGGCCTGAGGCTCCGCGCCGCTGGCGTAGAGCGGGTCCGGGCCGGGCGCGTGGGGGGCGCGGCGGCCACCCCGGCGAGCAACCACAAGATGAGTGTCCGGGCCAGCATCGTGATCAGGCGGCGCGGCTCACAGGACGGGGATCGGCCAGTTGCAGCTCGCGTCCAGGGTGGTGTTGAGCAGGAGCGGACAGCTCGCGCCCAGAGGCGCCGAGCTGCAGTCCAGCTCGATGTCTTCGTCAAAGTCGCGGTAGCAGTCCACGCACCAGTCGAAGTCCTGGCGAGCCTCGAGGTCCATCTCGGCGAGGTTCGTGGCGCATTCGGTGGACCAGGCCTCCACCTCGGGGCAGGTCGCCGCGTAGATCTCCGCGAACTTGTCGAACTCGGCACAGGGCTCGACCTTGTTGACGCAGGCGCCGGACAGGGCCGTGGCGGCCAGGATCAGGGCGGCGGACACCGACGGGGTGATTTTTTTCATGGTCATGATATCGATCTGTCGCACTTTGGTAGTTTTGCTACCGCCACCAGTCTACCAGACTACCAGTCGCACTCGCCTTGGAGCAGGTCCACCATCAGGGCCTTGCAGGACCACCCCTGCACGAAGTAGTCGGAGCAGTCCTCTTCGAGGGCCTGCTGCTGCAGGTGGTCCGAGCACTCCAGCAAGAGTTGCTGGCTGACCTTGTCGAGCAGCGGATACCGCTCCTCGCAGTCGAAGGTCCGGGCGCAGTTATAGTAGCACTCGTACAAAAAGTCGTCGAAGTTGGTGCACGTGACGGTCTCGTCATCCTCGACACACCCACCAGCCCCGCCCAATCCCAGGCCCAATCCCAGGCCCAAGGCGAGCGCAACGGCCGGCAACCTAAGACGTCGTCGCGTCAAAAAGCCCTCCAAACAAGCGCCTGATAGTATGACCACACGCCTGCCGGGACATCAAGATTCAAAATAAACTGTCGCCACATCTGAGTAAAAACCAGAAAAACCTGCCGGAGAAAAACCTGCCGGGAGAAAAACCTGCCGGGACATCAAGATTCAAGGAGAAAAACCTGCCGGAGGAGAAAAACCTGCCGGGACATCAAGATTCAAAATAAACTGCCGCCACATCTGTGGCTCCTCAGGGAGCGAAGAGCTCGAGCATCTCGTAAAACGTCGGGTAGGACTTGCTCACGCAGTCGGGATTGGCGACACGGATACCGGGGAGGCGCAGGCCGAGGAGGGCGAAGCACATGGCCATGCGGTGGTCGAGGGCCGGGTCGAGGGCGGGGTCGAGATCGACGTCGTCCCGGAGGCGCGTCGGGTGGATCACCAGGCCGTCAGGGACCTCGTCGATGTCGGCGCCCACGCGGCGGAACCCGGCGGCGAGGACCGAGAGGCGATCGCACTCCTTGATGCGGAGGTGCGCAAGGCCCGTGAGCCGCGTCTCGCCCTGGGCAAAGAGGGCGCAGGTGGCGAGGGTGGGCGCGATGTCCGGGGTGTCGAAAAGGTCGAAGGTGCGGGGAGCGGGCCGCCCCAGCCCCTCCAGGAGCGAGCCGAAGACCCGGTCGCCCTGGCGGGAGTCGGCCCGGACGTTGACCACCCGGACCGACCGGCCCGTGAGAAAGCCGGCGGCGAGGGGGTAGGAGGCGCTGGAGTGGTCGCCTTCGATGGTGACCGACGCGGCGCGCAGGGTGGACGGCCGGACGCGGTAGACCGTCTGGCCCTCGGGACCGGGCTCGGTGTCCACGGCGACCCCGAAGTCCGCCAGGCTGTCCAGGGTCAGGTCAACGTAGGGCCTGGATGGCAGGTCGCCGGCGACCTCGATGGTCAGGCCCGCGGGGAGCCGGGACGCAGTGAGCAGCAGGGCGGAGACCTGCTGGCTTGAGCCCGCGGCGTCGAGCACCACCGCGCCGGGCAGGTCCGCCAGGTCGGCGGGCGGGTGAACCGTGATGGGGGGACAGGCCGGGCGGCCGCGTTCCTGGACCCGAGCGCCGAGGCTCCGCAGGCCCGACAACAGGCCCGGCATGGGCCGCCGCCGCATGGCCTCGTCGCCATCGATGGCCACCGGGCCGTCCGTCAGCAGAGCCAGCCCCGTGCAGAACCGCATGGCCGTGCCCGCGTTTCCCAGGTCGAGGGTCTCCCCGGGAGCGCGGAGCGGGTTCCCGCCATCGACCGCCAGCCCCTCCTCGGTCTTGGTGATGTGCACGCCCAGGGCCGAAAGGGCCCGGCGCAGGACCCGGGAGTCGTCGCAGTCCAGCGGATCGGCGACCACCGACCGCCCCGGCGCCAGGGCGGCCAGCACCAGGGCCCGCTGGGTCAAGCTCTTGGACGTAGGGACGCGAACCTCGATCATGGCTGTGGAGCATAACGTTCTGGGGAGCCGAAGACCAGGAACGAAGAAGGGGGACGGTGTTCGATCTCTCGACAAATCCCGACCCACGTAATTTGAGCAAATGTCCTAGAGTCAGCATGATTCTATGTACGGACGTTGTCTCTTTCAGGGAGGATGTTGCCGTCGGAATGTGTAGAATGCGGTATGCGAATTTCCTCGTTATTACCGGTCCTGACCACGGCGGGGTTTCTCGCGCTGACGTTCCTTGTGGAGTGCGCGCCTCCCCCGCCCGGGCCGGTGGCTCGCGCCCGGGGGGCCTTCGAGCGATCGCACTGTGATCCGGCGGCGCTCAAGGGCCTGCCCTTGGGGGCTCGGCTAAGCCAGTGGCACAAGACCTGTGGCAGCCTGTTGGTCGTGGCCTCCAGCAAGGGGCTGCAATTTTTGACACCTCCGTTGGGAACGGTGGCCCACCCGATCACGCAAAGGGTGAGTAGCCCCCGCGTGGTGGGCCAGCAACTGTTCTACTTCCAGCACGCCAAGCGGCAACTTCGCAGCCTGGATTTGCGTCGTGGGCAGGACACGGGCGTTGCGACCCTGCCGGTGCTCACGGAGTCATGCTTCCAGCAGACCAATCCGCTCGACCACGTCTACGGAATGGAGGACTTCTCTGTGGATCCCAAGAAGGGGTTTGCCTGTCTCAATGTAGTGGCTTCCAACGCCAACATGGGCTCGATGATCTTCAACTACCGCATCGACCTCGAGTCGGGGCAAGTGGACGAGCGTCTGATCCAGGTTGGAGGCGAGTGTCAGGCGATACGTCGTGGTAAGCAGAAGGCGGCGTGTATTCCGGAGCCTTCCCAGCGCGGCGCTCGCGAGGTGGTCGTGCCACTCCGCCAACGCTCGAAGGGTCTGCCTGGGATACGCTCACCCTCGGGGCGCTGGGTGATCACTCGCGACTACGTGCTGGGAGCCCAGGCAGACGACTACATCTATAGCGCCCCGTTGCTCTACGACACCCACCGAAAGGTCATTTACGCCATTGGATCCAAGTCACTGCTGCAGTTGGACGACGCCCGGCTGCGGTCGAAGATGATGCGGATGCCCGCGGAGGCGTGCATTCTTCCGAAAAAGGGGTTCGGCCTCTGGCTGCCCAACGGGGAACACCTGTTGCTCCAGGGGTGCGGTGCTGGTGGCTACTTCCTGGTGATCGATCTCAGTCGGAAGATTCCGACCTTCCGCTCTCTGAAGGTGGATGAGCTGACGGTGTACTAATTTGGCCCCCGTGGTATCCACGGAGCGGTGATTGAACGTCCGAGCACAATTTGCGCAGGTCATCGACTCAGGGCCCGGCCAAGATGTGGAATGAGGAAAAGCAGACGCGGCACGTCAAAGCCCATGAGCACCCGGAGATCGTGTTTCAGTCCGCTTTCACGTCCGAGGATCTGGTGGGACAGCTCCAGCCACAATCCACCCACTAGGTAGGTCGCCACGAGGCTGTGTCGAAATCCCACGACGATATTGCGCTGTTCGGCGCCGATCACGAAACGGGGAACATAGGCCCAGCCGGCCCAGAGCCGACCCGTACCCAGACCCAAGCCCAAGTGCCCCAGATGGAGCCCGCGGTACTCAAAGGTGTAGCCCAGCTCAGGGTAGAGCATGATCAACTGCTTCCGTCCCGATTTGTGGAAGAAGATGTTTGCGCCAGCGGTCACGTCTAGGCAGTACGTGGTCCGTTTGTCGTCGCTGTCGAAGGAGATCAGGGGGCCCATGGACACGCGAAGCCCCGGCAATCCGGAGGCTAGCTTCCACCTGGCCGAGGCCTTGTTTTCGCTCCTGCTCTTTGGGCGAGGCCTGGAAGCGGGCGCTGGTCGGGCATGGATCTTTCGGGGCTTTACGGCGTGGGCCTTTCGGGGCTTTACGGCGTGGGCCTTTCGGGGCATTACGGCGTGGGCCTTTCGGGGCTTTACGGCGGGGGCCTCGGGCGCCTGCGGGGCGCGTGCGACTCTGGCCAGAGCCACCTGGGAATCGCCAAGCAGGGCGCCCACAAGCGAGAGCCAGACCCAAAGCCACAACGGTGTCCCCCATGTTCTCATGCCACGCGATGACTCTACGTCGCTGTGACCGGGGAATCCAGGACCATGCACCAAGGCATCCACCTACTGGTCCGGGACTCTATTTGTCTCCGAGTTCCAGAAGGGGATTTCTTTCGTCCAGTCAACCCCGCTCCATTCCGTTCCGAGTTTCTTGAACTCCGTCATGCTGATCGTCTTCCAGTCGTGAACGCAGGTTTTCGCCTCTGGTGTGCGCAGTGACTTGAACGGTCCTTTGCCGTAGATTCCGCCTTCGAGTGAACGACACTTCTCGCACTTGAAGAAGGCCATCGCGATCATTCTGTGTTCCGGCGGCCGGTCTGTGCGGTATCCAACGCACCCGGCCACAAAACCGGCGACAACGACAATAATCAATTTCTTCATCATCTGCTTCCGAGGGATCCAGACAGGCTCCATGGCGGCGCCAAAACGGACCTTACGCATAGCAAAAATTATGCTGCACAACGGCCGTCTGTTCAAGTAGTGGAGGAGGGCATCCCCATGTTCTTCGGGTGATCGGTGATCCCCTCCGCGGGGGTGTGATCCCCACCGCGTGATCCCCACCGCCGCGTGATCCCCACCGGGGTTGATTTTTAGCAACCGTATTTCCGGGGCGCCGATAAACCGGACATGAGCTTGCCAAGACAAATTTTCCCGAACACCACGTATCTGCTCTCGAGGCGCTGTACCCAGCGGCAATTCTTGCTGAAACCGTCGCCT
>Ga0272441_10006918_pt1 | contig 18720 bp, 7 predicted proteins | sample SSMProp6N_FD_193582 | JGI IMG/M metagenome (GOLD analysis project Ga0272441, IMG submission 193582) | Marine sediment archaeal communities from Little Sippewissett salt marsh, Falmouth, MA, United States - SSM-Prop-6N | ecosystem: Environmental > Aquatic > Marine > Wetlands > Sediment ... | reverse complement strand
CCATCGGATGAGGATCTGCGGGCCGTCATCTATACACCGAGTTCGCTTGGCGACGGCTGGGAAATCTCGACCCCCGAGGCGGAAGGGCTCGATCCGATGCTCGTCGCGGAGCTTTTCTACAACGCGGCCCGGCTCGATACGATCTACAGCTTGCTCGTCGTCAAGGACGGGTTGCTGGTTGCCGAGAACTACTTCCACGAAGGCGCGATCGATCGGAAGGACCGGATCCAGTCGGTGACGAAGAGCTTCACATCGGCGCTTGTCGGGATCGCTGTCGATCAACAACTCTTGTCGAGCCCCAGCCAGCGGATGCTCGACTTCTTCCCAGAGGTCACCGACCAGATCAGCGATCCGCGGAAGGCGGAGATCACCATCGCCCAGCTTCTGGAGATGCGCGGCGGCTATCCATGGGAGGAGACGAACGACGACCTTTGGGCAGGGCTTCTGTCGGGGTACTACGTGCCGTTGATCGAGGCGTTTCCGCTGACCGCCGATCCCGGCACAAGGTTTCAGTACAGCAACCTCTCCTCCAACTGGCTGGGGATCATCGTCTCACGCGTGAGCGGGATGAGCCTCAAAGCGTACGCTCAGGAGAACCTCTTCGGGCCACTGGGGATCCAGCCGGGCGAATGGGGAACGGATGCCGAAGGTCACAACAACGGATGCGGCGATCTGCACCTCACAGCACGCGACATGGCCCGCTTTGGTCTGCTGTACCTGAACGGCGGTGCATTCGATGGGAGTCAAATCGTTCCTTCGGGATGGATCGAACGATCCCTCCGAACGATCTCCCGGGACGCGTGGGACAACGTCGGCCGCTTCCGCAACATCGGATACGGATACCAGTGGTGGTCCGCCCAAGCAGGCGAGCATCACGTCAGCTTCGCTTGGGGCCACGGCGGCCAACTGATCGTGCTCGTGGATGAACTCGACCTGCTCGTTGTCACCACGGCGGATCCGTTCTGGCTCCAGCATGGCGGCAACTCATGGAAACATGAGAAGGCACAGCTGACGCTGGTAAGCGAGTTCATCGCCTCACTACCGTAGCTCTGTAGCGGGTACGCCTTGCATGCCGGATGCAGTCCTATTCATCCGGCAAGGAAGCTTGATAGACGTTGCCGCTGAACTCATTCGGTCCGCCCAGTCCCAGGTAGATGAATCCATCGGCGATTTCGAACGAGTATGCCATTGCGGGCAGATCGCGGATCGAGAAGACCGGACGCCACTGCTCCGGCGGGTCTCCTCGGAACACGACCGCATGGGTCGAAGCCGGGTCGTTCGAGACAGCGAGCACATACGCAGCTAGGCCTCGTACCACAAGGTCAATCGGAATCAGACCCTCTGGGATGAACGATAGCCGCTCGATCGCTCCCTGACCGATGTTTGTTGCGCGGAAGATCCCGACGGAGTCCGGGAACGACCGGGTGGTGTTCGATGCGATTGGCTGAGCCGTACCCGGGAAGGAGCCGATGTAGAGGATTCCGTCCTGCCACGACTCCACCCGGTTGATCCGAACCAGGTCCCAAGGCCGTTCCTGCCATTCGGTAGGAAGGTTGGGCGCATTGGACTCCGTGATCTGGCGATCAGTGAACGCCGGGAGATCCGGGAACGGATCAACATCGATCAAGGCAAAGCCCTCCTCCGTCCGTTCAAGAATCCCGGAGGGATACGCAGCCGATGCGTAGACATCTCCGCCCACAGAGAACAGCCTCTCGATCTTGTTGCACGACGAAGGATACTCGAGCCTCCAGGTCACGCCATTGTCTTCCGACGTATGGATGAACGCGTACGGACCGTCACCGCCCTCCGCCCACGCCTGGGATCCGTCGCCGCAAGCCAACAGCTGCTCTCCCGCCTGCACCACGTCCCACACGTGATACGCCCACGGAACCGTCCTCCGCTTCCGCCAGCCGTCCTCAGCAAGGCGGTAGATGTTTCCGAGTTCCCACTCCCTGGACGAGCCCGGTTCTCGTGCATCTCCGCCGGGAATGAATAGCGTGCTTCCCGAAGGCGCGAAGCGGCGGATCCCCTCTTCATCGATCGTTCCTTCCTTGATGAAGACCTCTCGCGAAACGTCGAAATACCACACATCGGTCGGGCCGGCGTTGCTGTTCATGTCTCCGTGCGCCAAGTAAATCCGATCGCCCCAACGTTGCATGTCCCACACCGAGCGAGCGTTCTCCCAACCGGATCGGTTGGGAAACCGCAGGGCAAATGGATTGCCGACAAACATCAACGTTCCTTTCGGCGTCAGCTCCGCCGCGGCTGATACGACGGAAGGATCGGTCGGCGGCAGCGGCGTGATCCACACAACGGCTTCGGCGAGTGGATCCTTCTCCGTTTGTGCGTGGTAGAACCCCACTTCAACCACCGTCGCCTCGGCCGCGCCGTAGGTTGAGAGAAGGGAGAGCTGCAGCACCGATCCTTCCTGCGTCAACGGATTGATCCGGTCGGAGAACGGGAAGCGAAACTCTCGGACCGGTTCGTTGAGGAACATCGCCGCAGCACCCTCGAAGGAGTCCATCCCCGAAGGGCCTTCCACCTCCATCATGCACGCCAACTGACCCCACAGCGTTCCGCGGGCAACCACGTACAGACCGTCGAATCCGCTGAGATCGAACCCACACAGCGCCAACTCGGCCTCGGCAACCCCCCATCCGGGATTGACTAGATGCAAACCCGATCTTCCGCCTCCGGTGCGTTCGATCGTTGCGTTCCGGGCCAGCCTCCAGACCGTACCGCCAAGAGAGGTTCCATCACCATCGGCGAAGTTGTCGATCACAGGGCCTGTCCAAACCGCAACCTCTTCATGATCGACGGGAACCAGGGCACTGCTGACATGCTCTTCGCACAGCGCAATGCCGTAGACCCGCAGCTCTCCATGTGGTGCCTCCGGCCACAAGATGACCGAGAACATCTCTTCCAGCGCCGCCGGGCCGAGCGGCTCATCACAAGGACCGTAGGGATCTTCCGAGAAGGATGAGTATCGGACGGTGAACGAGCTTGGGTGCGTTCCAACGCTGAGCGTGTCATGGCACACCACATACCTCGTGTTCCTGCCACAGCAGTTGTCCTCGCCGCCGACGCCGATCCAGAGTTCGACGCTCATCGGTTCGCTTGCAGAGAGGACCAGTTCGAACGCTTCCGTACCCTCTCTGTGAAGTCGATGAAGGCCGTTCAGATCGAAATCCACAGGCCCGGTGCTGGTCCACGCGGCTCCGTAATACGCGCCGTGCTCATCCGTGCCTTGGATCACGTCGGCTTCCTTGGCAGGATCGTCTTCGTGATCATCTTCGTCGGTACACGCCAACCACTCGATCTGCGAGAGCGGGATGGAGACACACTCCAGTGATTCATTCGCAATCGCTACAAGACTCACGAGAAACCCAATCACTACGACAAATAGAGTCAGCCGATTCATGCCCCCTCCTTACAGGAGAGAATACCAAGGTTGTGTCAAGTTGGAGAAGGGAAGCGCGCATTCGGGGGAAACAGACTCTCGCCGGCAAACAGAGCCGCATTGGCGGCTACGGAGCCTGCTGACGCGCTGCTATCTCCTGCGCAACGCCGCGTTCATCACCCACACAACAAGCCGGTTCGGCAGCGGAATCGGGCGTTTCCCGGCGGATCGAGCCAGGCCGGCGGGAACCAGTTGCTTGCCGGGAATGAGTTCGGCAAGGCGATCGAGCGCCGGGCGAACCTTCTTCGAGAACGGTCCGGCCTGTTCGAGAGGCCTTCCGTCGATCGGCGAGGTCCCACCGAACGCCAGAGCTCCGCGCCATGGCCAGTCCATCCGCCGGGCGAAGTGTTCCATCGCCTCGAGCGACACCTGTTTGTGCACCGGCTCGAAGTAGCCGGAGTGGCTGATACCGTACACCGCCGGCGCGACACCTTCGAGTTCCTCACGCCTCTGCCATACGGCACGAAGCCACGCCAACGCCACATGCGGCGGGAGGTCAAGGTACACAGGCGTCATGAGCACGATGGAATCGACCTCACGCAGTACTTCAATCGACCGGGGAACGAGCGTGTCTTCGTCAAGGCGGGGCGCCTTCACATCGAGCACGACGACGTCCTCGCCTCGCTCTTTGAGCCGTGCCTTCAGGTACGCCGCCATCGAGCGGGTATTGGAGCCGACGCGAGGTGAACCGACGAACAGCGCGACCGTCATCGCCCCACCCCCAGCGTCTCGAAGCCGGAACGGATCGAGTTCTCCGCGCCCTCCGTGCGGTCGTCATTGCCAAGCACGACCACCGCTTGCCGCGAACACGCGATGTTGACGGCGTGGCGAGCGATCAGATCGCGGAATGTGTTCTCTTCTCCCGGCGTCGCTCCGGACTCGAGCACCCCGATGCCGAGCATCGCAAACCGTTTGTCGTACCGCGGCGCATGGTGCATCTCTCCCCCGCGCACCGCAAACAGGCTTCCGCCGAGCGGCATCAGGCGATCAACCGCCTTCTTCATCAGCGGATGATGCACGCCAAACACGATCGGCGTGGCAAGCACAAGGCAATCGCACGATGCGATCCGCGGCAAGACCTCGGTCATCGCATCCTGCAGAACGCATTGCCCCGCTTCGTTGCACTTGCCGCACGCCAAGCACGGCCCAACCTCCGCCGTGGTCAGATCGAGATCGAATACGCGGACATCCGTGCGATCGGCAAGAACATGATCCAGTGCGGTAGCGGCAGCCTTTGGTAGTGCGGACAATACAACGACGTCCATGGCATCCCTCCCAAGAATCGACACGCTAACCGTATCCGTCCGGGGGTGTTGGCTCAAGGCTCACACGTAGCCCCGGTCGTTGCGTTCAGGCCACCGGCCGGCAAGGGTTGATTGTCGGCTTGTCCCGCCTAGTATGGAGTGGGGAAAACCTGATCGCTGCAGCAGATCCCTGCGCGATACCGCACGAAAGCGGCTCTGCGTTTGCTGTTTGCATCGCGGAACGAGACCCGGGAGGGGAAGCACATGGTGAATCGACTGCAGATTGCCAAGAACTGGCTGCCGCGCTATACAGGAATGCCTTTGGATGACTTCGGTCCGTACATCTTGCTGACCAACTTCCAGAACTACCTCGAAAGCTTCGCCGAGAAGTTCGACTGCGACATCTGTGGTGAAGACAAGCCGATGCAGGCCGCCACGAACCGGGATGGATTGAGCATTGTCAACTTCGGCATGGGATCGGCCAACGCTGCTACCGTGATGGACCTGCTGAGTGCGGTTCACCCGCGCGGCGTCCTCTTCCTCGGCAAGTGTGGCGGCCTGAAGGCATCGAGCGAGATCGGTCATTTCATTCTGCCGATTGCGGCCATCCGCGGTGAAGGAACAAGCGATGACTACTTCCCTCCCGAAGTCCCGGCGCTTCCGTCGTTCAAGCTGCACAAGTTCGTATCCGACAAGATCGTGAAACACGGGTTCGAGTATCGAACCGGGGTCGTCTACACGACCAATCGCCGCGTTTGGGAGCACGACGAGGCGTTTCGCAAGCGCCTCCGGCAGATGACCTGCATCGCCATCGACATGGAGACAGCCACGCTGTTCATTGTTGGGCACCACAACGCGATCGCCCGCGGAGCGCTGCTGCTTGTGTCCGACGTGCCGATCGCCCCCGACGGCATCAAGACGGAGGAGTCGGATCGGAAGGTGACGGCGAAGTGGGCGGACATCCATCTCCAGATCGGGATCGATGCGATGAGCAAGGTCGGGGAGAAGGGCGAAGAGATCAAGCATCTAACCTACTGATACGATGGGCCGGTTCAGCTCGATTTCATCTGCGCAATGAGCTTCTCCCCCCTTTCTATGATGTCTCGATTCCGGGCGGCCTCCTTCACCGCCTGGGCATACAACTTCCGTGTGCGCTCGGCGACGAACGTCTCGGGTCGCGGGTTTGACCGCTGCTTCCACGACTCCAGGTTGAGCGGCGGCCACGGAGGTCCCGCCTTCCGCCACCGCTCAAGAGAGGCCAACGTCTGTTTCGATGTGAGATAGTGCCCGCCATGACCGACCGCAGCGATCCCTGCCACATCTACGTTTTCGTCATTGAGCGGGAACCCTTTCGAGAACTCCCGTGCTTCGCCGATGATGAAATCCGACAAGACGACGGTGCTGGGAGAAAACACCTTCGAGTCGAAATTGCCGCCCACGAATGGCGCACAACCGATTTTGCCAATACAAGATGTGAGATGGTTCATCCACAGATCTCCGGATGCCGATAGATCGGCGTCCCAACCGTTTCCGCTTCCCGATGTGCCGCAATGGGGAAGTCCGTAGAAGCTCATCATCTCGGCACACGCCAGGTTCAGCAGGTAGGAGGTCGGTGTGTAGCAGCTCTGCGATGTCCGCATGTTGAACGCCGCCGGCAGACTACCCAGGATGATGCCGCTTCCCTCCCGGATCAATTGACCGAAGACCAGCCCCGCGAGAAGCTCTGCGTTCAACAACGCCAGCGACCCACTCTCGGTAGCGGGAGTCGACGCACCGTACATGCTGTAGTTCGAGAACATCACGGGGACACCAGCCTGGATGGAGGCAACCATCTTGTCGGTGGTCGCCTCATTCAGCACCAGTGGGGTCACCGGATTCACGTAGAGCATGCAGAACGGCCTCTCGGAGATGTCCCCGTGAAGCAGTGACAACAGATCGAGAACCGCGTGGATATTGCGGCTCTCCAGGATGAGAAGAACCAGCGGCTTCGAGGTGTTGGCGTACATGTCGAGCACACCGTAGAGATCCAGCTTGTCCGCTGAGATGTCCGACGCGATGCCGAGCGTGGAGATCATGTCGTAGTTTCCTAGCAGGTCCCCTAGCTTCGTGCCCTGCTGCATGTGGCGCCGGGTGAACGGCTCGATCCGGCTGTCTTCCACATCCTGGAAGTACATGTTCGTGACGCCGATCCCGAAGTAGGTTTCGTCCCCTTGCTGTTTCCCCAGATGGAATGCGGAGTCACCGTTCCGATTGAAGATCTCAACGCTTGAAGGAGCCGTATGGATGGCGTGATCGATGAGCTCTTCGTGAATGCGGACGATGTCGTCCCGGACCTCCACCGCCCCCAAGCGACAGAAGGTCTCCAACGCCGTGTCGGACTCCACGCGTACGCCGATCGTCTCCAGGATCTCGACGGAATAGCGATGCACCGCTTCCATCTGCGCCGGTGCAAGCAGTTGCAGCTTCGGTCGGACACGTTCGTCGTTATCGCCTGCTTTCACGTGGATCACCTCTGTCCGATGCAGCTTATCATGAAGCAAGCAGCATTGCTTTGCGCCCGCGAGCAACACGGTGATACGATGTACGTACACGGAATCTGTCCTCTTGCATGCCGCAATCATCGTGCCCGGTTTTGCTGAAGCATCAGGAGGCGCTGGACATGCACAGACGGCAATGGATGACAGCCTTGCTGGTGCTGAGCGCGCTATGCGTCGCAGGCATCGGCGCTTCAGCACAAGACTTCTCGCTTCGCTTCTCGGGGCAGCTCGTCGCCGGCCAAGGCGTGTGTGAACAGATCTCGGATCGTCGGATCAGCTGCCAAATCCCTGCCGACTCCTCGGCAACCCTCGAGCTGACGGCCACCGTGTCTCCGGCCGACTTCGGCGTGATCATCGGTGGCGGAGAAATGCCTTCGTGGGTCTCGCTTGTACCGGCATCCGGCTACGGCTCCGTCTCCACGCATGCGACGATTCACGCTCCCAGCATACCGGCGGGGGGGCACGATCAGACCGTGCTGTTGATGTTCACGGCAACAGCCGCCCATGAGCTGCAAGTTCAGTTCGAGGTGGAGCTGGTGATCACAGAGGCTGCAGCTCCGAGCGGCGAAGTCTCGGACTTGCCGTATCAGATCTCCGAGGGAACGGAGACCGATCAAGGGATCCAGTTCGAGATCCCCTTCTTGGCCGGTTTCTCCGCCTTCGTTGTCGGTGATGTGACGGATTGCGAGACAGGGGACCCGATCGATGCCTCGCGGATCTCTACGGAGTTCATCTTCCCCCCCACTTCACAGCCACCCCATCGACTGGCCGATTTGGAGGAAGTCCTGGTCAACTCGCCGGGGTACCGCCCCTACGTGATTCGACGATTCCAGCCACTGTCGATCAACCTTCTCTTCATGCAGATCACCCTCTTGCTGCCGGCCGAGTCGGCGATCTGTCTCAACCCGGTCGACGAAGAACCTGTAGCATCTCCGGGAGTCCTCCCGGTAGAGGAGATCGGGGAGATCCGGCTGCTATCCCCTTTGGCAAGCGAAGGATTGGAACCATCGGCAAGCGGGCTTCGCTTCTGTTGGGAGAGCCTGGGGCGCCCCGGGACAACGTATGAGGTCTTTCATGTGTCCAAGGCGTGTGATCCGGACGTCGTCGAGGGACCGCATCCGTTTGCACCTCTGATCCCTGATCCAACGCTCTCCGAGCGCCGTCAGACGCTGCGCAATCAACGCTCGGAACTCGAGCGGAAGCTCGCAGATCTTGAAGAGTACTGTCCGAAGTTGGCAACGACATTCGCCCAGATCGAGCAGCGCCTCAGCGAATTGACCGACGTCCTGGCGAGCCTCGAAGCCGGTCGTGATGCCGCCGAGAGGGCGCAGGCAGGCCCGTTTGAACTTGCACTCCCCCCCGATTGTTCCAAGGACATCGCAGCACTTCTGGCACCGCACCCGGCCTCGTTCGACGATATCCAGCCGTGTGAGCCGTGTGAGTGCCGGACCCTGGCCGATCGGCTCGCCGGGATGATCTGGACGATCCAAAGCCTTGATGCCCGCGCTGCGGCCCAGACCGGAGAGTTCGAACGGCTCCTCGAGCGGTGGGTCAACGGCGCTGATCATCGCGGCGTGTTTGAGGTCTACCATGTGCTGTTCTCGACCATCGACAGCGCGATTCAGTTCATCAACGACATCCTCGATGAGCTGACGCTCGGGATCGCCGAACGGATCCAGGCGGCCATCGAGGACCACCTGACGAGCGCGGCCTGTTCCCAGCATCCGGAGTGGTGTGAGACGATCGAAGCGGCGCAGACCGTGCGCGGTCGGTTGGAAGCGATCCGAGGCCTGATGCAAAGTGCGAAGTCCACCGGAACGCCAAGCCCCGCCTTTATGGTACAGATGGTCCAAGCGATGGCGCAGCAAGCCTCTGCAGCCACCGCGGTCGCTGTCGAGGGCTGGCAGCACTTCGCCGAGTACATGGGTGCCGTGCTGTGGGACGCGTATGAGAGCGTGCTGTGCACCCAACAGGCGTGGGCCTGGCTTCTCGCTCACAAGGACCAGATCCAGGCGTTGTGCGATGCGTGCCGGGAGTGCGTCGCACAGGAGATCATCGAGATCGACGAAGAGCTTGCGGAAATCGCAGCGGAAGAGCGGGCCGCCGTCGCCGCTCGGCAGGCGTACTGGCAGGAGCAAGCCGCGGAGATTTCGAGCGGAATCGAGGGCGCGTTGGCACTGCTCGGGACAGGATGGTACGACCAGTGCTGCACGGCGGGAAGCGAACGTATCGAGATCCCCGGGGAGAGCCGCTGCGCCCAGCTGCTGGAGGAGGCTCTCAAGCAAGTCTTGGGAGACAAGGCGTGCTTCCTGACGTTCACCTTCGAGTGTCAGCCGAACGGCGGGATAACCTTCGAGTTCAGTCGCCCGCTGGCGGAGCGGCGGCCCTGCTGCTGCGTGCCATGCGCGAGGCAGCGCACGTTGCTCGGGAGCCAGCCGGATCCGGGACGCTCAGCGGAAAGCGTCTGCCATCCGCGCAGCAGCGATCAAGCGGACGAAACAAGGGATCGAGTGGATGAACTCGGCCCGGGAGGATGGCAGGTCGAGGCCTACAACCCCGAAGGGGAACGGATCGCCAGCAGTCCACGCAGGGATCTCGGCCCCGGCGCGATCACGATGCCGTTCCCGCGCCTGCCCGATCCTTTGCCGCACCCCGGCTGCATCTGCTCGATCTCTGCAAGCATCAACGGGGTTCTGGTTGCCGGCGGAGGCACCGTGTCCGATCTGGTGCCGGGCGTGCCCGCATCGATTGCCGTCACAGCGGACTGCGGCCCCGCGTGCGCCGCCGGGGCATCCCTCATCTCGATCCAGCCTCCCCTAACGTGGATCAACGGTCCTACAGGACTCGTCGTCATCCCGCCTCCGCCGATCTCGATTGCGGGTTCGCACACGCTGTTCGATTTCCCCGAAGCGGGTGTGTACACGGTGACCGTAAGCCACACCTGCGAGGACGGGCAGCGCTGCGCTTCGTCGTTCTCTGTGTCCGTGACCGCACCTCCCGGCCCGGTCGCGCGAATGCCGAGGCAGCAAGAAGCGATCCCGTGCTGTCCGGCATGTGCCAACGACGCCTGCCTTGAGATGGCGTATCGGAGAACGCTCGAGCAACCACTGATGCCGCTTCCAGGCTGTCGGTTGATCCTCGATCGGCCGACCGATCTCACCCTTCGCCTGGCAAGCGACTGCCGCACCGACTGCCCGCCGGATCGCATGGTCCGTTGGGAAATCACGGACCCTGCCGATTCACTCACGGTTGTTGAAGGACCGAACCAGTACGAGATCGTTCACGCATTCACCGACGTGGGGGAGTATCTGCTCTGTGTCATCGAGACCGTGCCGTGCGCGGAAGGCGACCTGCGATTCGAGAAGTGGCTGGTGGTCGAGGTGTCGCGGACTGAGTGATCCGGATCCTCGGCTCACTCCTCAACGATGTTCCCCATTCCCCACAAATTCCCGGTGTGCACGGGCTTTCCCATCAGTTTAAGGTAGAAGTAGAGCTGAGCCTTGTGGGATTCCAGGTGCCGGATCATGTCCAGCAGACGAAGTCCGAGCATTCGAGGCGTCGGGTTCCATGGTGCGGTGACCTCCTCGCCAGCCAGTGTTTCCTCGCTCGTTCGGCCGATCATCGCCACAGCCACGGCCTTGTCTTCGGCAAGAGCTTGCCGCGCCGCGGCAACACTCTCGATCGGCCGGTACGCCTCGGCCGGAGGAAGCGGGCGATCGTCCGGTACCGCTGCCGGATCGACATCCCCGGCGTCATCCCACTCGCCGGTGACGAACCCCTTGCACCAGATGCCGCAGGACACGGTCATGTGTCGCAGAAGCTGTGCGACGGTCCACCAGTTATCCCCCTGTCTCGGCTTCCAGTTCAGATCATCATCGGTAACGATCGCCATCAAGGCGTCGGTCGCTTGATACGTGTCTTCAATCTGGGTTGAGAGAAGCCTCTTCAGGCTCATGCGTCCTCCTTGTCGGATCGTTTCCTTCGCCGGGCACGGGTCGTCCCACGCTCGGCTCTCGGTTGCGGCACGAAAAGGCAAACGGCGTCCGATCGTGTTCATCCGACAACGGTATCGTCGCCAGCCATTGCCGTCGGAACATCACAGAAGGAGAGGAGGCCAGCCTCCTCCTTCGCTTCTTGCCTGGGACAGCTGATCCCACACTGAGCTACGGTCCGGCTGTGTTCGCTGGGCCCGCCTCCGACCGCACGGGAAGCGGGCCCGGTAACGGACCCGTTTCTCAAGAGCAGTCCCAGCGTTTGCCTTGCCCGAGTTGCGTCAATACGGATACAGCAACACCGAAGCCACGAGCAGATCGCCGGACGGCGCCCTCACCCAAATGTGGATCTCCTCGTTGAGCGGGAGTGCGCTGGTTGCCACTTCGACCGTGAGACCGCCGGACTCTTCTGCGGTGATCGTCCACTCCGCTTCAAGAACCAAGTCGGTTGCCGGTCGCGTCACAACGACGTGCCAAAGACCCTGATCAGCCGGCCACTCAGAGAGCGCATCGAAACGAAGAAGGATCGGCTCGCCCATCGGCCGTGACACCGACTCGATTCCTTGAGCCGCAACCGCCTCGCTCAGAACCGGTGAATTCTCATGCTTCGGCGTTCCGTGAATGAGGTCTCCGCGCGCATCCATTTCCATGCGCACGAGTCCGAGGTTCGTGTGCCAGTTCTCGTGAAGATCAGGGACAAACGGATCGATTCGCTCCATCGCCGCCGCGGGCAAGAGCGTGCCTGCCGGCCATCCATCTTGATCCGGCGCATCCACGTTGGCCGTATCAACAACGCACCCCGTCGGATCGACCAACTCGATCACGTCTCCTTCATCCGCCAGGTCAGCGACGCGATCGAGCAGAATCTCTTCCTCGTAGACAAGATCCGCCTCGAGATGCAGGATCGTTTCGTCCGTCTCGCGCTCAAGCAGGAAGAAGTCATTTCGGGGATCAGATTCCCACGAAACCCACCATGCATCCGGCTGAATCCCATCGGGCCGGAACTGCAAGCTGCTGCTTCCTTGGCCGGCAGCGATGATCCCGCTCAAGGCGATCGTCTTCCACACTGCGTCCCTGTCGAATTCCGGAAGCTTCCGACGCCAACGAAGCGTCCATCCTTCAAGGCTCACGGCTTCGTCTTCCAGATTCCGGAGTTCAATCCATTCATGATCCGGATCGGCCGCAGTTCCGGACCATGCGATCTCTGAGAGAATGACATGCTGTCCGCAGGCATCGACTCCGCCGCCGCCGGCTGTTGAAACTACGAACAGCTGGACGACGCATCGGTCGGTTGCGCCGAAGGGGTCCACGACCTCATAAGAAACAGCGTCCGGTCCCACGAAGCCCACAGGAACGTAGGTGAACGTTCCTGCTTGCTCGTCAAAATCGAGGATCGACCCACTCTCCGGTCCGTCGAGGATCCGGTAGATCACATCATCTCCGTCGGGATCGGTTCCCTGCAACTCAATGCGCATCGTGGTGCCGTCAACGACCACCGTCTCCAGGCAGCCTGCCTGCGGCGGATCGTTCTGAGGCGAGACCACAATGTCGACCACGGCCACATCGCAATCGCCTTCGGTGTTGCACACCTGATAGACTAACGAGTCGTCCCCTGCGTAATTCGATGACGGTTCGTACGTGATGGTCCCCGTCACCGGGTCGACCGAGGCCGTCCCATGCGACGGACCGGAGACGATCACCAGACTGGTCGGGTCGATGACGCCGTCCGGGTCGTAGTCGTTGTCCGTCACCGGAATCGGCACGGCCGAGTCCTCCTGCGTCGAGACTGCGTCATCCGCGGCGATGGGCGGGTCGTTGATCGGAATCACGTTCACGGCCACCCTCGCCGTGTCGCACGCGCCCTCACTATCGCAGATCTGGTAGATGAAGCTGTCCCGGCCACTGAAATCCTGATTCGGTTCGTAGCGGATCTCACCGGTTATCGGATCAACGATTGCCGTCCCGTTCGAGGGAAGGCCGATCAGCCGAACCGTTCTGAAATTAAGGTCTCCGTCCGGATCCGAGTCGTTACCCGGGACATCGATCTCGACAACGCCGTCCTCCGCTACATTGGCTGTGTCGTTGACCGCCACCGGCGGGTCGGGAACCGGCGTGACCGTGATCGTCACCGTCGCTGTCCCGCACTCGTTCGGATGCGGATCGCACGCCTCGAACACAAAGCTGTCCGGCCCGTTGTAGTCTTCGTTCGGTGTGTAGAGAAGATCCCCTGTATCCGGATCGAAGCCACTGATCGTTCCGCTCGTCGGACCGCTCAGAATGTTGTAGGTCAACGGATCTCCGTCCGCATCGCTCCCGATCAGTCCGATCGCCAGAGGTGTGTCCTCCGGTGTTGTCAGGTCCTGTGGCGTCGCCACCGGCAGGTCGTCGACCGGCGCTACGGTCACGGTCACCTCGGCCGTGTCGCACGCGCCCTCGCCATCGCAGATCCGGTATGTGAAGGAGTCCGGGCCGTTGTAGTCGGCATCCGGTTCGTAGGTGATCACTCCGGTCACCGGATCGACGGTCACCTCACCGTTCGATGGATGGGTCAGAATCGAAACCGTCGTCCGATCCAGATCCCCGTCCGGATCGCTGTCGTTGTCCGCAACGTCGATCACGATGCTCGAATCTTCGGCAACACTCGCTCCGTCGTCGATCGCCACCGGAGGATCGTCGATCGGTACGACGTCGATCGTCACGGTTGCGAGATCACAGCCTCCCGAGACGTCGCACACCTGATAGTTGAGTGTGTCCGGCCCGTTGTAGTTGGCGTCCGGTTTGTAGTCGATTTCGCCGGTTACCGGGTTGACCGTGACATCACCGTGTGCCGGAGGCGACGTCACCAACACGGATGTGGGGTCCAGGTCCCCGTCCGGATCGCTGTCGTTGTCGACGACGTCGATCGTTGTCACGCCGTCCTCGAACACCTGGCCCGTGTCGTCACGGGCTACCGGGGGATCGTCTTCCGGTCCCACGTTCACCGTCACGTCCGCGACATCACACAGTCCGTCCGTGTCGCAGATCTGGTAGCTGAACGTGTCGCTCCCATTGAAGTCTGTCACCGGTGTGTACGTCACATCACCGGTGACGCCACTTACTTGCAGCGTCCCGTTTGACGGCTGGCTCACAATTATCACCGTCGTTCGATCGAGGTTCCCGTCCACGTCGAAGTCGTTGCCCGGTACGTCGATCACCACTGCCACGTCTTCCGGCGTCGTCGTCGAGTCGTCACGGGCTACCGGCAGATCATCCACCGGCACCACGTCCACGGTCACCGTTGCCACATCACACACATTCAGGCTGTCGCAGATCTGGTAGGTGAACGTGTCGGTGCCGTTGAAGTCGTCATCCGGCTCGTAGCGGATCTCTCCTGTCAGCGGATCGACACTCACCGTCCCGTTCGGTGGTTGGCTGATGATCGACACGCTCGTCACCTCGAGGTCACCGTCCGGATCCGAGTCGTTATCCGCCACGTCGATCTCGACCACACCGTCCTCGGCTACGCTCGCCGTATCGTCGAGAGCCACCGGCGGATCATCCACCGGTGTCACTTCTACCGTCACCGTCGCCGTGTCGCACACATTGAGACCGTCGCAGATCTGGTAGGTAAGCGTATCCGTCCCCGTGAAGTTCTCGTCCGGTTCGTAGGTGATGCTACCGGTCACCGGATCGACCGTGACCTCGCCGTGTGTGGGCTGCGTCAGCACCACCACGCTCGTGACGTCGAGATCGTGGTCCGGATCGGAGTCATTCGCCGCGACATCGATATCGACACTGCCGTCTTCGCCAACCTCCACCGCATCGTCTTCCGCAACCGGAGGATCGGGAACCGGCAGCACGTCCACCGTCACCGTCGCCGTATCGCACGCTCCCACTACGTCACAGATCTGGTAGGTGAAGACGTCCGTGCCGTTGAAGTCGTCGTCCGGCTCGTAGGCGATCTCGCCGGTCACCGGATCGATGGATACGTCACCGTTTCCCGGCTGGCTGATGATCGACACGCTGGTGACATCAAGGTCGTCATCCGGATCCGAGTCGTTGTCCGGCACGTCGATTGTGACACTTCCGTCCTCGGCGACGTTCGCCGAGTCGTCGACCGCCACCGGCGGGTCGTCCGCCGGCGTCACATCGATCGTCACCGTCGCCGTCCCACACTCGTTCGGGTGCGGATCACAGACCTCGAACGTGAAGCTGTCCGGGCCGCTGTAATCTTCGTCCGGCGTGTAGATCAGATCCCCCGTGTCGGGGTCAAATCCGCTGATCGTCCCGTTCGTCGGACCGTTCAGGATGTTGTAGATCAACGGATCGTTGTCGGCGTCACTGCCGATCAGTCCGATCGCCAGCGGTGTGTCCTCCGGTGTCGTCAGGTCCTGTGGCGTCGCCACCGGCAGGTCATCGACCGGTGCTACGGTCACTGTCACCTCTGCCGTATCGCACACACCCAAACTGTCGCAGATCTGGTACGTGAAGGAGTCCGGGCCGTTGAAGTTCGGGTCCGGTTCGTAGGTGATCGCTCCGGTCACCGGATCAACACTCACGATCCCATTCGCCGGATCCGTCAGAATCGAAACCGTCGTCAAATCCAGATCCCCGTCCGGATCGCTATCGTTGTCCGCAACATCAATCTCAACGCTTCCGTCCTCGGCGGCGCTCGCTCCGTCGTCGTTGGCCACCGGCGGGTCGTCGATCGGTACGACCTCGATCGTCACCGTCGCGACATCACATTCGCCATCAGTGTCGCAGATCTCGTAGCTGAAGACATCCGCTCCGTTGTAGTTCTCGTCCGGCTCGTAGGTGATCTCGCCGGTCACCGCATCGACCGTGACGTCTCCGTGAGCCGGAGGTGCTGTCACCAACACGGATGTCGGATCCAGGTTCCCGTCCGGATCGGAGTCGTTGTCGACGACATCAATCGTCGTCACACCGTCCTCGAACACCTGCCCTGTGTCGTCACGGGCTACCGGCGGGTCGTCTTCCGGTCCCACGTTCACCATCACGTCCGCTGCGTCGCACAGTCCGTCGGTGTCACAGATTTCGTAACGGAAGGTATCGATTCCGTTGAAGTCCGTCGCCGGTGTGTAGGTCACCGCACCGGTGATGCCGCTCACGCTCAACGTCCCGTTCGACGGTTGACTCACAATCGTCACTGTCGCCGGATCAAGGTTCCCGTCCACGTCGAAGTCGTTGTCCGGTACGTCGATGACGACCGCCACGTCTTCCGGCGTCGACGTCGAGTCGTTACCAGCCACCGGCGGGTCGTCCACCGGCACCACGTCCACGGTCACCGTTGCCACATCACACACACTCAGGCTGTCGCAAATCTCGTAGTTGAACCTGTCGGTGCCGTTGAAGTCGTCATCCGGCTCGTAGCGGATCTCGCCGGTACTTGGGTTGACGCTCACGGTTCCATTCGTTGGCTGGCTGATGATCGACACGCTGGTGACGTCGAGGTCACCGTCCGGATCCGAGTCGTTGTCCGGAACATCAATCTCAACGCTTCCGTCCTCGGCCACGCTCGCCGTGTCATCGACGGCCACCGGCGGATCATCCACCGGGTTCACTTCTACCGTCACCGTTGCCGTGTCACACGCGCCCCCGCTGTCGCAGATTTCGTAGGTGAACGTGTCCGTTCCCGTGAAGTTCTCGTCCGGCTCGTAGGTGATGCTACCGGTCACCGGATCGACCGTGACCTCGCCGTGTGTGGGCTGCGTCAGCGCCGCCACGCTCGCAACGTCGAGATTGCCGTCCGCGTCGCTGTCGTTCGCCGGCACGTTGATATCAACGCTCCCGTCTTCGGCTACGCCAACAGCGTCATCGTTGGCCACCGGAGGATCGGGAACCGGCAGCACGTCCACCGTCACCGTCGCTGTGTCACACACACCCTCGCTGTCGCAGATCTGATAGGTGAACGTGTCCGTACCGTTGAAATCGCTGTCCGGGGCGTAGGTGATCTCTCCGGTCACCGGATCGATGGATACGTCACCATGTGTCGGCTGCGTCAGTACCACGACAGTCGTGAGGTCGAGATCGCCGTCCGGATCGCTGTCGTTGTCCGGAACATCAATCTCAACGCTTCCGTCCTCGGCCACGCTCGCCGTGTCATCGACGGCCACCGGCGGGTCGTTCACCGGATTCACTTCCACCGTCACCGTGGCCGTGTCACACACCCCCCCGCTGTCGCAGATTTCGTAGGTGAACGCATCCGTTCCCGTGAAGTTCTCGTCCGGTTCGTAGCGGATGATACCGGTCACCGGATCGACACCCACCGTTCCATTCGGCGGTTGGCTGATGATCGACACGCTCGTCACGTCAAGGTTGCCGTCCGGATCCGAGTCATTCGCCGGAACGTCGATGTCGACACGACCGTCTTCGGCAACCTCCGCCGCATCGTCCTCCGCCACCGGCGGATCCGGCACGGAAAGCACGTCCACCGTCACCGTCGCCGTATCACAGAGCCCGCTGGGATCGCACACCTTGTAACGGAACGTGTCTTGACCGCTGAAATCCGGATCCGGAATGTAGTTCACGGTGTGGTCCGGCCCACGTACGACGGTTCCATGACTCGGCGGAACCTGACAGTCGCAGACAATCTCCGCAAGCGTATTGTCCGGATCGGAGACAAGTAGAGAGAAGAAGCCCGTTTCTGTGTCCTCGGACGTCGTTCGGGACTGATCCTGCGCCACCGGCGGGTCGTTGACCGGCGTCACCGTGATTGTCACCGTTGCGAGATCACAAGCTCCCGAGGTATCGCACACTTCGTAGCTGAATGTGTCCGACCCGTTGTAGTTGACGTCCGGCTCGTAGTCGATTTCGCCGGTTACCGGATTGACCGTGACATCACCGTGTGCCGGAGGCGACGTCACCAACACGGATGTGGGGTCCAGGTCCCCGTCCGGATCGGAGTCGTTATCCACGACATCAATCGTCGTCACGCCATCCTCGAATACCTGGCCCGTGTCGTCACGGGCTACCGGGGGATCGTCTTCCGGTCCCACGTTCACCGTCACGTCCGCGACATCGCACAGTCCATCCGTGTCGCAGATCCGGTAGCTGAACGTGTCATTCCCATTGAAGTCTGTCTCGGGCGTGTACGTCACATCGCCGGTGACGCCACTTACTTGCAGCGTCCCGTTTGACGGCTGGCTCACAATCGTCACCGTCGTTCGATCGAGGTTCCCGTCCACGTCGAAGTCGTTGCCCGGTACGTCGATCACCACTGCCACGTCTTCCGGCGTCGTCGTCGAGTCGTCACGGGCCACCGGCGGATCATCCACCGGCACCACGTCCACGGTCACCGTTGCCACATCACACACATTCAGGCTGTCGCAGATCCGGTAGGTGAACGTGTCGGTGCCGTTGAAGTCGTCGTCCGGCTCGTAGCGGATCTCGCCGGTACTTGGGTTGACACTCACGGTTCCATTCGCAGGCTGACTGATGATCGACACGCTGGTGATGTCAAGGTCGTCGTCCGGATCCGAGTCGTTGTC
>Ga0272441_10006917_pt1 | contig 18720 bp, 15 predicted proteins | sample SSMProp6N_FD_193582 | JGI IMG/M metagenome (GOLD analysis project Ga0272441, IMG submission 193582) | Marine sediment archaeal communities from Little Sippewissett salt marsh, Falmouth, MA, United States - SSM-Prop-6N | ecosystem: Environmental > Aquatic > Marine > Wetlands > Sediment ... | reverse complement strand
GGCCGCCGATATCGTCAATGGGTATACCGGGGACAGGTTGAGAACGATCCTGCGGGAGTATGGTGAAGAGATGCGATATGCAAGAATTGTCAAGGCGATTCTCGCGAGACGGAAGGTATCTCCCATCAGAACGACCGGTGAACTCGCCCGTATCGTCCTGAATGCCACGTCCGAAAAGTCTAAGCGGGGGAAAATACACCCGGCAACCAAGACGTTCCAGGCCATTCGCATGGCCGTCAATGATGAGCTGGCACATCTCCACGAGGCGATGAGCGGCGGCATTGATGTGCTGCAGCCCGGCGGGATCTTTTCTGTTATATCCTTCCATTCACTGGAAGACAGGATCGTCAAGAATGCCTTTCGTTCCTGGGCGAAGGGGTGTATCTGTCCCCCCGATCTCCCGGTGTGCATCTGCGGACGGACGCCGAAACTGAAGGTAATTACCAGGAAGCCGGTAACGCCCTCACCGGAAGAGATCATGGCGAATCCGAGGGCCAGAAGCGCGAAGTTGCGAGTGGCGGAGAGGATCTGAGGGATGGCGTCAAAAGAAAGAGCGCTGAGATTGAGACCAAAGCTGTCACACTGCATCGTCGTGGCGCTGGTCTTTATGGCCATAGCCCTCATCTATGTGTGGTTTCATATAAAGATAACGAGGCTCAATTATGAGATAGCCAGTGAGATGTCGGTACGGGACAGCCTTATGGAGGAGAACAGACGCCTGAAGGTGGAGAGAGAGTCGCTGCAGTCTCCGTCCCGGATTGAGAAAATCGCCAGGACAAAACTGGGAATGTACTATCCCGGGAAAGATCAGGTGGTGTTTGTGCGATGACTGGAAAATCAAATAAATGGCTGAGATTCAGGCTCGCCACGATCCTCGGATTTTCCCTCATACTGTTCATTGCGCTCATATCGAGGGCATTCCAGCTTCAGATCATGTCGGGGCAGGCACTGAAGGCAATGGCCGACAGGCAGCACACGAGGAAACTGGCGCTCCATACCGAGCGGGGAACCATTATCGACAGAAACGGGCAGGAACTGGCGGCGACTATTCTCGTTGATTCCGTCTATGCCGATCCCTCGAAGATAGGAGATATCAAGGGCATTTCGGAGAAGCTCTCGTCGACCCTCTATGTTCGCGAGAACACCGTCATGGACAAACTGAAAAAATCGAGAAATTTCTGCTGGATTGCCCGCCAGATATCACCGAAGCAGGCGAAGCTGATCGACGGGCTCAATCTGGAGGGCGTCCATCTGATCCGGGAACCGAAGCGCTTTTATCCCCACAAGGAACTGGCGTCCCATCTCATCGGATTTTCCGGTTTCGATTCCAGTGGCCTGGAGGGGCTGGAACTGAAATATGACAGTTTTCTCAAGAATGTGCCCGACAAGGCGCTGTGGAGACGGGATGCCCGGGGAACGAGACTCTATGGGAAGGATTTTCGGGGGGGCGTGAAGGCGACGGGGACGAGCAATCTCATTCTCACCATCGACAGCAAGATACAGTACATCGTCGAGACGGAACTGCTCAAGGCCGTCAAACGGGCCGATGCAAAGGGGGGAACGGTCATCGTCATGGATCCCCGTACCGGTGAGGTGCTGGCCATGGCGAACATGCCCCGCTTCAATCCCAATGCCTTTTCCCGGTATCCGCAGGATTCCTTCAGAAACAGGGCGGTCACCGATGTCTTTGATCCCGGATCGATCTTCAAGCCCGTCCTTGCGGCAGCGGTCCTCGAAGAGGGCATCGCGGAAGAGACCGATGTCATCGACTGTGAAAATGGGTCATATCGGGTGGGAGACATCACGATCAATGAGGCACTGCTGCAGAAATTCGAGGACCTTACCCTTCGTGAGGTCCTCAAATATTCGAGTAACATCGGGTCGGCCAAGCTCGCAGCACGGCTGGGGAAGGATAAGTACTACGATTACATAAAGAGATTCGGCTTTGGTGCGAAGACGGGCATTGATCTCCCCGGCGAGGTCCGGGGTATCCTGCGGCACAGTGACCACTGGACCGATGTGGACCTTGCCACCATAGCCTTTGGTCAGGGTATCTCGGTGACGGCGATACAGCTCCTGACGGCCATTTCGGCCATTGCCAATCACGGTGTGCTGATGAAACCGCATGTCGTCAAGGGTATGATAGACAAGAATGGGACGGTGATCAGTGAATTCAAACCGGCTGTCGTGCGGCGGGTCGTATCACCCGTGACGGCGGAACGGGTCAGGTCCATCATGGCCGAGGTCGTCGAGGATGGTACGGGGAGACGTGCCCGGATGGATGACGTGGCCGTGGCGGGCAAGACGGGGACCTCGCAGAAATTCGATTTCTCTGAGGGGCGGTACTCGTCGGAAAAGATAGTGGCGTCCTTTGTCGGATTCCTGCCGGCGCAGAATCCCCGTATGTCCATTTTTGTCATGCTCGATGAACCGAAGGCACAGAAATGGGGGGGGGAGGCGGCGGCCCCTGTCTTCAAGAGCATCTCCGAACAGATACTGCGCTGCTTCAGCCGGGACATCGAGCTGAGAGAGGTCGTCGCCGACAGGGGTGCACGGGGGATGGAGATCGTCCGTGTATCGGCCGGTGAGGGCATACTCCCCGAGACGGAACTGGATGGGTCGGTCATTCCCGATGTGCGGGGCATGTCGGTGAGAGAGGTCCTGCGTGTCTCTCGTGACATGGGGATCGACGTGAAGATCTCGGGAACGGGATGGGCGGTGAGTCAGAAGCCGAAACCGGGATTCCCGAGGGGTGAGTATCAGGCCATGCATGTCGTATTTGAGAAGGGATCTGTGAGGGGCCAATGAGAATTTCCGACCTTACAGCCGGCATGGACATCCTGACGTCACAGGGTGACATGACCATCGATGTCTCGGACATCTGCTACGATTCGGGGCGCTGCACCGGTGGGTCCCTCTTCGTGGCCGTCCCGGGACTCAGATACGATGGTCATGATTTCATCGATGATGCGGTGCGCCGGGGGGCGGTCTGTGTCGTCCACGAACGGGATCGCGCGCCCATGCAAGGGGTCACATCGATACGGGTAAGAGACTGCCGCCGTGCCATGGGGTGGCTCGGGAAGAGATTCTTCGGCAATCCCTCGGGGGAACTCTGTCTCATCGGCATCACGGGAACCAATGGCAAGACGACGGTTTCCTATCTGCTCGAATCGATCCTGGGGGAGGCGGGACACGCGACAGGCGTCATCGGGACCATCAATTATCGCTACGGCGGGCAGGTCTTGCCGGCACTCAATACGACACCCGAATCGGTCGATCTCCACAGGGTCCTGCGGGACATGGCCGATGCGGGTGTCACCCATGTAGTGATGGAGGTCTCTTCACATGCCATCGATCTCAATCGTGTCGATGACTGTGACTTCGACATGGGGATCTTTACCAACCTGACCAGTGAACACCTCGATTATCACGGATCCATGGAAAACTACTTTGCCGTGAAACGGCGATTCATCGAGGAACTGATCCCCCCCGGGAAGCAGGTCATCAATGGTGATGACCCCTGGGGCATGCGGATCATCGAGACGGTGGGATCGCAGGCGGTCGTCTTTTCACTGGAGCGGACCGCCGATGTCTCCGTTGCCGCATCGTCACTGTCCATGCAGGGAATCTGGGCCGGCATACGGGGCTCGGGTGCGGCCTTCGATGTGGCATCGTCGATGATCGGGCGGTTTAACCTTGCCAATATCCTGACGGCGGCGACGGCCGCGCTTTCACTGGGGATATCGGGAGGGCACATCGCCGACGGGATAGAGAAGGTTCGGACTATTCCCGGCCGTCTTGAACGGGTCACCGGTCCCGGTGAGCCGGTGGTCTTTGTGGACTATGCCCATACCGAGGATGCCCTGAAACGGGCCCTGGAGAATCTGGCCGCCTTCAGGGAAGGAAAGATAATCACCGTCTTCGGGTGCGGCGGCGACAGGGATCGAACCAAACGGGCACCCATGGGACGCGTTGCCACAGAGCTCAGTGACATCGCCATTATTACCTCTGATAATCCCCGGACGGAAGATCCCCTGGCCATCATAGACGACATCATGGCGGGGATTACCGACGGTGCGGTGGAGCGATATGACGCCCGTCGTCTCTATGAAAACCGGAACGGCAGGGGATACACCGTCATGCCCGATCGCAGGGAGGCCATAGAACTGGCCCTGTCCATGGCCGTCCCCTCCGACATCGTGTTGATTGCCGGAAAGGGGCATGAAGACTATCAGATCCTGGGCAGCAGGCGAGTCTCCTTCGATGACCGGGTCGTCACGAGGGAAGCCCTTGCCAGGCGGAAAGCGGAAGAGGGGGAGCCATGAAGGACCGGGCGCCATCCCTGGCGGCAGGAGACATAGCACGTGCTACGGGGGGAGAACTCCTCAGTGGTGCGCCGGAGGCCTGCTGCGGGGGTGTGTCCATCGATTCCCGGGACATGGATCGAGGCAATCTCTTTGTCGCCATCAGGGGAGAGAACTTTGACGGCCATGATTTTGTAGGAACGGCGGTCCAGGGGGGTGCGGCCGGTGTCGTGATCGAGAAGCGAGCGTTTCAGGAGACAGAAGGCATCGCCGGTGATATTCCGGTCATTGCCGTGGACGACACGGTGCAGGCCCTGGGAGATATGGCCGCCTTCTGGAGAAAGAAGTTCGATGTCCCTGTTGTAGCAGTGACGGGCAGTTCCGGGAAAACGACGACCAAGGAGATGGCGGCATCGATCCTTTCGCTTTCCCGGAACATTTTAAAAAACAGGGGCAATTTCAATAACCTTATCGGTCTTCCCCTGACCCTTCTCCAGATACATGACCGCCACGAGGTCATTATCGTCGAGATGGGGACCAACCGGAGGGGTGAGATCGAGAGGCTGACGGAGATCGCGGCCCCCGACATCGGTATCGTAACCAATGTCGGTCCCGCTCACCTGGAAGGGTTGCAATCCGTCGATCTGGTGGCCCGGGAGAAGGGGGATCTCTTTCGCTGCATGAAGCAGGGTGGTACTGCCATTATAAACAGTGACGATCCCGCCGTCTGTGCCATGCAGGGGCGATGGCAGGGGAAGAGCGTCACCTATGGCATGGCCGGAGACAGTCTCGTTCGTGCCGGGGATATCACCATCGAGGCAGCGGGGGGGACCGGTTTCGGCCTTGTCCTGGCGGGGAAGAACGAGCGGGTCCGGATCGCCCTGCCGGGGAGGCACAACGTGTCCAACGCCCTGGCCGCCGCCGCCTGTTCGTGGGCACTGGGTATCGCCTATGATCAGATATGCCGGGGGCTGGAGGCATTCAGGCAACTGCCGGGGCGGATGAGTCTCCGCCCGTTGAAGAACGGGGTTGTGCTCATCGATGATTCCTACAACGCCAATCCCGCATCGACACGGGAGGCCATCGAGACGGTGCATGCAATGAAGGGTGACCGTGCCGCCGTGGTCGTCATGGGTGATATGCTGGAGCTTGGCGCAGATGCCGCCGCGTGGCATGAAGAGATGGGGAGGCTGATGGCCCGGCGGGGTGTCGACAGGATCTTTCTGACGGGAGATCTCGTCCGGTCTGTCCTGAAGGGGGCGGAGGCGGAGGGAATGCCGAGAGACCGGATCATCTATCCCATCACACCCGGCGGGGTGGTGGATCGGCTCACCGGGTCTGTGCGACAGGGTGACTCCATCCTGGTCAAGGGATCGAGGGGGATGCGGATGGAAGCCTATGTGCAGGCCATTGTTGATGCCTTCGGGGAGGACGTGTCATGATATACCACCTCTTGTATCCTCTCAGTGATACCTACTCATATCTCAATGTCTTTCGCTATATAACCTTCAGGACGATCTATGCGACCATTACCGCCCTCGTCATCTGTTTCTTCCTGGGTCCGTGGCTCATCGCCAAGCTGCAGTCCCTCCAGATCAACCAGCCCATACGGGATGACGGTCCCGATTCGCACCTGTCAAAAGAGGGAACGCCCACCATGGGGGGTATGCTGATAATATTTTCCGTCGTTATCTCCACCATCCTCTGGGCGCGACTCGACACCGATTACATATGGCTCGTCCTCATGGTGACCGTCGGTTTCGGACTGATAGGGTTCTGGGACGATTACAAGAAACTGGTAAGCAGGAGCAGCAACGGGACATCGGGAAAGCGGCGACTGATCGGCGAGGTGATCATCGCGCTGGTGGTCAGTATTCTCCTCTATATGAAACCGGACTTCAGTTCAAACGTGACGATCCCCTTCTTCAAGACCGTCATGCCCGATCTCGGGTGGGGATACATACTGTTTTCGACGTTCATCATCGTGGGTGCCGCCAATGCCGTCAATCTCACCGACGGCCTCGACGGCCTCGCCATCGGTCCGGCCACCATCTGTTTCGCCACCTATCTCCTCTTCGCCTATCTGACGGGGAACATAAAGATAGCGGGATACCTGCAGATACCCTATGTGGCGGGTACGGGCGAATTGACCGTCTTCTGCGGTGCCATGGTGGGGGCGGGCATCGGGTTCCTCTGGTACAACACCTATCCCGCCCAGATCTTCATGGGCGATGTGGGGTCCCTGTCGCTGGGGGGCGCCCTGGGGACGATAGCAATCATGACAAAACAGGAGATCATCCTTGCCATCGTGGGGGGGATGTTTGTCATTGAAACCATTTCCGTCATATTTCAGGTGGGCTGGTTCAAGATGTCCAGCGGCAAGAGGATATTCAGGATGGCGCCCCTCCATCACCATTTTGAATTGAACGGGTGGGCGGAACCCAAGGTCATCGTGCGGTTCTGGATTATTTCCATTATCCTGGCGCTGATCGCGATCAGTACATTGAAACTGAGGTAGGAGAAACAAAACGGGGTTGTGAGATAGCATGGACGTAGCAGGCAAAAACATTCTCGTTGTCGGTCTCGGCAGGACCGGGACGGCCCTTGCCCGGTTCCTGGCGGGACGGGGTGCCGTGGTGTCCGTCACCGACAGCAAACCGGCCTCCGAGGTACAGGAGAACATGGCCGCGCTGAAAGACCTGCCGGTGCGGTTTGCCCTGGGTGCTCACACCCCTGACCTGCTGTCCGGGATCGATATGATCATCCCATCTCCCGGCGTTCCTCCCTCCCATGAACTGCTGGTGGAAGGTGCCGCGAGCGGTCGTGCCGTCATCAGTGAGATAGAGCTTGCCTTCGGGTACCTGACGGAGCCCGTCATCGCCATCACGGGGACCAACGGCAAGACGACGACGACGAAACTCATCGGCGAGATCCTCAAGGGGTGCGGCAGGAGGGTCTTTGTCGGCGGGAATATAGGGACCCCTCTCATCGAATACGTCGATGGAGGGGAGCGGGCGGATTACCTGGTCGTGGAGGTGAGCAGCTTTCAGCTCCAGTGGGTGGATGCATTCCGTCCCTCCGTGGCCATGCTCCTCAATGCCAGTGACGATCATCTCGATTATCACGGCAGTTTTGAAGAATATGTGTCGGTGAAAGAGCGGATCTTTGCCCGGCAGGGCCCCGGCGATCTCGCCATTCTCAACGCCGATGACCCGCTGTCGGAGGGGATGGCCCGCCGGATCAGGGCGGAGATCGTGCAGTTCAGTTCATCGAAGCGGCTCACCGAGGGGATCTCGCTCGATGGCCCGCTGCTGCGGTACCGTGACGAAGGGGGGACAACGGAGGAATATCCCACCGGCGGCGTGAAGATACCGGGGGTGCACAACCTCGAAAATATCATGGCCGCCATAGTGGCTGCGAGGCGGTGTGGATGCCCGCCCGCATCCATCATTGGTGCCGTTGAGACCTTTGAGGGGATGCCGCACCGGGTGGAATTTGTGCGGTCACGGGGGGGTGTCGACATCTATAACGATTCCAAGGGAACCAATGTGGATGCCGTGAAGCGGGCACTGGAATCGTTTTCACGTCCCCTTGTTCTCCTCATGGGGGGACGATACAAGGGGGGTGATTTCTCCAGCCTCTCTCCGTTGATACAGGAGAAGGTGAAGAAGCTGATCCTCTTCGGCGAGGCCGGGGGGCGGATCGGTTCTTTCATAGGAGACATCGTCGATACCGAACAGGTCAGCGACGTGAAGGGGGCAGTGGACAGGGCCTGTGCAGGTGCCCGTCCCGGTGACGTCATACTCCTCTCACCGGGGTGCTCCAGTTTTGACGAATTCGTCAATTACCGGGAGCGGGGAGACTATTTCAAGGAAATCGTGAGGGGACTATGAAATCACTATATCATCCGGTGCAGTTGATTGGCGGGTCAGAGAAAAAGCGGAGTCGCCCCGATATCATCCTTCCCATCGTGACACTGCTGCTCGTTACCATCGGTACCGTCATGATCTACAGCTCCAGCTCCATCCTGGCGTCGGAGAAGTTTCTCGATGAATATTATTTTCTCAAACGGCAGATACTCTTCGTACTCATGGGGCTGGTTGCCATGGTGGCCCTGTCCAAGTTTCCCTACCGCTACTGGGGAAAGGTCGCCTATGCCGGGATTTTCGTCTCGATCCTGCTCCTCTCCCTCCTCCTGATCCCCGGCTGGGGAGTGACGGCCGGCGGCGCCACGCGGTGGCTCCGGATAGGAGGATTCACCTTCCAGGTGACGGAGGTCGTCAAGGTGGCGCTGGTTATATTCCTTGCACACTACATGACAAAGAAGATCAAGCATGTGAAGCAGTTTTCGCGCATATTCGTTGTCCCCCTCACCGTGACGGCCATTATCATATCGCTCATACTCTTTCAGCCCGACTTCGGGACGTCCGTCATCATCGTCATGGTGGCGATGCTGATGTTCTACCTGGCCGGCAGCAGGGTGGTGCATCTCATCATGCTGGGATCGCTCTTCATCCCCGTCGGCGTGGTGCTCATACTGAGCGAGAGTTATCGACTGAAGCGATTGCTGTCCTTCATCGATCCCTGGAAGGATCCCGCCAATTCGGGATTTCATATCATCCAGTCCTTTCTCTCCTTCGGTTCGGGGGGGACATTCGGTGTGGGAATCGGAAACGGCATGCAGAAACTCTTCTACCTCCCCGAGCCGCACACCGACTTTATCCTCTCCGTCATTGCCGAGGAGGGAGGATTCATAGGGGTCAGCATCGTGGTCGTATTATTCATCATTCTCATCGTCAGGGGATTCATGATCTCCTTCAATGCCTCCGATCTCTTCGGCACACTGCTGGCGGCGGGACTGACGATCATCCTGGTCCTGGAGGCCTTTGTCAATATGGCGGCCGTCATGGGGTTGATCCCGACCAAGGGTCTGGTACTGCCCTTTCTCAGTTATGGCGGGACATCACTCCTCATGAGTATGATGGCGATCGGCATCATACTGAATATTTCTTCTTACCGCAGTTAGGGTGGAAGACAGAGTGAGACAGATATACAGATGGAATCGGAACGAAACAGTGAAGGGGGTGTCAGACTGCTCATAGCAGGCGGGGGAACGGGGGGGCATCTCTTCCCCGCCGTGGCAATTGCCGAAGAGTTCCTGCGGCGGGACAGCAGCAACAGTGTTCTTTTCATCGGGACAGAGCGGGGGCTGGAGAACAGGGTTCTGGGAGCCTATGGGTATCCGCTCCGCACGATGCAGGTAGAGGGAATCAGGGGGAGAGGCGCTGTGAAGTCCCTCATGAGTCTCTCCCGCATTCCGCGGGGCATGATGCAGGCCCGGTCGATTATCCGGGATTTCGCCCCCCACGTTGTTTTAGGTGTGGGGGGGTACGCATCGGGACCGGCCGTGATGACTGCCTGCCTCATGGGGATCCCGACGGCCATAGCGGAACAGAACGCACTGCCCGGCTGTACCAACAGGATACTCGGACGCTTTGTGCAGAGCATTTTTTTGGCATTCCCCGACGGGGAAGGGGTATTCCCGGCACGGAAGGTCGTCGTGACGGGGAATCCAGTGAGAAGGGAGATATGGGAAGACAGTGAGACGACAGGAGAGGACAGGGAGATGCTGAGACTGTTGATCTTTGGGGGAAGCCAGGGTGCTTCCACGATCAACCGTGTCGTTACCGAGTCGCTCCCTCATCTGGAAGACCTGAAGGAGGGGCTCATGTTTCTGCATCAGACCGGTGAAGGGGAATATGCCGGTGTGTCGAAGGCCTACCTCGATCGCGGTCTGGATGCGGCGGTGACTCCCTTTATCAGTGACATGGCATCGGCCTACCGGTGGGCCGATCTCGTCATTTGCAGGGCGGGCGCGACGTCCATTGCCGAGATAACGGCAGCGGGGAAGGCCTCAATCCTCATCCCCTTCCCCTTCGCCGTCGGAAATCACCAGGTCCTGAACGCCCGGGTCCTGCACGATGCCGGGGCCGCCACCATGATACTGGAAGATGATCTCAGCGGGCATGGTCTCGCCGGCCTCCTACGATCCTTCCATGGAGACCGGAAGATGATCAGAAAGATGGCACGGCAATCGAAGAAACTGGGCCGGAAGAAAGCCGCGGCGGACATCGTCGACGGGTGTCTCGCATTGCAGAGGGTATGATGAAAGACGGGATACAGCAAGATGTAATGAAGAGGAAGATCGGGCATATCCACTTTGTGGGGATCGGGGGAATCGGTATGAGCGGTATCGCCGAAGTACTCCTCAATCTGGGCTACACCGTGAGCGGGTCCGATATCGGCAGGACGGACATCACCGAACGATTGATCTCCCTCGGCGCCACCGTGAGCTATGAGCACCGGTCTGCCAATGTGGGTGATGCCGGGGTCGTGGTCACATCGACGGCGGTTCGTGAAGACAATCCGGAGGTGATGGAGGCCCACAGCGGCAATATCCCGGTCATCCCCCGTGCCGAGATGCTGGCGGAACTGCTGAAGATGAAGTTTTCCATAGCGGTATCGGGCTGTCACGGGAAGACGACGACCACGTCCATCATATCGACGGTGCTGGCATACGGCGGCCTCGATCCCACCATGGTGATCGGCGGCAGGCTGGACAGCATCGGCAGTAATGCCCGGCTCGGTGACGGCGAGGTCATTGTGGCCGAGGCCGACGAAAGCGACGGCTCCTTTCTCAAGCTGTCACCGTCCATTTCGGTCATAACCAATATCGACCGGGAGCACCTCGATTACTATCTCGATATCGGTGAGATCAAGGACGCCTTCATCCAGTTCGCCAATTCCGTCCCCTTCTACGGGTCGACCGTACTGTGTAACGATTGCGTCAATGTGAAGGACATACTTCCCCGCATCAAGCGGCGGGTCATCACCTACGGCGTGTCGGAGCAGTCGGACTACCGGGCCACTGATATAGCATTCGAGGGTATGGAGTCCAGATATCAGCTGCATCACCGGGGGGAGCTGCTCGGAGATATCTCCATTTACGCCCCCGGTCTCTTTAATGTCTATAACTCCATGGCCGCCGTGGCCGTGGCACGGGAACTGGACCTGCCGTTTTCCACCATCAGGGAGGGGCTCCGGTCCTATGCCGGTGTTCATCGCCGCCTGGAGGTCAAGGGAGAGATCGCGGGGATCACGGTGGTCGACGATTACGGGCATCATCCGACGGAGATCGAGGCGACGCTCGCCGCCGCACGGCGGGTATGGAGCGGCAGGCTGGTGGTCGTCTTCCAGCCGCACCGATACACACGAACGCAGGCCCTCTTCGATGACTTTGCCGGTGCCTTTCATGATGCCGACAGCCTCATCATAACGGATATATACGCGGCCAGTGAGAAGGAGATCAAGGGGGTCAATGCCATAAGCCTCTGCAGGAAAATCAAAGACGGCGGTCATGAAGACGCCCGATATCTGTCGAGTTTCGATGAGATTGTGCAACACCTGGTTGCCTCCGTCGAAGCCGGTGATATCGTCATTACACTGGGTGCGGGTGACGTGTGGAAAGTGGGCGAGCAATTGCTCGAAAGCCTCTAGTGAAAGGGAATGTCGATGGCGGAAGGCAGTGAGATAGGACAGACGATCAGCGAGCTAATGCAGGGCAGGGTACTCTTCGACGAACCCATGTCACGGCATACCTCCATCGGGGTGGGCGGTCCCGCTGACATCCTCGCCTTTCCCGAAGGTATCGAGGAACTTGTCAGGCTGATATCCTGTCTCAGGGAGGAGCGCGTCGCCTTCATGCCCATCGGGAATTGTACCAACCTCATCGTGCGCGACGGCGGCTTTCGTGGAGCGATGATCTCCCTGAGGAGTCTGCAGGGTGTCGATATCTGTCCCGGCGCGGGAGACAGCGTCTTTATTGCCGCCGAGGCCGGTGTGCTCCTTTCGCATATCGTCGATCTGTCGGTGCGGGAGTCGTTGTCGGGGATAGAGTTCTGTGCGGGAATTCCGGGGAGCGTCGGGGGCAGTGTGAAGATGAATGCCGGGGCCTACGGAAGAGAGATGAAGGACGTCATACATTCGGTGACCCTCTTCAACGGGCAGGGAGACATGCGGGAGGTTTCCAGAGATGGACTCCCCTTTTCGTACCGTAATCTCGACATACCCGCGGGAACGACCATTACGGGGACGGTGCTGCACCTGACAAGGGGAGACCGGGGGAGGATCGAAGAGAGGGTCGCGGAGATACTGGATATGCGGCGGGGGAAACACCCCCTGGAATATCGAAACGCGGGGTCTGTATTCAAGAATCTCCCCGGATATCCGGCGGGACAGATCATTGATGAGATAGGGATGAAAGGGACACGGGTGGGAGATGCCCAGGTGTCGGAGAAGCATGGGAATTTCATCGTAAACCTGGGACAGGCCACGGCCGGTGATGTGATCTCCCTGATCGAGATAATCAGGAAGAAAGTACTGGAACAGCGGGGCATCGCCCTCGATACCGAGGTGAGAATCGTGGGAACGGGTGAGAAGGCATGAAGCGATCACTGAAACGGAAGATTGCAACGAAAAAGAACAGGCTGAAGAGACGATCGGGCCGAATGGTGCGTGAGACCCTCACGGTCTTCTGTGTCGTTGGTGTCGCCACCGTCATCGCCTTCTGCATGGTCTATGCCTACAACGTTATCATAATCGATCCCTATTTCGAGCTGGACAGTGCCTCCGTCAGGGGCTGCGAGAAGGTGAGCGAGGGGGAGATCCTGCGGATCGCCGGGATCGTCCCGTCCATGAATATCCTCACCATGAACCTCGACAAGATCAAGGGGCGGATCCGTGCCAATCCATGGGTGGAAGACGTCTTTGCCGGGAGGGAATTCCCCAACAGGCTCGTCGTTGAGGTCGTTGAACGAAGTCCCGCCGCCCTTATCAACCGGAATGGAAAACTCTATCTGGTAGACTGGCATGGTGAGGTCTTCAAGGACTACCAGAAGACCGACGCCGTTGATCTTCCCGTCCTGACGGGCTTTTATGACGGTGGAACCCTGAAGAAGGATCTGCTGGCCGGGGGATTCAAACTCCTGCGATACCTTGCGAGAAACGGGGTGTTTCCCGGTCTGAGAGATGTATCCGAGATTATGGGGGATGAGATATATGGATTTACCCTTGTCACCAATAAGCGGTTCCTGCTGGAACTCGGTTTTGGAAACTACAATGAGAAATTCAGGAGGCTGCAGCGGGTTATGGCCGAACTGGTCAAGAGGGGAACGGGCAATTCATTTGTACGGATCGATCTGACCGATGTCGATAGAGTCGTTGTTTGCCCTGTTGATGTCCTCGGCAGGGGAAATCGGACGAATATCTAGACGGAAGGATGGCTGAGACATGGCGAAAAGGGAAAATATCATAGTCGGGCTTGATATCGGGACAACGAAGACCTGCGCGATCGTCGGTGAAATGACGGCATCGGGAATGGACATTATCGGAATAGGGACCCATCCGTCGAAGGGCCTGCGAAAGGGAGTGGTTGTCAATATCGACAATACCGTGGAGTCCATAAAGAATGCCATTGAAGAGGCCGAATTGATGTCGGGGCGCGAGATAAAGAGTGTCTTCGCCGGGATAGCCGGGGGACACATCAAGAGCATGAACAGCCACGGTATCGTAGCGGTCAAGGGGGGAGAGGTTGACGAGGCCGATGTTAAGCGGGCCGTCGAAGCGGCCAAGGCCATTGCCATGCCCCTCGACAGGCGGCTCATTCATTCACTGCCCAAGTACTACATCGTCGATGACCAGGATGGCGTCAAGGATCCCATCGGCATGTCGGGTGTCCGCCTGGAGGCCAAGATCCATATGGTCACTGCCTCCGTGACGTCCGTCGAGAATATCGTCAAGTCGGTCAACCGTGTGGGGCTCGATGTCAATGACATCGTCCTCGAGCAGCTGGCCTCCAGTGAGGCCGTCATGAGTCAGGATGAAAAGGAACTGGGAGTGGCCCTTGTCGACATAGGGGGAGGAACGACCGATATAGCCGTCTTTGCCGATGGAAGCATCAAACACACCGCCGTCCTGCCCATCGGCGGGAATTACGTGACAAACGACATTTCGGTGGGCCTGAGGACGCCCTCGGTGGTGGCCGAACGGACGAAGATACAATATGGATGTGCCTATACTCCATTGATATCACAGGATGAAACGATCGAGGTATCCAGTGTGGGCGGCAGAAATCCGAGGAATGTCTCACGGCATGTGCTGGGCGATATCATCGAACCCCGCATAGCGGAGATCCTCAGCCTTGCCCACCGGGAGATAATAAAATCGGGGTACGAAGACCTCCTGGCAGCGGGGGTGGTGCTGACGGGAGGGACATCAAATATTGAAGGAATAACGGAATTGGGCGAACAGGTGTTCAATATGCCTGTGCGGAGAGGCTATCCCGATGATGTAGGGGGGATTGTCGATACGATAAACAATCCCATCTATGCCACCGGAGTGGGACTGGTGATCTATGGAAGTACAAACCAGTCGGGGGTCCTGTTCAAGAAGAAGGAGAAGAACATCATGGGCAGGATAACGAAGAGTATGAAAAAGTGGTTCGATGATTTTTTCTAGAAGGGAGGATATGTATCCATGTTTGAACTGGTAGAAGGTGGAAGAGATAACCAGGCGAGAATCAAGGTTATTGGTGTAGGGGGTGGCGGCGGTAATGCCGTCAACATGATGATAACGTACGATCTGCAGGGTGTGGATTTCATTACGGCCAATACCGATGCCCAGGCCCTGTCGATTTCGAAATCACCGGTCAAGATTCAGCTGGGTTTCGAAATCACCAAGGGGCTCGGCGCAGGATCCGATCCCGATACGGGCAAGCGGGCGGCCATGGAGTCGAAGACCGTCATCAGGGATTCACTGGACGGTGCCGACATGGTCTTCATAACGGCGGGCCTGGGGGGCGGAACCGGTACGGGCGGGGCACCCATAGCGGCCGAGATTGCCAAGGAACTGGGGGCACTGACGGTGGCCGTCGTTACCAAACCCTTCCAGTTCGAGGGGAAGCAGAGAGAGCGGCAGGCGGAAGAGGGACTCGAGGAACTGAGAAAGATCGTCGACACGCTGATCGTGATCCCCAATCAGCGGCTCCTCAGTCTCAGCGGCAGGAATATGTCCCTGCTCGATGCCTTCAAGAAGGCCGATGATATCCTCTATCATGCAGTCAAGGGGATTTCCGATCTCATCATGGTTCCCGGTCTGATCAATCTCGATTTTGCCGATGTCAAGAACGTCATGTCGGAGATGGGACTGGCCCTCATGGGGACGGGAATCGCCAGTGGAGAAAACAGGGCCGTCGAGGCGGCACAGAAGGCGATATCTTCTCCGCTCCTGGAAGACAATTCCATCCAGGGTGCCCGCGGTGTACTCATCAATGTCACCGGTGGATCGGAGATGACCCTCTTTGAGGTGAATGAGGCATCGACGATGGTGCAGACGGAGGCCCACGAAGAAGCCAATATTATCTTTGGGACCGTGATTGATGATAATATGGATGATGAGCTGCGGGTTACCGTTATCGCCACGGGATTTGACGTCAGGGGGAAGGCGGAAGAGATTCGCAAGCCGCCCATTGTCCCGACCTATGCTGCTGCCCGGAACAAGAAAGAAGACCTCGCCGTTCCCACCTTTATGCGGGACAAGGAAAGGAAGGGACCAGAGAACCCCGTGGTGATCAGGATGGGTCTGATCAACGACGATGACAATATAGATTTTGAAGTACCCACATTTCTGAGGAAGCAGGCCGATTAGGGGCAGACGCTCCCACTCGGTCGTGATCCTGTTCCACCGTCTTTACGGGAAAGGTGCGATTGTGCCATGAGAAGAGAAGATAAAGAGATTACATATCCTCCTTATATAGAAGCAATTATTGCGCGTGCCTTTGTATGCAGGCTGGCCGTGTCGGATGACGGACAGCCCTACGTAGTTCCTCTCTGCTACGGCTACAAAGATAACACCCTCTATCTTCACTCCGCCCGTGAAGGTAGAAAGCTGGATATACTTCGAAAAAATGATAGAGTCTGTATAGAGATCGATATCGACTGCGAGATTGTACAGAGTGATGATCCCTGCAACTGGAGCGTCAAATACCGATCCGTCATCGGTTTCGGCAGGGCATCGTTCATCGTCGATGAAGAGGAGAAGATGACGGCCCTCAATATCATCACGGCCCACTATGGCGGTGATTCGCATGCATATGACGTGGGAAATGTCAGAAAGACCGCCGTCATTAAGGTGGCACTGGAAGACATGACGGCAAAGCAGTCGGGGTATTGATCATGGAAGAAAGCTGCCCCCTCCGGTGACAAAGGGGGGTCAGCGATGAATGCCGTAATTATGTCCTTAATTTTTCATTGACTTACCGGTGCGTAATTTTTATAATTCACCGTACATTCAGTAGTGAAAACCCCGTTGCGTTATCGGGGCCCGTAGTGAATGATCCTGCTCGGAAGTGTTGACTCCAGTCGAGCGCACGTCGATAGTCCACTCTATAGATCCATTTCCCTCTGTCTGTGAAGCATATCATCGTCATGACGGTCTGTTCACAGGTCTTCAAAAGGACAGTATATCTGCTGTGTCACGATTCACGTTGAACCCCTGCTCAATGTATGCCCTTACATGATCGTCGAAGAAGGCTCTGTTGTGTCGATTGTACCCTGCTCGGAGTATAGAGACCATACGTTCTGACGCGGCACCATACGGGATTTGTTCGACAGCGGATGAGCGTGTTGCCTCATTGATGGGTTGACATAGTGTTTTTTGTAGATATGGGACAGAAAATATATGTACTCAGTAAAGGGAGGTGATAAGTGGCAGATACTCTTACGGTAAGACCAGTTATATTGAGGAATTCCAGACAATTAACCTTTAATATAAGGGAGAAGAGACAAATGAAGAGTAGAACATTGAAAACTGTATTATCTGGAGTGGTTGCTTTGGTCTTCGTTTTTGGTGTCGCCGTGACGGCACCGGCAGCCTTCCCCGAAAAACAGATCAATTACATCATATGTTTTAACCCCGGCGGGCAATCGGACGTAACTGCCCGGGTGCAGCAGAAGGACCTGGCAGAGGCACTGGGAGTTCCCGTCGTCATGCAGTACAAGGTGGGGGCCGGTGGTGCCGTGGGCTGGACCGCGCTGGTCCGATCCAAGCGTGACGGATACACGATCGCCGGGAACAACATTCCCCATATCATCCTTCAGCCGTTGATGAGGAAGAATCCCGGTTACCAGACCGACCAGCTCGTTCCCATTTACCTCTTCGAAACGACGCCGATAGGACTGGCCGTGAGAAATGACAGTCCCTTCATGACGGCGCAGGATTTTATGGACTTTGCCGAGAAGAACAAGGGCGTCATCACCGTGGCCGGTGTCGGTACCTATACGGGCCATCACATAACCTATCTCCAGTTTACCGACCTGACGGGACTGAAACTGACCTATATCCCTTTCACCGGTGCGGCACCCCAGGTGGCGGCCTTTATCGGTGGCCATTCGACGGCCATATTCGGCAATTCGAATAACCTCGTCGATCACAAGGACAAGATCCGTGTCCTGGCCATGGGTACGGAAAAGAGATTCAAACCCTTCTTCCCCGATGTCCCCACCTTCAAGGAACTGGGCATCAATATGACGGCGGGTATCAGCAGGGGTGTATGCGCACCTCCCGATACGCCTGCGGATCGTATTGCCGTGCTCGAGAAGGCCTTTGACACGGTATGCCGCGGAAAGAACTTTGTCAGTAAGATGGAAGAGATGGGTTTTGAAGTCAACAATCTGGGCGCAGCGGAATTCAAGGCCTGGCTGGACGGAAAGAAGAAGGAATATACCGAGCTTCTGAAAAAGCTGGGACAGATAAAGTAACGCCTTTACCGCACGGTGCAGGAGTCTTGCGCTCCTGCACCGGCACATTGAGGAAAGATATATGTCCGAGTCGATTGTGCTGGCATTGAGTCATCTCGTAGAAATTGAAAATCTGATCCTCATCCTGGCAGGTGTTACGGGGGGCATTGTAGTGGGCGCGCTGCCGGGATTGACGGCAACCATGGCCATCGCACTCCTCGTGCCCTTTACCTTTACCATGAATGCCGTCAATGGTCTTATCACCCTCGGGGCTATCTACTGCGGCGCCATTTACGGCGGGTGCTTTTCTGCCATCCTGATTGGCACGCCGGGGACCCCCTCCGCCATAGCCACCGTCTTTGACGGCTATCCAATGGCGAGAAAGGGGGAGGCGGAACAGGCCATCGTGACGGCCACCGGCGGTTCTGTCGTAGGGGGGTTGATAGGCGCGACAATGCTGCTCTTGCTCTCTCCGCTGCTGGCCAAGGCGGCCCTCAAATTCGGACCGCCCGAGTATTTCTGGATGGCCGTATTCGGTCTTACCATTATAGCCACACTGGCAT
>Ga0272441_10006916_pt1 | contig 18722 bp, 14 predicted proteins | sample SSMProp6N_FD_193582 | JGI IMG/M metagenome (GOLD analysis project Ga0272441, IMG submission 193582) | Marine sediment archaeal communities from Little Sippewissett salt marsh, Falmouth, MA, United States - SSM-Prop-6N | ecosystem: Environmental > Aquatic > Marine > Wetlands > Sediment ... | reverse complement strand
GAAAGGCGATACTGGTGATTCAGGACCACAAGGACCGAAAGGCGATACTGGTGAGACGGGACCTACTGGATCACAGGGACCTCAAGGAAAAAATGGAACACAGGGACTGAAAGGTGACAAAGGTGATCCCGGAGATGCAGGACCACAGGGACTGAAAGGTGACAAAGGTGATACTGGGGATACAGGACCACAGGGACTGAAAGGCGATACTGGACCACAAGGACCACAGGGACCTAAAGGTGATACTGGTGAGACGGGACCTACTGGACCACAGGGACCTCAAGGAAAAAATGGAACACAGGGACTGAAAGGTGACAAAGGTGATCCCGGAGATGCAGGACCACAGGGACTGAAAGGCGATACTGGACCACAAGGACCACAGGGACTGAAAGGCGATACTGGACCACAAGGACCACAGGGACTGAAAGGCGATACTGGACCACAAGGACCACAGGGACCTAAAGGTGATACTGGTGAGACGGGACTGGCGGGTTCACAAGGACCACAAGGACCGAAAGGTGATACTGGTGAGACAGGACCGGTAGGACCACAGGGACCAAAAGGCGATACTGGTGAGACAGGACCGGTAGGACCACAGGGACTGAAAGGCGATACTGGTGAGACAGGACCGGTAGGACCACAGGGACCAAAAGGCGATACTGGTGAAACGGGACCGCAAGGACCTCCAGGAGAATGTAATTGTCCTTAAGTCTGTGACGCGATTAGAGGTAAAGGCGTACCTCAATAATTTTTTAAGAATTTCAAAAATAATGGAATTGGTATTTAAAAGTATATACCATCATAGTATAGTGCTTAACGATACGAATGGGCCAAATCTCTAACTCTTGCGAGTTAGGGAGTTGTCCGAAAGGTATCGTTAAGCACTATAAGACGCAAATTTGGGCAAAAGATATATTGAGTGCCATTCCCAAAAGTTAAAGTTCAATCATTTCTTACACATCCTTATGCTTATCAAGGGCACATCCCTGCTTCAAAAAGGCGAATTAATACCTGATCGTGACATACTGATAGAAGATAACAAAATAACCAAAATAGAGCGCGATTTGAAGGAGAAAGATGAGGAAACCATCGACGCTAAGGGAACGATGGCCATTCCCGGACTGATTAACGCTCATACACATCTGGCCATGACTCTTTTTCGGGGATACGCTGATGACATGGAACTCATGCCCTGGCTGGAAGAGAAAATATGGCCACTAGAAGCAAAATTGACTCCAGATGACGTTTACTGGGGAGTTAAACTGGGTTGTCTGGAACAGATTCGCATGGGAACAACCTGTTACAATGACATGTACCTTTTCATGGACGAGACCGCTAAAGCGACCAAGGAGATGGGACTCAGAGGCTTGCTATCCATCGTCAACTACGATATGCGTCCCGACCTCCTAAAACAGGTGGAGCCATTCTTGAAAAGATGGAGAGGCGACGATTTGATAATACCCGCTGTGGGCCCCCATGCAATCTACAGCTGTTCTGAGGAGACTCTATTGAAGACTGTGGAACTTGCCGAGAAATACGACACCATGTTGCATATTCACGTGTCAGAAACAAAGGGGGAAGTAGAAAGCTTCATCAAAGAAAGAGGCTTGAGCCCTGTAGAATATTTAGATTCCATCGGATTTTTGAGCGAGAGGGTAATTGCCGCTCATTGCACCCAGTTGTCTCAAAAGGACATATCAATATTGGCAAAAAGAAACGTGAACGTTGCCCATTGTTCCATAAGCAATCACAAGCTGGCCTCAGGAACCGCACCATTGGACAAACTGACAACTGCTGGAGCAAACATATGTCTGGGAACCGACGGCGCGTCCTCCAACAACTGTCTAAACATATTCCAAGAGATGAAAACGACATCTATATCTCAAAAATGTGCCCACTTTAGACCGGAACTTTTCAAAGCCCAAGAGGTGTGGAACATGGCAACTGAAAACGCTTACAAAGCATTCCAACTGAACATGGGGCTGCACGTTGGCGCTCTGGCGGACCTGTCGTTGATCGATTTGAAGAAACCTTGGCTCTGCCCCCTGAACAATCCCGTATCACATTTGGTCTACAGCATGTCAGGAGGGGTTGACACAACCATCGTTAACGGCCAAGTTCTAATGAGAGATGGAATAATTCCCGGTGAAGAAAAAGTATTGGAGCGAGCTCAGAAACAGTTTGAAGATCTAACATCCAGATAGATCTACCACCGTTTCCGTCGTCTGAGCTTAAAAAATACAGTCAAACGTTTTCCAAGGCCGCTCAAATAGAAAAATGTCAAAAATATGGCCAATGCTGGTATGATGAAAATTGTACTAATGCCCTTGGGCGTGGTCACTCCTACCAAAGCGACCTGCTCATTGGTCCTAACTTCCTGCCCACAATTATAAACAACTCTACAAATCAGGGCATAGTCTCCGAGGTCTGCCGCGCCATCCACATGGACAGGGAATTCCGCTGTAACTGACTGGCCAGGTGCTAAATCACCCACATATACGACATCCTCGGTCCAATTGAAAGGCCATTCCGATATGAGTTCTGCTTGTATCCCTTGAGCAGGCTCATCGCCCAGGTTCGTCAAAAGGAACTTCATCGAAGATTCTCGACCAAGAGGTACATCACCCCTTAAAAATTCCGTAGAGATCGTTGGCCCTTGGATCACCAAAACGTTCAAATCTAGATTTTTCCTTGACGATTCCCTCTGAAAATATATCTCTGGATAAAGGGGATTGCCCCCTATGCGAACGTTTTTTTGCTGTTCATAATCGACCACCAAACTCAACGGATAATTTCCTGCAGTGGCGTTTTCATCTACTTGAATTGAGAAGTTTAAAGGTTCATTCAGCCTCTGGCCACTGGCAAGCGACCCCCCCAGTTGGGGCCCTGAGAGGACATGAAGATTTTCGTCTCCGCACTTTAGTCGGGACTTGATTCCTACGGCTTTGGAAGCCTCCATCTCCATCTCTTGTTCCAACATGGCCAGCATTTCTTGATCCTCGGTCTGTAAAACACTTTCCTGAACCAAATTTACAACTGCACCTTGATTTTCCAGAACCACAGATACTGTTCCCACCCTACCGCGTTCCAGCCTGGAATCCGCAGAGTAAACGATTAGATCAGGACCACCTTCCGCCGAGTAGAAATCCTCTCTTTGCGCATCTACAGAATAAGCCGTCAAAAATAAGAACAGCAAAAAAAACGTTTTCGGGTAGGCAAAAGGTCCTATTTTTGACTTATGTGCCCCTGTAATTGAAAGTACAAATTTTGATATTAGGTGGATTTTCATAGAACTCAAGCAATGAAATTAAATTTTTGATTGTTCTATCAAGCCTATTGTTATTTCAAAACTTTCATCCACTGCAGAAAGGAGCTCATCGTGAATTGACGACTTAGAATAGTAAAGTTGAACTAAAACCCCAGCATCCTTCGCCGCTTCAACTGCAGGAACAAAATCACTATCGCCTGTGATTATTATCGCCGTCTTGATCTGTTCACCCCAACTGAGACGAACTAAGTCGACTGCAAGCAAAATGTCGACCCTCTTTTGGACAAAGGCACCATTAATCCGTTCCAGTTTACCTAATCGGATCTCAAATCTAGGAAGCCTCTTTAAGGAGTGAATGAATTTCTCCATGGCCAAATATCTAGAATTCTCCTCATCAGTTGAGTAGTCCTGAAAAGGCATGCAATTGTAGTAATAGGTCCTCAGTCGCTCGTAATTGGGATCGCACAATAACTCAGAAAACTTATAATAATCTATCCGAGGGCGGTTGAAATCATTTTCCAACACTTTATTAAAATAACCCCCGTCAATAAACACCGCTGCTCTTTCCAAAATAAATCACCGCTAAGGTTTTTATAATCAACGCAATCTATAATAATAGACCGTGACCTATAAACCATTAGCGTTTCTGTATATAAAAGTAACGTAACATAAATTTAAATATTTGTAATAACAATGAGTATAAAATAATGCCATCACGTGTTAAGGTACAAGCAGATCAACTTATGTAACTAATTTTTAACCATACACAACCAAAGGATAAGGGACCGCAAGCAGCAAATTAAACAGATAATTTTAAGTATAACCAAATTCAGTTGATGGTTGTAGCGCAGATGTGTGGTATCATTATAAAATATTATAACAAATTAAGACCGTAATTGGTTTAATATTTTTAATAAGGACATACTTTTAGAGAAAAACTTAATTATAGTTCACACTTGGTAAAAGATATATATAACCAAGAATGTGTACCGCCCGGTAATATCGTACCGCAAATAGGTACAGTTACTCTAAATAGTGAGGTATAGGGATGATTAAAAAATGCATAGCATCCGCATTGGTGTTACTGATTATGGCAGTTCCTGGACTAGCTGCTGATAACCCATACGGATACTACGATAAAGATAGCGAACACACATTCGAGCAAGATGTTGAGGGAACAGGTTACGCCATGGCCTACCAGAAGGTTAACACCAAGACCCTTCAGCTCATGAACTATATGCACGGAAGCGGAGACTTTGATACGGCCACCTTAATTTACTCCAACCAAAGCAAAAAGAAGGTATATCCCCCTAAGAAGGCCAGCTACTATCAGTATATGAGCGATATTTGCTTTGTGGAACAAAGCGAAACCGACTACTACCCACTGAGCTTCGCTTATGGTACCGGATTCTACGCGCAAAACCCCGTAGTCTACAACTCCAAAATGAAGGAAAAGACCTACGGCAAGAGCTACCAGGAAGGCGTCTCCATGCACCACCAGATCGAGTACGCCCAAGGTTTCGTCAAGGACATAATGGTAGATTTGGACTGTAACGAAAGCACTGAAGTTGGAGAGTACGGAAACGGCTTCGCTCGCATGAAGATCGATGAAGAAGTAACTCAGGGTATGGTGGACATAGGAGAATTGATCACTAAATCCGACGGTAGCTATGGTGTGAAAAAACCCTTGGTGACGATTGACGAAAAGTACGTGGGCGACTTCGCCATCATGAAAGACATGAAGTATAACGCTGTTAAAGACAAGGACTACGACAGCACACCAAAAGACTGGTTGAGCTGCTGCTTCGGCGGTTATGCTGACATGGACTCCAGATACTACTATGACACAGACAAGAAGAGATGGATTGGCGACACAATAGGAATCGAGAACTCTGCAGGAATATTCACTTGCGGATGTTACAAAGAGGCACTCGCTGGATACGACCCTGCATGGGGAGGAGATCCAGATTACTGCAACCAAACCGCTCAGTTCCCCGAGAATTATGAAGGCGAATGTTGTTGTAAATAAAAATGTATTTAGAAAAGTATTAAACAACCAGCGCGATTAAAAGGCGCTTTTTAGCGCCCACTCCCTCTATTTTTCAGCATGTCGTGATGATCTAATTAATACGTCCATAAAGCGTTGTTCTCTGAACTGGCCGTTTACCATATCTTTCGATCAGATCTTTGAACTCAGCTGGCGTCATGCACTGACTTTCTACAGCCCCCGCAGTTCGAGATATGGCCTCTTCCATAAGGGTGCCACCCATGTCGTTGGCCCCCCACCAAAGGGTGCTTCCTGCCAAATCACGCCCCAATTTAACCCAACTGACCTGTATGTTGGTTATCAGCGGATAGAGAGCCACACGGGCCAAAGCATGCATTTTCATGTGATGCAAAGGACCCAAATCTTGAGCTAAGCTTCCCAGTTCGTTGTTTTTTGACATGAAAGGCAAAAGAACGAACTCCGTAAGGCCTTGAGTCTGAAGCTGAATCTGACGCACGATTTCCAGGTGCCTGATACGGTCTTGAAAGCTCTCCACATGACCGTATAGCATGGTAGCGTTGGTGGGAACGTTCAACCTGTGAGCAGTGACGATTATATCCCGCCACTGTGATGTGGTGAGTTTTGAAGGACAGATCAGTTCTCTTACCCCATCTACCAAAATTTCAGCAGCCGTACCGGGCATGGAACCCAAGCCTACCTTCTTCAGCTCTTTTATTGATTCTTCAGGTTCCAAATTTGAATTTCGAGACATGTGTAATACTTCCATGGGGGAAAAGGCATGAAGATGGATCTGGGGGTAATCGCCTTTGATCAGTTCCAAAATGTGACAATAATCTTCTACGACCATTCCCGGTGCCAAACCACCCTGCAGACAAATCTCCGTGGCCCCGAAACTCTCCGCCTCAGCTACTTTATCCAAAATTTGTTCGTCAGTCATAAAATAACCGTTCGAACTTTTGAAAGCACAGAACTTACAGTTGCCAACACAACTATTGGTGAAGTTGACGTTCCTGTTCACCACGAAAGAGATCTCCTCACCACAACATTTCGACTGCAAAACACTAGCCAATCGAAATAGATGTAGAGGTTGCCTCCATAAACGCGACAGTTCTTCGCCATTCAGATGACCCGTTGGCGCATCTAACGAGGCCAAAACATCATCTTCTGAAATATCTTCGAACTCCTTAAATGAAAAATCTGAGATCACCGATTCGGAAATCATATCGATTCACCTTCAAGAGACGGATTGACAATGGCGTTCTCCGCGATACGCCGCTCTTTGGGTAACTGCGATTTGAGTTGATTACTTTTATAGAGACCACATCCCAAAACATCGCCCAAGTAAGAAACTACCACATAACCATCCTCTAGATCTGCATCTAAAATCTGACTGTACCCCGCTATGAACTTCTTGGCCTGGTTCGGCGCCAAGTCCACGACGTTTTTGATGGCAAAACGCCCAAAAAGCTGAAGAGCATAGGTGGAAGGCTTCCATACCCGCCCCTTGGTGGACAAAAATCGCAACCCTACTGAATCAGACCTCAGATCAGGTATCTCAAATTGGCTGAATATCCAAATGTTACGACCCCGTTTGTAGAAGCTATAACCTTCGAAAACCAGAGGAAGAATACCAAACCTACTATGCCACATCTCCAGGATCTCCAATCTATCCGTGAGCTCGAAAGCGCACTTATTCTTTAATGAGCTTTGCGACAAAGAATCCTCCCGTGTCGTTTTGATGCGGGTAATATCGAGCACATTTTTTCATCTCATCACCATATTCTGTCCCCATCCACTCATTTAAACCAGGGCTGCCTTTGAGATGAGGAACTGAGACCTCTTCCAGCTTGACCCCTTCGTTTAAAACTTGGCTCACAACAGCCTCATTTTCTTCGGGTGCAAAAGTACAGGTTGAATATACTACTTCACCCCCAGACTTGGTCAAAGTAATAGCCCTTTTGAGCAGAGAAAGCTGAAGGCGCCCAATTCCCAAAGAAGTTCTCAGATTCCACCGAGACAGGACGGAAAGATCTTTTCGAGCCATTCCCTGACCAGTGCAGGGTGCATCAACCAGAACTCTATCGAACTGGTTAAGAGGAAAAAAACGACCATCGTAACGGGTTATAACAACATTCATGACACCCAATCTCTCACAATTTGACCTAAGGGACACGATTCTATTGGGCACGGGCTCGTTTGCCACCAACAACCCTCGATTGTTCATCATTTGGGCAATTTGAGTGGTCTTGCTGCCAGGTGCAGCACAAAGATCCAAAACGCGTTCCTCTGGCCTTGGTTTGAGTACCACCGGAGAGACCATAGATATCTCTTCTTGACTGTGAATATATCCCATCAGGCTTTCCACCAAATTTCCTGGTTTTTCCACATCCATTTTGAGACCATGCGGATACCATTTGAAGGGCAAATAGGTCAAATGCTCATAATCTAAGCGACCGAGGAGATGCTGGCAGTCGGTCTTAAGAGTATTGATTCTAAAGGTGGTAGGCAATGGCTGGAACATGGTATCCAAAAAGCCGTCAAAATCCGGTATTATGTCCCTATATCTCTCCAGCGTATCCATCGTCCTCGCCTTTTGGTGTCATCAAATATATTCTCTCCACACATATCTACGACCGGGGCACTAATGTTCGTCAGGCAATATTTGCCAGTCGCTTTATAGTCAAGAACCAATTAGATGAAACTAATTGGTTCTCGACAGAATAATGCTTAACGATGCAAATAGGTCAAATATCAAACTCACGAGAGTTTGATATTTGTCCGAAAGGTATCGTTAAACACTATATTCAGAACTAGTTTTTATCTATTACTATGAGCACAAAGGTTTAATAGTGTAGAAACCTGCCCCCCAAATGCGTTAAATCAATATTATGATTTTTCGCTAAGGACGGTGAAGTGTTTGTACGGTAAAGATAGAGGTTCCTTCCAGCAGGGAGGCTTTGCACCTTCTGCACCAGTTGATGCAGGAAAGGAGTACGAAGTTGAAATTGAAGATATCGCAAAGCAAGGCGACGGAATCGCCAGAGTCGAAGGTTTTGTGATTTTTGTACCAGAGACTGCAGTTGGAGATCAAGTTAACATCGTCGTCGACAAAGTTATGCGACGGTTCGCTGTAGCCCATAAGGTCTAAATTATCGACTTTAAATCGGCTTACAATTATCGTGGTAGTTTTATTAAGGACGGTGAAGTAGTTTGTACGGTAAAGATAGAGGTTCCTTCCAGCAGGGAAATTTTGCCCCCTCTGCACCAGTTGATGCAGGAAAGGAGTACGAAGTTGAAATTGAGGATATCGCAAAGCAAGGCGACGGAATCGCCAGAGTCGAAGGTTTTGTGATTTTTGTACCAGAGACTGCAGTTGGAGACCAAGTTAACATCGTCGTCGACAAAGTTATGCGAAAGTTCGCCATAGCCCATAAAGTCTGAAAACAAAAAAACCGATGAAATTCATCTCTCGTAAAAGGGTATGACACCTTCGGGGGATGCAACTTTTTTAATTTTATCCCGTTTCATTAGAGCAACTATAGTCAAAAACCAATCAGATAATACGAATTGGTTTTCGCCAGAATAGTGCTGAACGATACGAATAGACTAAATATCTAACTCTTGCGAGTTCGAGAGTTGTCTGAAAAGTATCGTTAAACACTATATATTTAATTGGTTTTTGAAATCATTTATTCAATAGATCGTCTAGATCGTACAACAACAAGTCCACATTCTCTTTGGTGGTATGAGGCATGATAATTAAGCGAAGAGCCTTCGGGTTCTGCACCATGGAAACTTGCCACCTCAACTTCATGAGTTCTGCACGAATATCCTGAGGTGAATCCACTTCTAAAGCCAACACGTTCATAACCGGCTCTATTACCGGCTTCAAACCAATCTCCCCAGCACCGGCTAACAGATGTGTGGTTAGGTCCATGCAGCGTTGAACCACCTCAGAAAAACCACTTTTGCCTAGATGAGTCATGACCGCCCAGATGGCTGCTGCTGCTGCACCGCTCCGGGTTCCTGTCAAAGCCTTCTGCCTAGCCACTGTAAGGTAAGGCGCATAAGCTGCCAAACGTTCCTGGTCTTTAGCATCTCTAAACAGGAGACCACCGCCAGGAATAGTACTCATGCCCATCTTATGCGGATCAATTGTAATGGAAGATACACCCTTTACCCGGAAGTCCCACTTCCAATCGCCTTTCAAAAAGGGAAGAACGAAACCACCAAAAGCAGCGTCTACGTGCAAATGCAAACCATGATCCAAGGCGATTTCACCTAGACGATCTATGGGATCAACTTGACCGAACTCGGTGGTCCCAGCAATGCCCACCAAAGCCACAGTCTTGTCATCGATCAGATCTTCCACTGCTTGGGGATCTACTTTAAGAGAGGCATCTAGATCAGCCTTTCTGGTTTCCAGTCGAAGAAGGTCTCCAATCTTATCAAAGGAAAAATGGGCAGACTTGGGCACCACAATGTTTCCTTCATCTATACCGCACGCATTTCTGGCCGCCCGAATGGCCTGGATGTTGGACTCTGTGCCACCTGTCGAAAGATAACCCACTGCAGAAGGGTTACCCAACAATTCGGCCATCATTTCAATTGCCTGACGTTCCAGCTCGGCAGACCCTGGAAAGAGACCGGGGTCCCCCAAATTGGTCTCTTGAAATAACTGATGCGCCTTCAAAGCAATGGGATGAGGCCGAGTACACATGGAGGAAAATATCCTCTCGTAACTCAAATCCTTGGCACGCATCGCCCGAAGTGCTTCAAAGACCACTTCTGCCTGAAGACCTTCTTCTCTCACCTTCTATCGCTCCTTTTATGCGTTTATTGTTTACGAAGGGCCTTGAGTATGAGGATCTGCTCGGCCCGAGCCACGGTATTTCTCACAGTTTCTACTGCATCTATGTTGGCGGAAATGCTGGTTATTCCAATTTCCACCAGGCGCTTTGCCATCTCGGGATAAGAGCCCGCCTGACCACAGATAGAAGTGGTAACACCCGCTTCATTGCAACGCTCTATTACATATTCTATCAGCTTCAGGACGGCAGGGTGAAGCTCATTGTAGAGATCTGCCACCATCTCGTTGTTTCGATCCACGGCCAACGTGTACTGGGTAAGATCATTGGTACCAAAGGAGACGAAATCGATACCTTCCGCAATGAAGTCGTCGATGCTGAGGGCAGCACCAGGTGTTTCCACCATAATGCCCAAATCGATGTTGTCCAGATCCAGACCTTCTTCGTACATGATCTCCCGAGCCATCACGAACTCGTCCACATGCTGAACCAGAGGCAACATTATGCCAATGTTTGTAAGTCCCATCTCGTACAGCTTCTTAAAGGCCCTAATCTCCAACCGGAAGTGATCGATATGTTCCAGATCTCTGCGAATTCCACGGAATCCCAACATGGGGTTGTGCTCGTGGGGCTCCACCTCGCCACCTTTCATACCTCTGAATTCGTCAGTGGGTGCATCTAAGGTACGGACCCATACGGGTTTTGGATAAAACGCATCCGCCACAGTTTTGATTCCTTTGATTAGCTCATCGATGTACTCTTCCTCTCGGCCCTGATCAATGTATACACGAGGATGAGTTCCCATGCCCAGTATCATGTGTTCGATCCTGAGGAGCCCCACACCATCTGCCATGGTTGCTGCGGCCTTTTCTGCAGCCTCTGGCATGCTGACGTTGACCTTCACCTCGGTGGCGGTTATGGGCTTATAAGCCACCGCAGTCACCGTGGCGGCTGTTGTAGTAGTTGCTTTATCCCCTGCCGACTTAAATTGACCTTCGTAAACCCTACCTTTTTCGCCATCTATGGTGACGACCATGCCATCTTTGAGAATATGAGTTGCAGTCTTGGTCCCCACCACTGCAGGACAGCTCAATTCCCTGCTCACTATGGCTGCGTGACAAGTCATACCACCCTCATCGGTGACGATGGCACCGGCCCTCTTCATGGCAGGAACCATGTCAGGTGTGGTCATCACAGTTACCATGATGTTTCCGTCCTTGATATTATCCAAGTTCTCAGGACCAGAGATGATCTTCACCATTCCACTAACCATACCAGGCGATGCTCCTAGGCCAGTTACCAAGGGTTCACCGCGACCCTCCTCCTTTGGTCCCTCGGATTTTGCTCCACTTATGGTGGTGATTGGTCTGGACTGAAGAATGAACATCTCGTCGTTTTCAAAGGCCCACTCGATATCCTGAGGAATGCCATAATGATCTTCCAGAATCTCAGCCTGCTTGGCCAGAGCCTGAATTTCGTTATCGTTTAGGACTTTCTTTTCCTTCAAATTATCGGGTACAGGAGCCGCATCAATGGTTTCACCAGTCTTTGGATCCCGCACAGCCATTATTTCCTTGACGGCAATGAAGGTACTCAGGATATCTTTTTTGTTTCGATCTACTACGTAGTTATCAGGAGAAACGCTGCCACTAACTACAGTCTCACCCAATCCCCAAGCGGCCTCGATGACCACCAGCGGTTCACCGGAACTGGGGTGTGAGCTGAACATGACACCTGACTTCTCGGAATTGACCATCTTCTGCACGGTCACCGATATGTTGACCGCCTCGTGATCGAAACCCTGTTCCACCCTGTAAAATATAGCACGAGCATTGTATAACGAAGCCCAACACCTTTTCACCGCATCTAATACCTGATCTTGGCCCCTCATGTTCAAAAATGTGTCCTGCTGACCTGCGAAGCTGGCATCTGGCAAGTCCTCTGCTGTGGCACTGGACCTGACCGCCACGAAGACTTCCTCGCCTTCACGCTCACACAACTCCTGATAACGGTCTTTGATCTCCGTTTCCAGATCCGTCGGCACAACCGCATTGAGAACTATGCCCTTCGCCTTCTCCGAAGCTTCGTTCAAGGCCTGAGGATCGTTCACGTCTAATTTCAACGAATCGAACAAATTCTGCGTAATTCCAGATCGATCAATGAAATCCCTGAACGCCTGGGCCGTAACTGCAAAACCACCGGGAACTGGCGCACCCGCATTGATCATCTCGCCCAGGCTGGCGCCCTTTCCACCAACCATAGAAACATCGTTTTTGTTTACTTCTTCCAGCCAAACAACAGCTTTCATTTGATATTCACCTTCTGGTAAATGGTCTATTAATTCGAGTGAGATCTTTTGGCGAGAAGATCGAACGAGACGTATATATTAGTTTTCACGAATAGGGTGAATATTGATCGTATTTACTTATGGGATTGAACAGATCTTGTAATTATAGTCGAAAACCAGTTAGATGAAACTAATTGGCTTTCGCCAGAATCGTGTTTAACGATACGAATATGCCAAATCACTAACTCTTGTGAGTTCGAGATTTGTCCGAACGATATCGCCAAACACTATATACAGACGAGGTAAATCAACCATGTTCAAAAAGCTTGCCGATGCTTCAGAAGCCTCCCAAACCCTCCTCAAATCGTGTAAACCATTAGCACGCATAGAATTCCTGGCTCTGAAACACGCCACAAAGAGGGTGCTGTCCCAAAATCTCAAGTCACCAACGAACTTGCCGGGGTTCGATCGGGCGGCCATGGACGGATACGCGGTCAGATCAAAAGACACAAGGGGTGCGAGACCCCTGACTCCAGTATACCTTAAAATAAAAAACCAAGTCGAAAAGGGAACATGTGTCCCGGTGAGAACCGGCATGTCAGCTTCAGGTGATGCTGATGCAGTGGTGATGATAGAAGATACCATACTCCACAAAAACCACGTAGAGATCACTGCAGAGGTCCATCCCTATAGGAACTTGGCAAGGGTGGGAGAAGACATGATGGTCGGAGACTTGGTATTCGGTGAAGGTCATGTTTTAAGGCCACCAGACATTTCCCTCCTGGCAGCTTTAGGTCTATCTGAAGTAGAGGTCTATCAAAAGCCAAAAGTGTCCATAATCCCCACAGGTAGCGAGCTTGTACCACCATTTTCTGGAAAAACGCTCCAACCAGGGCAAGCTTACGAGATTAACGGCCTGATGAGCGAACTTTACGTCAACATTTGGGGGGGCATCCCCCGAAGGCAGCTCATAGCAAAAGACGACCCTACGGTAATAAAAGAAGCCATACTATCCAACCTGGACGCAGATCTGATCCTTCTGTCAGGAGGAACTTCTGTAGGCGATAAGGACTACGCCCCACCGGTGATTGATGAATTGGGCAAACTGCTAGTTCACGGGATGAGAATGACCCCTGGAAAACCAACCGCATTGGGCATTGTGGAGGACACGCCGATCATTTGCCTACCAGGGTACCCTGTAGCAGCACTGGCTGCGCTCTACCTCTTCGCCAGACCACTGATAAAAAAGCTGGCCCATTTAAGAGAGGATCGGCCACAAGTGGAGGCAGAACTGACCAGAAAGATCACCTCTCGCCCAGGATACCTCTCCTTCACCAGAGTGGCTTTGAAAGACGGATTAGCCACACCAATCATGACCACAGGCGCGGGAATACTCAGCTCAGTGGCTCAAGCCCAAGGGTATGTGCTGGTGCCCGAAGAGGTTGAGGGCATAGAACCTGGTGAAAAGACGATCGTGAATTTAATAGAGTAACGTGTTATAGTCAAGAACTAATTATAGCCGAAAACCAATTAGATGAAACTAATTGGTTCTCGCCAGAATAGTGCTTAGCGATACGAATAGGCCAAATCTCAAACTCACGAGAGTTTGAGATATGTCCGAAAGGTATCGTTAAACACTATAGTATCATCCAATTGGTTTTCGCCAGAATAGTGCTTAACGAAATGAATAGGCCAAATCTCTAACTCACAAGAGTTCGAGATTTGTCCGAAAAGTATCGTTAAGCACTATAGTATCATCTAATTGGTTTTCGACTATAAACGATGTCTATTCAAGCAAATTCGTTACCTATGAGGGCATGGCAAAATTCATTTAAGCAATTATCAGATTAATTTGATTTATTTTAAATTATCTAGCGTTGAGTATTTATACGACACATTCCTCCATCAAATTATGTCAAACACAAATTGGGTTTATCCTCACTTCGATTACGAGCCAGAGAAACCATTATTTCTCTGTATCCTCTCCAACACAGATACGGGAAAAATTCCCGGAATCAGCGCCGCAGGGGCGACCCCAGAACTTACAGACTACACCCCTAGTGCAGACGCCGAACTGGTGGAGCTGAACAAGATCATAACCATACCTGAAGTTCCAAACTCACCCGAAGGAGCTACAACTCCTGCCACCATCACCAGGGCCGCCCTCACGCTCTCAGGAATTCATTCGCTATTCATAACCAGTGGCCTGAGAAAAAAACCTGCTGTGCCCTACGTAGACGTGGGTGGATCAGGTGGACGAGATATTCGGTTTGAGCATGCGGTGCCAAACGTCGATGAAATCGTAACACGATCAGAAATCCTGGGTAGGAAGATAGCCTCTTTATCCGACTGCGTCTTCATCGGTGAATCGATTGCAGGAGGCACGACCACCGCAATGGCGGTGATGCAGGCTTTGGGATATCCAGGAACTGTAAGCAGCAGCCTTCACGATAACCCCATGGAACTGAAACAAGAGGTCATCGATCAAGCCATGAAACGCTGTGGAGCATCCGTGGGAAGCATGAAATCAGACCCCATAAAGGTAATTACAGAACTTGGTGACCCCATGATACCTTGCGCGCTGGGCCTATTGAAAGGATTAAAAGATACTAAAGTGGTATTGGCCGGAGGAACCCAAATGGCAGCCGTTCTCTGTGTAGCAGACGCCTTGGGTGTGGATGGCGATATTAGCATTGCTACCACCAAGTACGTGGTAGAAGATAAAAGTGCAAGCTTCCGAGAGATCGTAGAAGAGATAGGGCGCCCCTGGTACATGGTCGATCTGGGCTTGGAAAAGTCCACCATGCCCCCCATTAAGTGTTACGCCGAAGGCAGCGCCAAAGAAGGCGTTGGCGCAGGTGGTGCAGCTCTTGCAGCCAGCCTTCGAGGAATAAAACAACAACAGATCGTGGAAGAGACTGATCACGTCCTCATGACCGTGGAGTTACCTAAATATAGCCAAAAACCAATTAGATGATACTAATTGATTTTCTCCAGAATAGTGCTTAACGATACGAATAGGCCAAATCTCTAACTCTTGCGAGTTCAAGATTTGCCCGAAAGGTATCGTTAAACACTATAAAAGGGAGATATATTTCCCACAAAGTTATTTATCGATGCAGTCTAGCTTTAAGTCTTGGTGTAATACTCCTTGGACTCGGACTTTAAATCGCAGATATTGGATAATGCCTGGCTGATATTGCCCATCATGCTGGTGTTCATCCTAATATTATATTTTCTATTTCCACTTTTGGACGGCATAGTTCTGGGAGTGGTTTTCGCCTACGTGGGCAGGCCCATTAAGAATCTATCCAAAAAACGTCGTCGCATTGGTGCATTGGTTGCCACAATATGCATAATACTGCCCATCACCCTGATAATCACCCTGGGCACTGTGGAGATCATATCTCAACTCAACTGGGTAGTGCAACACCAAAGCGAGATACTGAGACGGGCCTCCATATTCGTTGGAGAAATTGAAATTCCTCCCGCCATATACGACGAGCTGACCGGTAGTCTGCAAAATGTAATGGAAATAATTGCCAGAGTTGTAACCAGCGTGCCGGTATTTTCCTACGGCATGTCCATGGCGCTGATGGCGCTGAATTTCCTGGCATCTGTGTTCGTATGCTACTTCTTGCTCCTAGATGGAAATAGACTGGCAGCATGCTGTACCACCATCTTGCCTGCCACAAAAGTGGCAGCATACCGAAGGTACTGCAATAGGGTAGATTCGATCCTCAGCGGGATATTCATAGGTAGCATCTACACAGCAATATTGGGAGGCGTCATCTCAATAATCGTCTTTTGTGCCTTCGATGTACCCAAACCCTTCGCCTTGGCCAGCATAGTATTCGTATCAGGCATGGTACCTGTGCTAACCGCCTGGCTGGTGATCGTGCCCATAACGGTTTACAGGTATTTCTCTTTGGGCATTCTCGATGCTTCTATTTTCTTCATCGTCTCATCTTTGCTGATTTACTTACCTTCCGAGTTGATAATAAGACCCTATCTGGTCTCCGCAAAATCGACCATACATCCCCTTCTGGTAATGCTATCCTTCGTGGGAGGGGCCCTAGTAGCAGGGATTGGTGGCTTCTTCTTAGCACCTGCTCTGATGGGAATCTTGGTCGGCGCTTATCAAGTACACAAAGAAGAACGAGACGGGAAAAAAATGATTAAAAATCCAGATTAAGAGGACCAGTAAGAATGGATGAATTATTATACATGTGGGTATCAACCCTCATATTAAGATGAAATTTTACGTCGAGACTTACGGCTGCACTGCAAACCAAGGGAATTCCGAAGAGTTCGTTGCGTATCTAGTGGAGAAGGGACACGTAATATCAAAATTGGAAGATGCCGATTTGGTAATAGTCAACACTTGTGTGGTCACCGAGCGCACAGAACGCAACATGATCAAACGATTGCATCAACTGGAAGGGAACAGATTGATCATAGCAGGTTGTCTTCCCAAAGCCATTCCTGAAGCCATTGAAAACGTAAGCTGCCACAAAGTAGTAGGCAATCTCGACAGATCATTGGGGGTCAAAATAGAAGAAGATATGGCCCCCGGTGGTGAAGAGAAAAAAAGTGTGTCTGAAAATCAGCATTTAAGCATTCCAATTAAGCCCGACCACTTATGTGCAGTGGTCAACATATCCGAGGGCTGTGAAGGAAATTGCAGCTATTGCATAGTCAAAAAAGCCCGAGGTACGTTGAAAAGCAGATCACCTGAAAAAGTAGTGAAAGCAGTTCGTAGCCATCTTCGAGCAGGTGCTGTGGAGATTCAATTGGCATCTCAGGATGCAGCAGCTTATGGTATGGACATCGACTGCAGCCTTCCTTATCTTCTAGACAGAATCACAGATATCCCTGACCAGTACAAAGTGAGAGTGGGTATGATGAACCCTACACATTTAAAACCAATTCTCAACGATCTGATCAAATCCTACCAAAACCCTCGAATCTACAATTTCATACACTTGCCAATACAATCTGGGTCTGACGTAGTTCTCGAAAAAATGAACAGAAAATATGAAGCATCAGATTTCGTAGATATGGCCTCCAAACTAAGGGAAGGTATTGCAGATATCACATTATTCACAGATGTAATTGTGGGATTTCCAGGAGAAACCGAAGCTGATTTCATGAGAACTGAAGATCTGATTAAAACCGTAAGACCTGAAAAGGTCAACGTGACCAGGTTTTCTGCAAGACCCTACACAGAAGCATATCATCTCAAGGATATGCCCACACAAGTAAAAAAAGACAGATCAAGAAAGCTTACTAAGCTCTGGCATGATATTGCCGCCCAACAAAATAGCAAATACCAAGGACAAGTTATCTCAACGCTTATCACAGAACGTGGTAAAAACGCCACCATGAAAGGACGTTCTGACAACTACCGAGAGATAGTGGTCAACGGGAAACACGCGTTGGGAAACATCATGCAGGTGAAAATTACTGTAACAAACTCCTTTTACCTCAAAGGCATAGTCGAGAACCAAGTAGATTAGGAGTTACGCAGTTGGACGTATCTGTGTTGGTCAAGCCCCAAAAAGTTATCATTAATTGGAGCATATGTGGTTTATGGGCATCTATTTAACCATTTATAGTCGAAAACCAATTAGATGATACTAATTGGTTCTCTCCAGAATAGTGCTTAACGATACCTTTCAAATTAATCTCGAACTCGCAAGAGTTAGAGATTTTGCCTATCCGTATCGTTAAACACTATACTTTATAATTGCTAACGAACCACTGTTCTATAATCTAATGGTTTTTCAATTTTGGACAATCAACCCAGTTACGAGATTTCAACGTAGAATGGGGCATTTAGAATTGTGAAGGAAATTCACCAATACATTCAATGTTTACATTCAATGTTTACAGCCAATGCAAACGAATATATGTCATAATATTAAATAACAGTTAAAACGCAATTGATATTAGAAATCACCTATCTAAAAACCGTAAATTCAAAAAAGATGGTGATATGAATTTATAAATATAATCTTTTGGTTTATGATTGTGTATTAGTATACAAATTTGTTGTTCTTCTTTGCATATATCATAGAATCTAAATAACATTTATAACGAATATTTGATAGGTAGGGTATAAAATATGACATGAATTAATTACCATATTAGGAAAAAATTGGGCAAAATACACCCCATAAATCGAGTATTATAAATAAATTTAGCGAGGAACTAATATTTACCATAATTAATGATTATAATATTCATTCTCGATAGACTTATAAACAAAGAAATGTAAACAACGCCAATGCTGTAAAGGCACTATAAAAAGGAGGAGAGTGACACATTGGCTGAAGAGAAAAGTGGAAC